>OEQO01000038.1_pt1 | contig 32466 bp, 36 predicted proteins | sample 1539751 | NCBI WGS metagenome assembly OEQO01 (sample SAMEA3891237, study PRJEB23780) | metagenome | biome: terrestrial biome; feature: animal house; material: water of meat washing | place: Italy | collected 2015-05-12 | reverse complement strand
GGCTTGCTCCAGTCGGTCTTCTGCAACCACCCCTTGGCCTGCGCCTGAGCGATCCGCGCCGCCAGCTGGGCCGCCAGGGTGACCATGAAGGACTCTTCCCCCTCATCGAAGCGGCGGCTCTCCTTCTGCTGCACCACCAGAATGCCGACCACCTGACGCTGGTGCATGATGGGGGCGCCGAGGAAGGAGCGGAACGCCTCTTCGGCGACATCGGGCAGGAATTTGAAACTGGGGTGCGCGGGGGCATCAGCCAGGTTGATCAGCTCTTCCCGCTGACCCACCAGACCGACGATGCCCTGCTCGTAGGGCAGGGTCACCTTGCCAACCGCGGACGGGGCCAAGCCGTCGGTAGCCGCCAGGCGATAGCGGCGCACCTCGGGTTCCGAGACATAGACGGAGCAGCAGTCCACTGCCATGGCGTGCCGGGTCTGGCTCACCAATGCCTGCAAGGCCTGCTCGAGGGTATTGGCCTCGGCCATGCTCTCGACGATACGTCTCAGTTCCGTTAACAACTAATCTGTGCTCCTTAACGGGCGCGGTTGCGCCGCCCATCCTTCTTGTTGACCTGCACTGCCGGCACTGGCATCGCCAGCGGGGCAAACTCTTTCATGACCCGGCGGTAAACCTCCCGCTTGAACGAGACGACCTGACGCACCGGGTACCAGAAGCTGACCCAACGCCAGTCGTCAAATTCGGGATGGCCATGACAGCCGAACTGGATCCGCGACTCCTTGCCCGAATTCAGCTGTAACAGGAACCATTTTTGTTTTTGGCCAATACAGACCGGTGAACTGTCCCAGCGGACAAGACGTTTGGGTAAACGGTACTTTAGCCAGTTACGACTGGTGGCCATGATGGTCACATCTTCGGGCTTGAGGCCAATCTCCTCATACAGCTCTCGATACATGGCCTGCTCTGGCGTTTCACCATCATCAACCCCCCCCTGCGGAAACTGCCAGGAGTGCTGCCCATAGCGTTTAGCCCACAACACTTGTCCTTCACGGTTACAGATCACGATACCGACATTGGGACGAAATCCGTCGCCATCAATCACGTGATCACCTTATAAAGGCTGAATCTATAAGGAGATTGTTCCACATTCACTCCGTGGCAGCAAACAAGGAGTGAATCCCCTGTTTCATGAATAACTTTCAATTTCAAACATACTTATAAACAAATCCAAGGATCCGCGCCCCCAAGTTGCCCACCCAGGCTGTGCATAAAGCTGTTAGCAAACGGGTATATACAGTACTTTTTAACTGTACGCAAAAAGCGACCTTTCGCGCAACCTCGCAGATAAAAAGACAAAAAAACATTATTATACATATAGTTGAATCAAAACAACTGGATCTAGATCCATGTCCATCAAAGAGCCAGATCCATGATCCGGATTGTGAACAAGTTCAACTGCTCAAAGATCCACCGCGGCGAAATTATCCACAGGAGTGGCACAATATCTACCCCGTTTACCCGGTAAAAATGGGGTGGCATTCACAATTTTTTGTAACATATCAGCGACTCCACCCACTTTCATCCACTTATCCAAGATTTCTGTGGATAACTGTGTGTAACATCATGCACAAACCCTTGGACAACTATTTCGAGGTCAAACCAGACCTGGCTTACTGCTCGATAAAACAGACAAAACCCTTTAAAATCATCACGATGAGCTGATAGCCCCCAAATTCTCTGCATTTGATCTTATCCACTCAGGATCGGTTATAAAAACAGCGATCCTTCTCGGGATCCTCCCCTGTTAGAATATGGCGAGCAAGATGGAGCCAACTATGCCAAGCAATCCCCAATCCGAGCAGGAGTTATTGAGCCGCGCCTATGCCATGGCTGGCTTCACGCTGGCGCAGCTGGCCGCCGAGGCTGGCGTCGCGGTGCCCAACGATCTGCGCCGTGACAAGGGGTGGGTCGGTCAGTTGATCGAGCTGCAACTGGGGGCCAGCGCAGGGAGCAAGCCGGAACAGGACTTCCCGGAGCTGGGGATCGAACTCAAGACGATCCCCGTGGATCCTCAAGGCAAACCGCTGGAGACCACCTTCGTCTGCGTCGCCCCGTTGATCGGTGTCAGTGGCCAGCGCTGGGAGGAGTCAAACGTGCGCAACAAGCTCTCCCGGGTACTCTGGATCCCGGTGGAAGGCAGTCGCGAGATCCCGGTTGGCGAGCGGCGGGTCGGCATGCCGCTGATGTGGAGCCCGAATGAAGAGGAAGATCGGCTACTGCGTCAGGACTGGGAGGAGCTGATGGACATGATAGTGCTGGGGGAAGTGGAGCAGATCAGCGCGCGCCACGGCCAGGTGATGCAACTGCGGCCCAAGGCCGCCAACAACAAGGCACTGACAAGAGCCATCGGTCGCGATGGTCAACCCATCATGACCCTGCCGCGCGGCTTCTATCTCAAGATCGACTTCACCCACAGCCTGCTGCAACGCTATTTTGCCTTGCCGACTTGATCTGCCTTATCAACATCTTTGTCATATGATGGTATAAAAATAGACAGGAGCCATTTTTAACTCACAGACAAGGAGGCGTCATGCCACTGATCAAACAGTTTTTAAAGTCCAAGCCCGAGGTCAAGGTGACCTTCGCCGTAGAGAAGGAGGCCGCCGCAGGCGCGGAGCAGGTGATGCTGATCGGCGAGTTCACCCAGTGGCAACCGGTCGAGCTGAAACGCATGAAGAGCGGCGAGTTCAAAGCCACCCTCAATCTGCCGACCGACGGCCCGGGTTACTTCGAATATTGCTACCAGCTCATCACCCCGGCAGGGGAAACCCTCTACGAGAATGACTGGGCAGCGGATGACTATGTGCCAGGCCCCTTCGGGCGAGACAACTCGGTAGTTCGGGTCATCCAGTAACGGCTCCCAGATAGCCAATAGACGGATACAAAAAAGGCTCGCCATTGGCGAGCCTTTTCACTACCTGTCGAGCTATTTGCCGACATACCGACACCAATTCGAATCGAATTAGTTGAGCTTCTCTTTGATACGAGCAGCTTTGCCGGACAGGTTGCGCAGGTAGTACAGTTTGGCGCGGCGAACATCACCACGACGCTTCAGTTCTACACTGTGGATCAGCGGAGAGTGAGTCTGGAATACACGCTCAACACCTTCGCCGTTGGAGATCTTGCGAACGGTGAAAGCAGAGTGCAGACCGCGGTTACGCTTGGCAATAACGATGCCTTCGAAAGCCTGCAGACGCTCTTTACCACCTTCTTTAACACGAACTTGAACACGTACAGTGTCGCCCTGGGCAAAAGCCGGGATGTCGGTACGCAGTTGCTCTTGTTCAAGCTGCTGAATAATCTTGCTCATTGTCTTTCCTTACCTAGGATAAACTGAAAACTCTACTTAACGCTGTCACGCACTTCGCGGACATACTCGGCAAGAAGTGATTCTTGCTCGTCAGTCAGAGCTAGGTTGTTAATAAGTTCCGGCCTTCTTTGCCAGGTTCGTCCGAGCGACTGCTTGAGACGCCAGCGTCGAATCACTTCGTGATTGCCGCTTGTCAGCGCCTCGGGCACCGCCAATCCATCCAACACCTCCGGCCGAGTGTAGTGGGGATGATCCAGCAAGCCATCCGTAAAGGAGTCTTGCTCGGCACTGGCCTGATCGCCCAAAACCCCCGGGACCAGACGCGAAACCGCATCGATCAGGGTCATGGCAGGCAACTCGCCACCACTTAACACGTAATCCCCGATAGACCACTCTTCGTCGACTTCGGTTTGTATCACGCGTTCATCGATACCTTCGTATCGACCGGCTACCAGAATCAGTTTCTGATTCGTCGCCAACTCGGTTACGCCCGCTTGAGTCAGCTTGCGTCCCTGAGGAGAGAGATAGATGACTTTCGCCCCGTCTCCCGCCGCTTGCTTGGCTGCATGAATCGCGTCACGCAGCGGCTGAACCATCATTAACATGCCGGGCCCACCACCATAAGGACGATCATCGACCGTACGGTGTTTATCGTGGGTAAACTCCCGGGGGTTCCAGCACTCAATCTGCAGCAGGCCACTCTTGACGGCCCGACCCGTTACCCCGTGCTCGGTAATGGCTCGGAACATTTCAGGGAAGAGGCTAATGACCCCAATCCACATAAGAAACCTCCGGCACCCGTGTTAGCGCGGGAAACTAGAAACCAGGATCCCAATCAACTTCGATTGTTCGAGCAGTCAGATCAATATTCTTGATCACCTGCTCTTCCAGGAACGGAATCAACCGCTCCTTTGCACCAAAGGCATCTTTTACATTGGCCTCAACCACCAACACATCGTTGGAGCCGGTTTCCATCAATTCGGTCACCTTGCCCAGGTCGTATCCCTTGGTGGTCACCACGGAGCAACCAATCAGGTCACGCCAGTAGAACTCACCTTCAGGCAACGCAGGCAACAGATCGGCGGGTACGCCAATCTCGACATTGGTCAATGCCAGGGCATCTTCGCGCACATCGATACCATCGAGTTTGCAGATCAGACCCTTGTTGTGACGTTTCCAGGATGAAACCCGAATTTCACGCCACGCCCCGTTCTGATTAATCAGCCAGGGGTTGTAATCGAAAATCGCTTCGGCAACATCGGTGAAGGAGTTCACTTTAAGCCAGCCCTTGATGCCATAAACGGTACCCAGGGTGCCCAGAACTACAGGTTTTTCCACCTTAACTCCTTACCGTTGGGCTGATTAAGCAGCTTTTTTAGCGTCTTTGATCAGCTTGGCAACGCGGTCAGAAACAGCGGCACCAGTAGCAACCCAATGCTCGATACGAGCCAGGTCCAGGTTCAGCTTTTCAGCAGAACCAGCAGCAACCGGGTTGAAGAAACCAACGCGCTCGATGAAGCGACCGTCACGGGCGCAACGGCTGTCAGAAACTACTACCTGGTAGAACGGACGCTTTTTCGCGCCACCACGTTGTAAACGAATGGTTACCATATCGTCCTCATTAACATCTAATGAACAAGGCCCGCAAACACGCGGACCCTAGCTTAAAATAAGCCGCGTAATTCTACTTGGATTCGTAATAATTGCAACCAAGCCAGCCATTTTTTGCGCAGAGCGGCAATGAAAAGGGGCCTGCCGCTGCAGACCCCCATCAACACGCAGGCCGGATCAGAACGGGCCGCGGCCGCCACCGAAACCGGGGGGCATCATGTTCTTCATCTGGCTCATCATCTTGCGCATGCCGCCTTTACCGGACATTTTCTTCATCATGCGCTGCATCTCGGTGAACTGCTTGAGCAGCTTGTTCACGTCCTGCACCTGCATGCCGGAGCCTGCGGCGATACGGCGTTTGCGGGAACCCTTGATGAGATCGGGATGAGCGCGCTCTTTCGGCGTCATGGAGCTGATGATCGCCTCCATCCGCACGGTGAGCTTGTCATCCATCTGATCTTTCACGTTATCCGGCAAGCCGGACATGCCGGGCAGCTTGTCGAGCATCCCCATCATGCCGCCCATGTTGCGCATCTGGGCCAGCTGCTCGCGGAAATCTTCCAGATCGAAGCCCTTGCCGCTCTTGACCTTGCTGGCCAGCTTGGCCGCTTTCTCTTTATCGACGTTGCGCTCAACCTCTTCGATAAGGGAGAGCACATCGCCCATACCGAGGATGCGGGAACGCCTTGGCGGTGTTGGCGGCATCCTGACCTGTCATGGCATCCACCACGAACAGGGTCTCGACCGGCTTGATGGTGGCGTGCAGATCCTGGATCTCGGCCATCATCTCGCTGTCGACGTGCAGACGACCGGCGGTATCGACGATCACCACGTCATAGAACTTCTTGCGCGCCTGATCGATGGCGGCGGTGGCGATGTCGACCGGCTTCTGGCTGGCATCGCTCGGGAAGAAGTCGACGCCGATGTCGCTCGCCAGGGTCTCCAGCTGCTTGATCGCTGCTGGGCGATAGACGTCGGCACTGACCACCAGCACCTTCTTCTTGCTGCGCTCTTTGAGCAGCTTGGCCAGTTTGCCAACTGTGGTGGTCTTACCGGCACCCTGCAGACCGGCCATCAGGATGATCGCAGGCGGCTGGGCAGCCAGGTTGAGCTGTTCGTTGGCCTCCCCCATCACGGTGACCAGTTCACCGTGCACAATCTTGATGAATGCCTGGCCCGGGCTCAGGGATTTGGCCACTTCCTGCCCGACTGCGCGCTCTTTGACGCGCGCCACGAAATCACGCACTACCGGCAGGGCGACATCCGCCTCGAGCAGCGCCATGCGGACTTCGCGCAGGGTTTCCTTGATGTTCTCTTCGGTCAGGCGACCACGGCCACTGACATTGCGCAAGGTGCGCGAGAGTCGTTCAGTCAAATTCTCAAACATGACGGATTCCGGTTCTTGGCGTAATAAATTGGGGGCATTATAACCCAGAGCGGGCGCGAGGACGATTATTCACCGCACCGCAGCAGCAGGGACCTTCTCCCTATATATGGGCAGATCGGCCGTTGCACAACTGGCGAGCACTTCTCGTGCAAGGTATACTGCCCCTCTTACCCTCAAAAGCTTGTGCAACAACGACCTGGTTATGATCGTAATCTCTGTTCTGGCCCTGGCGTTTTATCTGCTGGCCATCATCGCCTCCCTGCATCTGTTACTGAGCGCCAAGCCGGTGGGACAGCGCTCCCTGTTTGCCTGTATCGGATTGGCCCTGATCGCCCATGCCAGCGCCCTCGGTTCAGAGGTATTGCAGAGTTCCGGCCAGAACCTGAGCATGCTCAACGTTGCCTCGCTGGTCAGCCTCATCATCAGTTGCTTCATGACCTGCGTCACCCGCCGCTTCAACGGCTGGATCCTGCTGCCGGTGGTCTACAGCTTCTCGGCCCTGTTGCTGGCTGCCAGCGCCTTGATCCCGGGTCGCTACATAACCCATCTGGAGGCCCATCCCCAGCTGTTGCTGCACATCGGCCTCGCCCTGATGGCCTACTCGGTATTGATGATCGCCTGTCTGTTTGCGCTGCAGCTCGCCTGTCTGGACAAGCAGCTTAAATCTCGAAAAATCAGCAACCTGCCAGCCATGCCGCCACTGATGACAGTGGAAAAACGGCTGTTTCAGTTGATCTCTGCAGGGGTGCTGCTACTGACACTCTCCATCGCCTCCGGCCTCTTCTTCCTCGAAGATATGTTCGCCCAGGGCAAGTCTCACAAGGCAGTGCTCTCCATCCTGGCATGGTGTGTCTACGTGTTGCTGCTGTGGGGTCATCACACCTATGGCTGGCGCGGCCGCAAAGTCATCACGCTCAGTCTGATTGGCAGCTTCATCCTGACTCTTGCCTACTTTGGCAGCCGCTTCGTCAAAGAAGTGCTGTTGAGCTGACACCTATACTCTTTTAGCCATACCATCCAACAGGAGCCCTTTTTGGACAGCATCTCAACGAGTACATTACTGATTGTTCTCGTTATCTTGATCCTTCTTTCCGCCTTTTTCTCCAGTGCCGAAACCGGCCTGATGTCCATCAACCGCTACAAACTGCGGCATCTGGCACAGACCAAACACAAAGCCGCACGTCGCGTCGAGCAACTGCTCGCCCGCCCCGATCGCCTGCTGGGGCTGATCCTGATCGGCAACAATCTGGTCAATATCCTCGCCTCCGCCATCGCCACCATCGTCTGTATCCGGCTGTTTGGTGATCTCGGGGTCGCCATCGCCACCTTCGGCCTGACCCTGGTGGTGCTGGTGTTTGGTGAAGTGACCCCCAAGACCCTGGCCGCCATGTTCCCGGAGAAGATCGCCTATCCCGCCTCCTGGATCCTCAAGGGGCTGATGGTGCCGCTCTCACCGCTGGTCTGGCTGATCAACGGCATCACCAGCGGCCTGCTCAAGATGCTGAAGATCAATCCCAACAAGGATGACTCCCTCAACACCGAGGAGCTGCGCACCATCGTCAATGAGGCGGGTAACCTGATCCCCCAGCGTCATCAGGAGATGCTGCTGAGCATTCTGGATCTCGACAAGATGCTGGTCGAGGACATCATGGTGCCGCGCAGCGATATCTACGCCATCGACATCAACGATGACTGGAAGAGCATCCAGCGTCAGCTGGCTCACTGCGCCCACACCAAAATCCTGCTCTATCGCGACAATATCGACGACGTTGTCGGCTTTTTACACGCGCGCGATGCCCTGAGGCTGGTAGCTCGGGATCTGTTCAACAAATCGAGTCTGTTGCGGGAAGTGGACGAGATCTACTTCATTCCGGAAGGAACGCCGCTCAACGTGCAGCTGGCCAAATTCCAGCGCAACAAGGAGCGAATTGGCCTGATCGTCGACGAATACGGCGATATTCAGGGGCTAATCACTCTGGACGACATTCTGGAAGAGATCGTGGGCGACTTCACCACCTCCATGACGCCAGCGCCGAGCGACGAGATCCACCCCCAGCCGGACGGCACGTTTCTGGTGGAAGGCTCGGCCAGTGTGCGCGAGCTGAACAAGGAGATGAACTGGCACCTGCCCATCGACGGCCCGCGCACCCTCAACGGTCTGATCCTCGAATATCTGGAGGAGATCCCCCAGCCCAACATCGGGATCCGGCTGGCCGGTTATCCTATCGAGATCCTCGATGTGGAGAACAACATGGTGAAGATGGCGCGGATCATGCCGGCATCTTACCGGGCTGATACGGATTCACAACATTGAAAAAGGGCTGCCAGTGGCAGCCCTTTTCTATTGCTCATCTTCATTGCTCGTCTTCGTCATCCGGCTCCAGCACCAGGGTCGGGATCAACTCGCCGAAGACCCGTTGCAACTCGTCACGGTTGGCCAGCAGGTCTTGCAGCGTATAGCTGTCCATCACCGCCAGAAACGCATCCATCGCCTCTTTCAGCGCACTCTTGAGCAGACAGACAGAGACGATGTGACAAGCGGGCGAGCCGCAGTCAATGCCGTCCAGATTGCCTTCCAGCGCCCTGATCACCTGCCCGATATTGATGGTGGCCGGATCGCAAGCCATGCGAATACCGCCATTCTTGCCCCGCTGGGATTGCAGATAGCCCAGCTTCACCAGCTGATTGACCACCTTCACCATGTGGTTGCGGGAAACGCCATACAGGGCCGATACCTTGGCAACGCTCGACAACTCCCCTTCCGGCAGGGTGGCAAGATAGAGCAGGGCTCTCAATCCAAAATCTGTATAACTGGTTAGTCTCATAAAACCTGATTAGCGCGATGCGAAAAGTGGAGTATTGATTCAAATCAAATAAACATCTAGGATGCCACTTATTAAATGACATTTTATATGTTCAATTAGAACGAGGCCCCTATGCTAGATCAAACCACCGTTGCCGTCATCAAAAGCACCATTCCGCTGCTCGAATCGGCAGGTCCGGCCCTTACCCAGCACTTCTATCAGCGGATGTTCAGCCATAACCCGGAGCTGAAAGATATCTTCAACCTGGCCCATCAACGCAGCGGCGGCCAGCCGCTGGCCCTGTTCAATGCGGTCGCAGCTTACGCCAGGAATATCGACAATCTGGGGGCACTCGCCGGTGCGGTCGAGCGGATTGCGCACAAACATACCGGATTCCTGATCCAGCCGGAACAATATCACATTGTAGGTAGTCATCTCTTGGCCACGCTCAAAGAATTGGGCGGAAGTGCGGTCACCGACGAGGTGCTGGAGGCATGGGGCAAGGCGTATGGCGTGCTGGCCGACATCTTTATCGGCCGCGAGCGGGAGATCTATCAGGAGAAGGCCAATCAGGATGGCGGCTGGCAAGGTACCCGCACCTTCATCATCAAGGAGAAGCGGGCCGAGAGCGCCCTCATCACCTCCTTCCTGCTGGCGCCGGAAGATGGCAAGCCGGTACTGACCTTCAAACCGGGCCAATACCTCAGCATCAAGCTGGTTCACCCCGAGCTGGAATATCAGGAGATCCGCCAGTACTCCCTCTCCGATGCCCCCAACGGGCAGGATTACCGCATCAGCGTCAAGCGTGAGCCGCAGGGTCAGGTCTCCAACCTGCTGCACGATCACCTGCAGGCGGGTGACAAGATCGAGGTGATGCCCCCTACCGGCGATTTCTACCTGAAAGCCGACAGCCAGACCCCGGTGGTACTGCTCTCCGCCGGTGTCGGCGTGACGCCGATGATGAGCATGCTCAACCAGCTGCTGGCGAACGGCCATCAGGCTGATGTCACCTGGCTGCACGCCTGCGAACAGGGCGCTGTACACGCCTTCCGGGAGGATATTCAGCAAAAATCCCGCCAGCATCCCAACTTGCTGAGCCGGATCTGGTATCGGGAGCCGGAGGCCAGTGATGTGCAGGGTCAAGATTACGATCTGGCCGGCACCATGGATCTGACTGCCGTGAAGGAGCGCATCACGCCAGAGGCCCACTACTACTTCTGTGGCCCTGTCGGCTTCATGCAAGAGATCAAGCGGCAGCTGCTGGCGGCTGGGGTGCCAGCCGGGCAGCTCCATTACGAAGTTTTTGGCCCCCATCAAGATCTCTAAGGCGCGGGCAGCCATATAACAGAGGGAGGTTCCGGCCTGTCATGGCACGGCGGCTGGAACCGGACCCACAGGTGCAGATCTGTGGGTCATTTTTTTGGATCAGTGCATCGCCTTGGCGCGGGCCACCACGTTGGCCGGCATCCGGTTGCCAAGACGGTTGAGCAGACTCGCCGCCTTCTGGTGCAGCGCCTTGTCACCGATGACAGCGCCATGGAGCCAACGGTAGGCATCCTCATAATCGAGCGGACTGCCCATCCCCTGCAGCAGCATCTCGACCCACTCGATGCGGGCCCGCAGAAAACCGAGGCTGGCCGCCTCGCGCATCAGAGTCTCGGCACGCACCAGATCCTTCTGCACCAGGGTTCCCTTCCAGTAGTAGCGGCCCAGTTGCTCCAGCGCGGGCGCCAACCCCTGATTGGCCGCCTCCCACATATATTGCACTCCGAGTTCGGCATTGGGCTTGGTACAGACGCCCCATGCCAGCATATCCCCCCAGAGGTACTGATAGGCCGGGATCTTCATCACCGAGGCGCGCGCTTCGATATCCTGAGTCAGCTGACAGCGATCCTGCTTCACCTGAGTGAGATGACGCCCCTGCTCAATCCAGTTGAGCAGCTCGTCCTGACGATAGAGCGGCACCGCCTGCAACTCGCCAGCGGCCAGTGGCGCGGGAGGTGCAACCGCAGCAGCGGGTTCCACCGGTTGTGGCAGCGGTGCGGCACCCTCGCCACTGCTGGCGACCGGCGTAACCGGCTCGGCCGGGAGCAAGACGGGGGCAGCCTCAGAGGGCGTAGGCGTAGCCGCAGAGACAGGCGCCGTTGCCACCGCAGCACTGCTTGCGGTCGGTGCCGATGCACTTGCTGCAGGCGCATCGCTCGATACGGCAGCCGATACCGCCTCGGCACCATAGAGGGGAGAGGTGAATGCACCGACAAGAACGAGAAGGGTAAGGGGTTTCATCATAAGGATCTCCTGCTGCACTCTGTTATCGGCACCAACCCCCATCCCCTTAGCCTGCCGGGCGGATCTCATCAATACAAAAGGGAGCCGAAGCTCCCTTGTTGGCACGGTTGACCCGCTTACTTGACGAAATCGACACCCAGCTGGATATCGGCTTTCAGGGTAGCCAGCATGCCTTCCATCGCTTCCTGCTCGAAGGCGCTCAGCTTGCCGTAATCCAGTACGGTTTCGACGCCGTTCTTGCCCAGCAGTACCGGCTGCGCGAAGAAGGTGGCGTGCTCGCCGTTGCCTTCCACGTAGGCGCACTCAACAACGTTGGCTTCGCCCTGCAGACCCTTGATGAGGGAGAGACCGAAACGGCAAGCCGCCTGACCCATGGAGAGGGTCGCAGAACCGCCACCGGCTTTGGCTTCCACCACTTCGGTACCGGCATTCTGGATGCGCTTGGTCATGGCAGCCACTTCTTCAGCGGTGAAGGAGGCGCCTTCAATCTGGGAGAGCAGCGGCAGAATGGTCACGCCACTGTGACCACCGATCACGTTGACGCGTACCTTGTCGATGTTCAGCCCTTTGGCGGCAGCCACGAAGGTCTCGGCGCGGATCACGTCCAGGGTGGTGACACCGAACAGGCGACGCTTGTCATAGACACCGGCTTTCTTCAGCACTTCGGCGGCGATGGCCACAGTGGTGTTGACCGGGTTGGTGATGATGCCGATCAGTGCTTTCGGGCAAGTGGCCGCGCACTTCTCGACCAGATTCTTGACGATACCGGCGTTGATGTTGAACAGGTCGGAGCGATCCATCCCCGGCTTGCGTGCCACACCGGCGGAGATCAGCACCACATCGGCCCCAACCAGCGCAGGAGTCGGATCTTCACCGCAGAAGCCCTTGATGGCGACGTCGGTAGGAATATGACTGAGGTCAACGGCCACACCCGGAGTAACCGGGGCGATGTCATACAGGCTCAGCTCGGAGCCAGCCGGCAGACGGTTTTTCAACAGCAGAGCGAGGGCTTGACCGATGCCACCAGCGGCACCCAGAACGGCAACTTTCATGATCAACTCCATGTTTAAGCGTAGGTTTAAGGTTGTTTCTTGTTGTGCGCCCAACCTTAATGGATCCCCCCATAAAAAACAATCTGATAACAGTTGCAGTCACGGGTTCTGTGAGCCACGAAACATGCGGGAGCAAAAATTGGAGGGAAATACAAAAAGTTGGAGGAGAAGCACAGTTTTTCTGCACTTCTCCTTACCATAAAGAGGTAGTTATGAAGGTTTCAGGATTGAAATGCCAACGCCCGTTTTTCACACCAGCGAAAACCAATTGTTAACAATCCGTTCATCGCCAGATAAAGCCCGCCAGCCACCCCGAACACCGCCAGGGTATCGTAGGTCTGGGCATTCAACCCCTGCGCCAGCCCCATGATGTCCATGATGGTGATGGTACTGGCGAGGGAGCTCCCCTTGAGCACCAGGATCACCTCGTTGGAGTAGGCAGGCACCAGATGACGGGCGGCGTGGCGCACCTTCATCCACAAGGTCTGGCGGCCGTTAAAGCCAAGCGCACGACACGCCTCCACCTCACCGGCCGGGATGGCATCGAGCGCCCCCTTGAACAACCGGGTGGAGTAAGCTGCCGTGTTGAGACCCAGCGCCAGCACGGCGCAGAACCAGGGCTGCTTGAGCAGCGGCCAGAGCGGGCTGGCTTTCAGCCACTCAAACTGGCCCGGCCCGTAGTAAATCAGGAAGATCTGAATGAGCAGCGGCGTACCGGTAAAGAGCAGCACCCACAGCTGCACCAGCTGGGTCGCCACCGGCAGGCGCAGCTCCAGCACCCAGGTCATCAGGGCCGCCAGCACAATCCCCAGCAGCAGGCTGAACAGGGTCAGCTCCAGCGTGGTGACCAGACCGCCCAGCAACGTAACGAGATACTCTTGCATCAGTTAGCCTCCGTAGCGGCGGGTGTAGCGGGCAGCCAGCCCGAGGCCGTACTCGCTCACCAGACTGATAGCCAGATAGATGAGGGCCGCAGCGGCATACCAGGTGAACGGCTCATAGGTACTGGCCGAGGCCATCTGCGCCTGACGCATCATCTCGTTGACCCCGATAAGCGACACCAGCGCGGTATCTTTCAGCAACACCAGCCACTGGTTGCCGAGGCCCGGCAGGGCGTGACGCCACGCCTGCGGCAACACGATGCGAAAGAAGATGTGGCTCTTGCTCAACCCCAACGCCAGCGCCGCCAGCCGTTGACCTGAAGGCACCGCATTGAGCGCCGCCCGCAGGGTCTGGGTCGCATAGCTGGCGAACAGCAGGGAGAGCGCCAGCACGCCACAGGCGAACGGGCTGAACTCCACATACTCGCCGGTGATGAGGAACAGCACCTGGGTCGAGCCGAAGTAGATGAACAGCACCACCAGCAACTCGGGCAGGCCACGGATCAGCGTGGTCAGGGTGGCCACCGGCCACACCAGCGCACGCTGCTTGCTGAGCTCGGCGGCACTGAACGCCAGTGCCAACACCATGCCCCCGACCAGTGATGCCAAGGCCAGCCCGAGGGTCATCCAGGCTGCATCCAACAACAGGCTCAACATGGCTTACTGCGCGAAGTATTTGTCGAAGATTTTCTGATAGGTGCCGTTGGCCTTGATCTCGGCCAGCCCCTTGTTCAGCTGGGTCAGCAGCTCCTGATTGCCCTTGGCGACCGCGATGCCAAAGCCGGTACCGAAGTACTTGGCATCGGTCACCGGCGTACCCACCACCGCATACTCCTTGTGTTGCTTCAGCCAGTCGGCAGCAACGGCGGTATCGGCAAACACACCGTCGGTACGGCCATTCATCATGTCGAGGAAGGCGCTCTGGTAGCTGGCGTACGGCACGGTCAGCAGACCCTTGCTCACCCAGTTATCCACCAGATAGGACTGGTGAGAGGTACCGTTCTGCACGCCGACGGTCTTGTCGACCATCTCTTCCGGCCCCTTGAAGGCATCTTTCTTGGCGACGAATACCGCCGAATTTTCGTAGTAGATGTCGGAGAAATCGACCTGAGCGGCCCGCTCCGGGGTCACGTCCATGGCGGCGATGGCGGCATCGTAGCGACGGAATTTCAGGCTGGGGATCAGGCTGTCAAAGGCCTGGTTGTGGAAGCTGCACTCCAGCTTGGCCTGCTCGCAGATGGCGCGGGCCAGATCGATGTCAAAACCCTGAAACTCGTTCTTGTCATCCAGGTATTCGAACGGCGCGTAGGTGGCCTCGGTGGCGAACTTGATCTCCTTGGCCATGACGGAGGTACTCAACAGGCCCATGGCAGCAACCAACAACAGACTCTTTTTCATGACAGCTTCCTTATCGATTCAATATCAATGCATCAAGAATTCGGCAAACCGGCTGGTTTGCGGGGATTGGAAAATGGCGGCGGTGCCGGATTCGATGATCCGCCCCTTCTCCAGATAAATCACCTGACTGGCCACCTTGCGGGCAAAGTCGACCTCGTGGGTCACCACCACCTGGGTAATGCCGGTCTGGCTCAGGTTGCGGATGATCTCGGCCACCTCCTTGGTGATCTCGGGATCGAGGGCAGCTGTCGGCTCGTCAAACAGCAGCACTTCCGGGTCCATCATCAGGGTACGGGCAATGGCCACCCGCTGCTGCTGACCGCCGGAGAGACGGGCAGGCCAGGCATCGCGCTTGTCGGCCAGTTGCAGCTGGGCCAGCAGATAGGCCCCCTTCTCGATGGCGGCCTCCTTGCTCATGCCGAGCACCTTGACCGGCGCTTCAATCAGATTCTCCATCACAGTGAGATGTGGCCAGAGATTGTACTGCTGGAACACCATGCCCACCTTGCGACGCAGCAGTTGGGACTGGCGGTTGAATTCGGCAGCAGAGAGGGCGTTCGGGAAAGAAAATTCACTTTCGCCAATCCGCAGAACACCCGCATCCGGGGTATCCAGCAGGTTCATCATCCGTAGCAGGGAACTCTTGCCAGCACCGCTCGGGCCCAGCAACACCAAGGTTTCACCGGGGGATGTCCGAAAGCTGACCTGTTGCAGAACCGGCACCTTGTGCCAGGACTTCTCGATACCTATTAATTCAATACCCATACAGCCCAATTGAATAAGTTTTCAAAATTTCATCCCGATTCTATCCCTAATAGAGGTTGATGCAAGCCATTTTTGAATCAATATGCAGAACAAGCGCCGCTTCCTTGCAAAAAACGGCATATGAATGCAAAATGGCCTCGCTGTTCGTATCTGCCGCCTGTATCGCACAGGCCGCCACACCTCCTCATTCGTGAGACCAAGATGAAACACAACGACAAGCAAGAAAAACTGGCCAAGGCCTTTAAAGCCTTGCTGAAAGAAGAGCGCTTTGGCTCCCAGGCAGAAATCGTCACCGCCCTGCAAGAGCTGGGCTTCGAGAACATCAACCAGTCCAAGGTATCGCGCATGCTGAGCCGCTTCGGCGCCGTTCGCACTCGCAATGCCAAGATGGAGATGGTCTACTGCCTGCCGGTGGAACTGGGCGTGCCCACCACCTCCAGCCCGCTCAAGAATCTGGTACTGGACGTCGATCACAACGGCGCACTGGTGGTGATCCACACCAGCCCGGGCGCAGCCCAGCTGATCGCCCGCCTGCTCGACTCCCTCGGCAAGGCAGAGGGGATCCTCGGCACCATCGCCGGTGATGACACCATCTTCATCACCCCGACCAGCGACACCGATATCGAAGAGCTCTACCTCTCCGCCCTCGAGCTGTTCGAACAGACTCCGTGATGGCCGCCACCGCGTCATAGCGGTCACGCCAGAACGAAAAATCCCGGCCAAGGCCGGGATTTTTGTTTTCTGAGTCTTCGTCAGGCGGGCTTATTTGCCCTGCGCCATCAAAAAACCTTCCGATGGGGCGAAGAAAGCCGCGCCGGTCACTGCCTTGGTGAAGCGCAGCAGGTGATCGAAGTGGCTGCCCTCCCCCTTGTACATGCTGGCCAGCATGGCGTTGAAGTGCTGCGGTGTGCGGCAGCAGGAGATGAAGTAGAGCCCCTGCTCGGTCATGGTGCCCCAGGGCATGCTCTGGCGCAGGATCTCCATGGACTCCCCTTTCGGCGTCTTGAGGTTGACCCGCTTGATGTGGGCGGTCAGCGGCTTGGCGGCAGATTCATACTCGATGTTGTCGGGCTTGGTGCGACCGATAATGTCTTCCTGCTCTTTTTGCGCCAGCTTCTCCCAGTCGCTCATGGCGTGGACCCAGCGCTGGACGTGAATGTAGGAGCCACCGGCAAACTCGCCATCGGCCAGCAGCGCCACTTCGGCGCGGTGCTCATCCTGCGGGTTCTCGGTGCCGTCGACGAAACCGGTCAGGTCACGGAAATCCAGATTGCGGAAACCGCGCACCTCTTCGGCCAGCTCTACCAGTCCGGCCAGCAGCGCCATCACGCGGTGACCGGCGTGGTGCAGCACATCCACCCGATCGGCGCGCAGCTGAATAAAGAGATCAAACGGGGTGTTGGGGGCTTCCTGACCGTTGGCGGATTGCGCCATAAAGCTGCGGAACTGGGGCGGACGGGCGGCAGGGTAGAGACCATCCCAGGCATCGGCGCCAACGGCAACCAGACCGCTGAAACCGGCATCGGGGAAATCGGCGGCGACCGCCTGCCACAAGGCGGGCAGTTTGGCCAGACGGCCGACCAGTTCGGCGGCATCGCCGGTACGATTGAACATCAGATAGAGGGCGTGCAGATTCGGCTCTGCGCAGATCCCGGCTTGGGCTTTCATATATCTCTCCCCTGAGTAGGCGTTAGCGTTACGGGCTATTTGCGTTGCGCGATTATAAACCAGAGTGGATCCAGTTCTTTGATTTCACGACGATATCACGCGTTCAGGGCAAAGGGTCAAACAACACCAGCCCATGGGGGGCGACCTTGATCCGTGCCCGCATCCCATCAAGGGGCTCGCCAATGCTCGCCTCCAGCTGCAGATCGCCACACTCGAACAGCACCCGGCAGTGGTGGCCGAGGAACTGCTGCTCCACCACCTTGAGCTCCCCATCTGCGGCGCTCTCCAGCAGCAGTTGCTGGGGTCTGAGCATCAGCTGCAACTGCTCGCCCACCGCCCGGCCATGGGGCTCGCTGCCACAGATGACCCCGAGCGCCGTCTGCACGCAGTGGCTGTCCACCACCTCGGCGGCCAGATAGTTGACCCCGCCGAGAAACTCCGCCACGAAGCGGTTTTGCGGGCGGCGATAGAGCTGCTCCGGCTGACCCACCTGCTCGATGTGACCGGCGCGAAACAGCGCCAGCCGATCGGCGAAGGCGAACGCCTCCTCCTTGCTGTGGCTGACGAAGATGGCGCCGATCCCCTGCTGCTTGAGCAGGGCGCGGATCTCGAGGATCAGCTTCATCCGCACCTGGGTATCGATGTTGGAGAAGGGCTCATCCAGCAGCATCAGCCGCGGCTTGCACACCAGCGCCCGGGCGATGGCCACCCGCTGCTGCTGACCGCCGGAGAGCTCGGCAGGGCGGTGCTCGGCCCGATTCTCCAGCCCCAGCTCCCCCAGCAACTGCTGGCTTCGGCGATGGCGCTCGGCGGGGGCGATCCCGCACAGCATCAGCGGCAGCTCGACGTTTTCACGGGCGGTGAGGCGGGAGATGAGGTGAAACGACTGGAACACGAAACCGATACGGTGGCCGCGCAGCTGGGCCAGCGCCGGTTCTGACAGGGTGGCGGTATCCTCCCCTCCCAGCCAGTAGCGCCCCTCGTCTGGCCGATCCAGCAGCCCCAACACATTGAGCAGGGTCGATTTGCCGGAGCCCGAGGGGCCCATCACCGCCAGATACTCCCCCTCGGCAACCCGCAGGGAAACGCGATCGAGGGCGGCCACTTCGCTCCCCCCCAGAGTGAAACGACGGCTGACGGCATCAAGGCGAATGAGATCACTCATCCGTCTGCTCCGTGGCGGCGCTGAAAGGGCCCTCCCCGACAATCTGTCCGGGCTGGGCTGCCAGCCGATCACCGGCGGCGAGCCCCTCGGCCACCTCAATCCAGTTCCAGTTCTCCACGCCCCAGCGGGGCACCACCCGCACCAGCTTATCCCCTTCCAGCCGCAGCACGCTGCCATCGTCGGCCCGGCTGCTGGCCGCCACCCGCAGCACATCGGTGGCGCGGGTCACCTCGACCTCAAGGTCGGCGCTGTAGCCGATAAGCAGGGGGACATCGGTGGGCAGGGCAGTGAGCGCCGCCTCCACCTCCACGGTGCGGGCCTGCTTCTCCAGCTCCTTCACATAGGGGGCGATGCGGGTGACGGTGGCGGCAAAATCGCGCCCGGGCATGGCATCGAGCAGTACCCGGGCAGACTGGCCCACCTTGAGGCGGGCAGCATCCACTTCATCGATGGGGGCTGAGACATAGAGGCAGCGATCGTCGATGAGATCGATAACGGGGGGCATGGCCACTCCGGGCGGTGAGGGGGTCATGTATTCGCCCAGCTTGCTGTTGACCTCCGCCACCACTCCGGCAAACGGCGCCAGCAGGCGGCGCTCGCTCAAGCGGGCCTCCACCTGGGCGACCTGCGCCTCGTCGACCCGCTCCTGCTGACGGGATGCGCGGCAGATATAGCGGCGGGTATCGGCCAGATTCTGGGCCTGCTCGGCGAGGGTGCGGGAGGTGAGGTTTTTGGCCAGCAAGGTGGCCAGCCGGTTGGCCTCCCGCTCGTAGTAGGCCGCCTCGCTGCAACGCTCCTCGCGCTGGGTCTTGCCGAGCGCCTGCTGGGCACGGGCACGGGCAAGATCGGCGTGAATATCGTCACTCCAGAGGGTCAGCAGCAGATCTCCCTGGGCAACCCTGTCCCCGGCCTTGACGGCGATCTGCTCCACCACGCCGCCACCGGGCAGACTGAGCCCGGCCCGCTGACACGACTTGATGGTGCCGGCCCGGGTGTTGACCACGGTGACCAGCACATCCCCGCGCCCGACCTCAGCCAGCCTGATCGGCGTCGGCTGCGGTCGCCACCACCATGCCACAGCAGCCACCGCTACCACGGCGCCACTTCCCCACCACAACCAACCTCTCTTCATCGCGCATCCTTTCGCTAGTGACTCCCGTCATGAGCGTCGGGAGAGCAGGGCATAATAGAGCAAGGGTATCACCACCAGGGTGAGCAAAGTGGAGACCAGGATCCCGAAAATCAGGCTGATGGCCAGTCCGTTGAAGATGGGATCATCGAGGATAAACAGGGCCCCGATCATCGCCGCCAGCGCCGTCAGCATGATGGGTTTGGCCCGCACCTGCGCCGCTTCGATCACCGCCTGCTCGAACGCCACTCCGGCGCTGCGCTGCTGCTCGATAAAGTCCACCAGCAGGATGCTGTTGCGTACGATGATCCCGGCCAGGGCGATCATCCCGATCATCGAGGTGGCGGTAAACTGGGCCCCCAGCAGGGCGTGGCCCGGCATCACCCCTATGATGGTGAGCGGAATGGGAGCCATGATGATGAGCGGCACCAGATAGGAGCGGAACTGGGCCACCACCAGCAGATAGATGAGGATCATCCCCACGGCGTAGGCTAGCCCCATGTCGCGGAAGGTCTCGTAGGTGATCTTCCACTCCCCGTCCCACAACAGCGCCACCTCCCCCAGCTTGTCGGGCTGCTGCACGTAATATTGGGGCAGGTCGATATCGGCACCGGCGGCAAACATGCCGTAGAGCGGGCTGTCGGTATGGCCACCCATGTCGGCCACCACCATCACCATGGGCTGCATGTTCTTGTGCATGATATAGCTGGGGGCCACCTCATCACGGCGACTCACCAGCTCGGAGACCCGCACCAACTGGCCGCTCTGGCTGCGCACCTTGAGGGCCAGCACGCCCGCCAGATCCCGTTTGTCACCGGGAGCCAGTTCGATGCGGATCGGCACCGGATACTTGGCGCCGTGCCCCTGCAGCCAGCTGGCATCCTGATAACCCACCCCGCCATTGAGGGTGTTCACCAGATCCCCGAGATCGACCCCGAGCAGGGCCGCCTTGCTGCGATCCACCACCAGCCGCCACTTGGGCTGCGGGTCGGTCAGATAGATATCCACATCCACCAGATCCGCCGTGGCCACAAAACGGGCCTGTACGGCGCGAGCGGCTGCCTCACGGGCGGCCTGAGTCGGGCCATACACTTCTGCGACGATGGGGGACCAGACCGGCGGGCCGGGCGGCACCTCAACGACTTTCAGGTTGCCCCCTGCCGCACTGGCGATGGCCTGCAGCGGCTCCCGAACCGACTGGGCAATCTGGTGACTGCTGCGATCCCGCTCATGCTTGTCCACCAGATTGACCTGAATATCCCCCACGTTGGCGCCGCTGCGGATAAAGTAGTGGCGCACCAGCCCGTTGAAATTGATGGGGGCGGCGGTGCCGGCGTAGATCTGGTAATCCTTCACCTCCTCCACCTTGGCAAGCTCCCGCCCGACCGCCAGCAGGGTGCGCTCGGTCTGCTCCAGGGTCGCCCCCTCCGGCATATCGAGCACCAGCTGAAATTCCGACTTGTTGTCAAAGGGGAGCATCTTGAGCACCACCCACTGCACCACCGGCATGGCAGTGGCGGCCCCGACCAGCAGCAACACCGCCAGCCAGAGTTTGCGTCTGGATTTCTTGGCACCGTCACCGATCAGGAAAGGGGTCATCAGCCGGTGAAAGAGACCAGCCTTGGCCTCGCCGTGGGCACCGTGCACCTCCCCCTTGAGCAAATGGCTCGCCAGCCAGGGGGAGAAGATAAAGGCCACCAGCAGGGAGATAAGCATCCCCATGCTGGCATTGATGGGAATGGGGCTCATGTAAGGGCCCATCAGCCCGCTGACAAAGGCCATCGGCAGCAGGGCCGCGATGACGGTCAGGGTCGCCAGTATGGTCGGCCCCCCCACCTCGTCCACAGCCCCCGGAATTAGCTCCTTGAGGGAGCCCTTGCCCAAACCGCGATGGCGGTGGATGTTCTCCACCACCACGATGGCGTCATCCACCAGAATGCCGATGGAGAAGATCAGCGCAAACAGCGACACCCGGTTGAGGGTAAAGCCCCAGGCCCAGCTGGCAAACAGGGTCAGCGCCAGGGTGATGACGATGGCAACGCCCACCACCAGCGCCTCGCGCCAGCCCATGCTCACCAGCACCAGCAGCACCACCGCCGTGGTGGCAAAAATCAGCTTGCCGATGAGGGTGTTGGATTTGGTCTCGGCGGTGACGCCGTAGTCCCGAGTCACCGTCACCTCGACCCCAGCCGGGATCAACCGGTTCTGCAAACTCTCGACCCGCGCCTCCACCCGCTTGGCCACCTCGACCGCGTTCTGGCCCGGCTGCTTGCCGATGGCCAGGGTCACCGCCGGATAACTGGCTTGCCCCTGCCCCATCCAGCTGCGTTTGGTCGGAGTCTCCTGACCCAGAGAGACCCTGGCCACATCCCCCAGATAGACCGGCTTGCCGTCGTGCAGCCCCACCACCAGCTCTCTAGCCTCCTGCTCGCTTTGCAGGAACTGCCCCACCTGCACCTTGATCTCACTGTTGTTCTGCTCGATAGCCTGTGTGGTGCCTACCTGATTGGCGGCCGCCAGTCGCTGGCTCAGCTCGCCCCAGCTGATGCCGTGGGCGCTGAGGGCCGCCGGATCCGGCATCACCCGCAGCACGGCGCTCTGGCTGCCCAGCGTGTAAATATCGCGGGTACCGGGAATGCGCTTGAGTTCGGTCTCCAGCTCATGGGCGACCCGGGTCAGCTCGGGTGCCCCCAGTTGCTTGCTCCCCTCTTTGTTCCACTCTTTGCTCCATAAGGTCAAACTGACGATGGGGACATCATCGATCCCCCGGGGTTTTACCAGTGGCTGACCGACTCCGATCCCCTGTGGCAACCAGTCGCGGTTGGAGTCGAGCTGGTTGTTGAGATCGACGATGGCCTGCTCGCGGCTCACCCCCACCTTGAACACCACCACCAGCAGGGCGCCATCGGGTTGGGAAAAAGAGTAGAGGGTATCAATGCCCTTTATCTGGGAGACCACCTGCTCGGCAGGGGTGGTGACGAGAGACTCCACCTCTGCCGGGGTGGCTCCCGGGAAGGGGATATAGACATCGGCGAAGGTGACATCGATCTGCGGCTCCTCCTCCTTGGGGGTCACCAGCACCGCAAACAGGCCGAGCAACAGCCCCACCAGCGCCAGCAGCGGGGTGATGGCCGAGCCCTGAAACAGCGCAGCCAGCCGACCGGCAGGCCCCAGCCTCTCCTTGTTGCCGTTCAGCTCGCTACTCATGGGCCACCTCCTGCTGCTGCGCCCAGGCATCGGGGGCCAGCTTGTCACCGGCTTGCAGCCCGGCCAGGATCTCGCACTGCCCTTCAAAGCAATGGCCGACCCGCACCGGCGTCAGGGCCCAGCCAGCGGGCTGCTGCAGATAGACGCCGTTGAACTCCCCTTGCCGCAGCAGGGCGCGATCCGGCACCTGCAACACCTGACGCTCACCCTGCTTGAGCTGCACCTTGAGCCACATGCCGGGCAATACCCCGGCGGTTTGCGGCGGCAAGTCGAGGCGCAACCTGAAGGCGTGGCTCTGGCTGTCGGCATAGTTGAAGCGGGTCAATTTGACCGGGGTAACAGGCTTGCCATCCGGCAGCAGCACCTGCACATCCGCAGGCTCACGAGCAAGCGTCAGGGCGGATTGGGGCAACTCCACCTCCACCCGCAAGGTGTCGAGAGAGAAGCCGGAGAGCAGCGGGGTACCGGGGGCGACAGTCTCCCCCAGCTCTACCAGCCGTTTGGTCACCACTCCGGCGTAAGGGGCCAGAATGCGGGTATAACCGTAAGCCTCGCGGGCCTGAGTGAGGGCCGCATCGGCCGCATTGACCTCGGCGCGGGCGGCGCGATCAGTCGCCTGGGCATTGTCGAGCTGGGCGCGGGTGATCACCCCCTTGGCAATCAGCGCCTGAAAGCGGGCGAGCTGACGCTCGGCTTCCACTTGCTGGGCCTGCGCCCGCGCCAGCCGCGCCTCGGCCCCCGTGACGGCGGCAAACTGCTCCTTGCCGCTGATCTCCAGCAGCGGCTGCCCCGCCTGCACCTGATCGTTCACATCCACCAGCATGCGGGAGACCCGGCCGCTGGTCTGGGCCGCCACCGTCCCCTGATTGATGGCACTGACGGTGCCATCCAGCGTCAGCCAGTCGGTCACCGGCTGTGGCGCCACTGTCAACAAGGGCTCTGGCTCCCCGTCCGCGGCAAAGGCCCGGGGGGATGTCATTGCCTGCGATGTCATCACCAACAAGGTGATCCCCAGCAACCGGATCTTTTCCATCATTACTCTCCTTCCCTGGCATCATCAGTCACTGCACGGGATCAGGCGGTATGGGACTGGCGCACCTTATCCACTCCCCGAGCTGGCGCCTTGGTCAGCACCCTGGCCAGCCCTCTATCAAACAGCAAGATCCCGGCCACCATGGCCGCTATAAACAACATTATCATGGGCTGCCCGCTGGAAATGAGACTCAGAGCAGGCCCCGGGCAGATACCCACCAATCCCCAGCCGATGCCAAACAGCGCGGCCCCGCCGATCAGACGGCGATCCAGCTTGGGGGCCGGTACGGCGACGATGGGCTCACCCAGCAGGCTCCGGCGACGGGGTTTCACCAGCAGAAAATAACCCGGCATAAAGACCAGCAGGGCGCCCCCTATCACGAAGGCGAGGCTGGGATCCCAGGCCCCGGCCAGATCGAGAAAACCGGTGACCCGGGCGGGATCCACCATGCCGGAGATGGCCATCCCCAGCCCGAACAGCAGGCCCGCAAACAAACTTGTCAGCAACTTCATGGCGATCAGCCCCTTACAGCAGATGATGAGTGACGAAGACGGTGATAAAGCCAGCCGCCATAAAGGTCAGGGTGGCGACGATGGAGCGCAGGGAGAGCCGCCCCATGCCACAGATGCCGTGGCCGCTGGTGCAGCCATTGCCAAGACGGGTACCGATGCCGACCAGCAGACCGGCCAGCAGCACCACCGGCCAACCGGGCAAGGTGGTAAATGCAGGCATGCTGGCCCAACCCAGGGTCAGCGCCAACCAGGCCCCCGCCCCCAGTCCCAGCAGAAACAGCCCCCGCCACGGCGCGCGGTGTTGCAGCGCACCGGCCAGAATGCCGCTGATCCCGGCCACCCGGCCGTTGAACAACATCAGGATCAGGGCCGACAGCCCCGCCAGCATGCCGCCGCCCAAAGAGAGCAGCCATTGGCTTTCCATCATCAAGATTCCTTATTTTCTGAGTGACAAAAATGGGTTTGCAGCGCCCCCAGCACATCGGCGGCTGCCTCGCTCACCAGCGAGTAGTAGATCTGCTGGGAGACCTTGCGCGAACGGATAAGGCCGTAGCGCTTCAATACCGAAAGTTGCTGGGAGAAGGCCGACTGCCCGAGCTGGCTATGGGCCAGCAGCTCCCCGACCCCCTTCTCCCCCTCCACCAGCTGGCAGAGCACCATCAGGCGTTCGGGATGAGCCAACGCCTTGAGCAGGGAGGCGGCGGCTGTCGCATGTCTGTTCATCTCGTCGAATTGGCTCATAAGAGTAAATTAGCAATTGCTGATATTTGTTCTATTGTATAAAACAACACTAAATTAGCAATATCTAAAGTAGATAAGGAGAAAGACCATGACAGTAGATAACGGAGTCAGAATCGTCGCGGGTTGCATGTTGCTGCTCTCGCTGATCCTTACCACCTGGGTTCATCCGGGCTTTGTCTGGTTGAGTGCCTTTGTCGCGGTCAACCTGATCCAGAGCGCCTTCACCGGTTTCTGCCCGGCAGCGATGATCCTCAAACGGATAGGATTTAAATAACAGGGTCGGATGACCCGGCTCACATGAGCGTGTAATAAACGCAGGAGGCTGAACATGGCAACGGTAATCGTCATCGGCGCGGGTCTCGGGGGCATGTCTGCCGCCTACGAACTCAAGGCCGAACTGGGCAAGCAGCATGAGGTGATCCTCATCAATGACAAGCCGGACTTTGAATTCACCCCCTCCAACCCCTGGATTGCCGTCCAGTGGCGGGAGCGCAAGGAGACCTCGATCCCCATCGAACCCCATGTGAAGAAAAAGGGGATCCGCTTTATCCATGCCGCCCTGACCGAGCTGCAACCAGCCGCGCAGCAGCTCACCCTCTCTGATGGCCAGACCCTGCGTTACGACTTTCTGGCGATCTGCACCGGCCCGGCCCTCGCCTTTGGCGAGGTGACGGGGGCTGGCCCCGAATCCGGTGGCACCACCAGCGTCTGTACCCTCTCCCACGCCGAAGAGTGCCGCCACAGTGTCAGCGCACTGGTCGATGAGCCCGGCCCTGTGATTGTCGGCGCCATGCCGGGCGCCTCCTGCTTCGGGCCCGCCTACGAGTACGCGTTCATCCTCGATCGCCACCTGCGCGACAAGAAGGTGAGAAAAAATGTGCCCATGACCTTTGTCACCAGCGAGCCCTACATCGGCCATCTGGGTCTCAACGGCGTGGGCGACTCCAAGGGGATGCTGGAGAGCGAACTGCGGATGCGCGACGTGCAGTGGATCTGCAATGCCCGCACCGTGGCGGCGCAAGATGGCCAGATGACGGTGGAGGAGCTGGACGATGAGGGCAACATCAAACGCACCCACACCCTGCCCTACAAACACGCCATGATGCTGCCCGCCTTTGTCGGCATTGCGCCGCTGCGGGGCATCGAGGGGCTGGTCAATCCCCGCGGCTTTGTCATCGTCGACGAGCACCAGCGCAACCCCGCCTTCCCGCAGATTTACGCCGCCGGGGTCTGCATCGCCATTGCACCGCCGCACAAGACGCCGGTACCGACCGGGGTGCCCAAGACCGGCTACATGATTGAGGCGATGGTGCGCACCCTGAGCCACAACATCAAGGCGGAGCTCAGCGGCCAGCCGCCGGTGACCAAGGCAGTATGGAATGCCATCTGTCTGGCGGACATGGGGGACACCGGCGCCGCTTTCGTCGCCATGCCGCAGATCCCGCCGCGCAACGTCGCCTGGTTCAAGAAAGGAAAGTGGGTCCATCTGGCCAAGATCGCCTTCGAGAAGTACTTCCTGCACAAGATGCAGGTGGGGGATACCGAGCCCATCTACGAAAAACTGATGCTCAAATACCTCGGCATCGACAAGACCGAATGACCCCGCAGACCCGGCCCTCGCCGGGTCTCTTTTTACGGCCCTGCGCGGCAAAACGGGGCTTTCGATTATGTTTCAAGATGTTGCTGCGGGCAGCGCGGGGTTTACCCTGCCTGCCGCCTCGGCTATCATTCGAGCCTCTTATCAATAGCGGAGACCATCAGTGGGCAACTCATCAAGTGACAGATGTCTGCCGACCCTTATCGTCGGCACCCCGGTCGCGAGCTAGCCGCAGATTTCCTCTGCCGCAACTCGCAACCCTGCGAGAAGCGGAAATCCACTCCCCTCTTCTCCCTTTTTACACTTGACGTCTGGCAACCAGTGGCCAACCGCCACGGTCGCCATGCCTGCATAGTTTCTGCTTCCCACAAGGAGGCTGCTATGCGTTTTATCTCAATCAAACCGGCTGCGGATCGCGCGGTCGCAACAGGTTCTGTTGCAACCCGGGCTCACCCCCTGCTGAGCAAGCTCGGCCGTGGCATGCTGCCACGCTGGCTGGGCGGCAAACAGCGTCAGCACCACTACCGGCTGCAGATCCGCTGTGAGGATCGCGCCGATATGGAGCAGGTGCTGGATATGGTGAACCACACCCTGCAACCGGCGGGGCTGCAACCGATGCAATCGATGAAGCCGGGTCGCGGCGGCGGGCGTGAGCTGGTGCTCAACCTGCAGTGCACCCCGCCCCAGCGACGCTATCTGGTGCAGTTTGTTCATCAGGTCGGAGTAGCACATCCGGTGCGCTGGCAACTGCGCCCGCGCATCGACTGCGATCCCGAACTCAACTGACCGCACACCTGCGTTAACCACAGTGAAAGGGGCCAGCCACGCTGGCCCCCTTGTCGTGAGCAACAGCTTGCTCTGCGGCGGATCGGATAGCCGATACGCCGTTCATGCTCGCACGTATGTTCGCGCCTATGCTCGGCTCGCCCCCCAGGTGCCCGAGGGTCGGTGCGCTGTGTTGTTTTTCTGCTGGCCATCCGCGCAATCATCCCCTGATCCATCCGCCTCCCGGCGTTTCATCATGGATTGCGCCAAGCCAGCACTTATCAGAAGGAGTACGCCATGAAGATGTGGCAACAAATTGACATGATCTCCCTGCTCGACACCCTGGCCAGCCTGCTGCTCGCCTTTGTGCTCGGCAGTCTGGTCGGGCTGGAGCGCCAGTACCGCCAACGTACCGCGGGCCTGCGCACCAACGTGCTGGTCGCCGTGGGGGCCGCCCTGTTCGTCAGTCTGGCCCAGCGCATCTATGACCTGCACGGCGGCAACTACAACGTGGTCCATGTGGTGGCCTATATCGTCTCCGGCATCGGCTTTCTCGGCGCCGGCGTCATCATGCGCGAGTCGGGCAATATCCGCGGCATCAACACCGCCGCCACCCTCTGGGGCGTAGCAGCGGTCGGCGCCGCCTGTGGCGCCGGGCTGGCCATGGAGGCAATTCTGGGCGCCCTGTTCGTGCTGGCCGCCAACACCCTGCTGCGACCGCTGGTCAATCAGATCAACCGCCGCCCGGTGGACAATACCGACACCGAAGTGACCTACAAGGTGACGGCGCTGACCCAGCGCGAGCATCAAAAAGAGGTGCTGCACTGGCTCGAAGAGATGCTGGAGCAGGCCAACTACCCCTTGAGCGAACTCGATATCGAGCCGTTCGGGGTGCGGGATCTGGAGATCTCGGCGGTGCTGCTGGCTACCTCCATCGATGGCGACGAGCTGGATGCCCTGATGCAAAAGCTGGCCATCCACCCCCATATCAAGCAGGTGTTCTGGCGCACCAGTACCACCGATTGAGCCGTTGGTCAGAGGAACGAACCATCCGCCCGCAGCAAAAAGCCCCGCCAGCAATGGCGGGGCTTTCTCATATGGGATGGGCGAAGCGGCGTGGCTAGCGGCGACTGCGCCAGCGCACCCTGGGGGTGATCACCTGGGCAGTCTGCGCCGGGGGATTGCCCGCAATCAGTTGCTGCATCAGCTCGAAGGCGGCGAGGGCCAGCGCCGGACAATCCTGCGCCACCGAGTCGATGCGCATGGGAATGCAGTCGAGCAGGTCGTGATCATCGAAGGTACACAGGCGCATCCCTGTCTCCATCAGCCCCGCCTCGTTGAGGTAGCGCAGCACCCCTTCCAGCAAAGTAAAGGAGGCGGTAAAGAGCCCCCTGGGGGGGGCCCCCAACTCGGCCACCAGCTCGGCCATCAGCTGATAACCGGAGCTCGGCTGGTAGTCGCGATGACGCACCCTTGCTGCATCGGCTTCAAAACCGGCGCGATGGAGCCCCAGCTCATAGCCCGCCAGCCGGTGACGGCTGGGGGAGAGATCCAGCAAACCGCCGAAGTAGTAGATCTCCTCGCCGCACTCGCTGGTCATGTCCCGCACCAGCTCGGCGGTGGCCTTGCAGGCATCGGAGATCACCATGGGCAGGCGCGACTCGCCGATGTGGCGGTCGAGCTGCACCACCGGCAGGCGGTCGTGAATGCGGGCATAGATGTCATCGCTGTGGCCGCTGGAGGCGACAATCAGCCCATCCACCTGACGGCTGATGAGGTTGTCCACCACCCGCTGCTCGAGGGCGGGATCATCCTCGGAGCAGGCGATCAGCAGCTGGATGCCCGCCTCCCGGCAGTGGGCCTCGAGGGCGCGGGCGATGCGGGCAAAACCGAAGTTGGTGAGATCGGGGATCACCAGCCCCCAGGTGTAACTGCGGGTCTCGCGCAGGGAGCGGGCGTGAAAGCTCGGCAGGTAGTGACACTCCTCCGCCACCGCCTGAATGCGCTTGCGGGTATCGTCGGCAATCCGGTACTCCGCACTCTTCCCGTTGAGCACCAGACTGGCGGTCGCCTTGGACACCCCCGCCAGTTCGGCGATCTGGGCAATCGTGATCCGTTTCTTCTTCTCCACCTGGCCTCCCGGCTGACTAGAACCGGGCTATTGTACTAGGCACGCCGACAGCGGCCAGTGATTGAGGCAAATTTTGCAGCCATCATCGCCGTTACCTGATGAAAGTTGCGGCTTTTCCCCGGGGAAGTAGCGCGCCGACAGGCTGTGGCGACCCTCATCGATGAAACACTCCAGACTGGAGCGATCGCACAGCACGGTGATCCGCCCGCCAGCCCATGGGCTGCTGCGGGTCTCCCACGCTCCGCTCTGCCAGTTCTGGCGCCGCAAGGTGATGCGCCCCGGCTGCCACACCAGCTCGGCCACGGCGCCGAACCAGAGGCTCCCCTCGCCGCAGAGATCCAGATCGAGCCAGGCCGAGTCGATGGCCATTCCCGGAAACTCGCCAAGCGTCCCCTCGAAACGGGTCTGCTCTCCCTTGAGCGCCGCAAGCTCCGCCACCGGCCGCTGGCAGAGCCACTCATCCTGCCAGAACAGCTCCCGCGGGCAGCTCATCTGGTGGATCCAGCCGTGAGCGACAGTGGGCTGGCTCATCTCGTTCTCCTCCGGCAGCCCCAGCCAGCCGAACAAGAGGCGGTGCCCCTGACTGTCCAGGGTAGTTTGCGGCGCATAGAACTCGAAGCCCCGGTCCAGCTCGTGGAAAGCCCCGTGCTCGAAGCGCTCGCCGTCGAAGTTGCCCGCCAGCCAGCCGCACTGGTAGAGGTTGCGATAATCCTCTCCCACCGGGGCAATCCCCTGCGGGCAGCTGATCAGCACATGGCGATCGGCCAGCGGGAAGAGATCCGGGCACTCCCACATATAGCCAAACTCACCCAGCCCCCCTCGCCCGCTACCGGCGATGGGGCCCACCCGCTGCCAGCTTTGCAGGGTGTCGCCGCGATAGAGCAGCACTTCACCCTTGTCATCCAGGGTGCGAGCTCCCAGCACCATCAGCCACTGCTGGCCGTCGTGCCACACCTTGGGGTCGCGCACGTGGCCGCTGTAGCCTGCGGGCAGATCGAGCACAGGGCCCAGCTTCTCGAAACCGCCCTCACCGTCGGCGCGGGCCAGACACTGATAGGCGGTGCGGCTGCCATCCGGGTATTTGACGTTGCCGGTGTAGATGAGGGTCAGGCGCCCCTGCTCATCGCTCACCGCCGAGCCCGAGTAGCAGCCGTGGCTCTCATAGGCCTCGGTGGGCAACAGCGCCACCGACTCGTGCTGCCAGTGCAGCAGATCGGTGGAGGTGACATGGCCCCAGCCCTTGTTGCGGTGCTCGCAGCCAAGCGGGTTCCACTGGTAGAAGAGGTGGTAGCGCCCGTCGTGCTCGATAAAGCCGTTGGGATCGTTGAGCAGCCCCACCGGGGCTGCCAGATGCCAGCGGGGCCGATGGGGATCGGCCGCCGCCTTGAGCTGTCCGGCCAGCAGCGACCGGACAATCTGGTTGAGAAGATCGCTTTCCTTCATCACTCCACCTTGTACTTGAGCAGGTAGGAAGCGGCGAAGGCGGTGCCAAAGGCGATCACCAGCCCGATGATGTAGTGAATGAGGCTCATGGGCTGGACGATGGCCATGCCGGGAATACCGGTCAGCCCCACCGCCGTCATCCCCACCTTGGCCGCCACCACGTAGGCGCCGCCGCAGGCCCCGCCAAACAGACCGGCGAGGAAGGGTTTGATGTAGCGCAGGTTCACCCCGAAGATCGCCGCTTCGGTGATACCCAGCAGACAGGACATGGCAGCCGGCACTGTGATCGCCTTGATCTTCACATCACGGGTCTTGAAGTAGACCGCGAGGCAAGCCCCGCCCTGCGCCACGTTGGCCATGGCCCAGATGGGCAGCAGGAAGTTGACGCCAATTTGCGGATTGGCCAGCAGCCCCGCCTCGATGGCGTGGAAGCTGTGGTGGATGCCGGTGATGACGATAAGCGAGTAAGTGCCGCCAAACACCAGCCCCGCCAACCAGCCCGCCTGCTCATAGAGGGCGCTCAGACCGAACGAGATGCCATCCCCCAGCACCCGACCCGCCGGGCCGATGAAGAGCAGCGCCACGAAGCCGGTGATGATGACGGTCAGGAACGGCGTGAGGATCAGATCCAGCGCATCCGGAATGCGCTTGCGCAGCTGTTTCTCCAGATGGGACATAAACCAGACCGCCAGCAGCACCGGGAAGACGGTGCCCTGATAGCCGATCATCGCCACATCGAGCCCGAAGAAGTCCATGGTCTTGAAACCACCGGCCACGCCCCAGGCGTTGGTCAGCGCCGGGTGGGTGAGGATGCCGCCAAGGGTCGCCCCGAGGTACGGATTGCCGCCAAACTCCCGCGCCGCCGTAAAGCCGATCAGAATGGGCAATATGATAAAGGCCGCCGAGCTGAACATGTCGAGCATCACAAACAGGGCGCTGTCGGCATTGACCCAGCCGTAGGTGCGCACCATGCCGAGCAGCCCCATCAGCAGGCCCGAGGCGACGATGGCCGGAATGATCGGCACGAAGATGTTGGAGAGGGTTCGCGCCAGCCGCTGGGCCACGTTGAGCTTGGCCGCCGCCATGTCGGTCAGCTCCGCCTTGCTGGCGGTGCCGGTACCGGTCAGCGCCACAAACTCCGCATAGACCTTGTTGACCAGACCGGTGCCGAAGATCACCTGAATTTGGCCCGCGTTGCTAAAGCACCCCTTGACCCCCTCCAGCTTGTCGATGGCGGCCTTGTTCACCTTGCTGTCATCGGCCAGCACCAGCCGCAGCCGGGTGGCGCAGTGGGCGGCGCTGACGATGTTCTCCTTGCCCCCGAGCAGGGGCACCAGATCCTTGGCTATCGCACTGATATTCATATTCTTCCTCTTATGACCCGCCACGCTGGCGGGCCCTTGTCACATGAGAGTAGGGGCTGTCGAGCCGGGCTTCTAGCCGCAGATCAACAGCCGCTTGTGTCTGATCGCAAAAATTTATCCAGTTCGCTGCGGGTCGGCAGCGCCGTCATCGCCCCCTTGGCGGTGGTGGCGAGCGCCCCGCAGCCGTGGGCCTGAGCCAGGA
>OEQO01000034.1_pt1 | contig 33219 bp, 29 predicted proteins | sample 1539751 | NCBI WGS metagenome assembly OEQO01 (sample SAMEA3891237, study PRJEB23780) | metagenome | biome: terrestrial biome; feature: animal house; material: water of meat washing | place: Italy | collected 2015-05-12 | reverse complement strand
TCTTGTTCGAGCAATTGTTGGTTACATTAGTGGGAATCTTTCCATTCGTAACGTAACCACTCAGATGAAAATCGATCTGGGTAAAATTGCTTATATCAAACCTGGTAAACAGATTCAAACTCCAATTATCTATGACGAGTACGATGCTCGTAAAGATAACTTTACAGTAGAAGATGTTAACTTCTCTACTATTCAGAATCGTAACGTTATGGATCTCTTTGCAGCTATTGGACCTGAGCTCACTGCCAAGTTCTGTTTGAGCATTGATGGAGTCTATTATGGCTGATACTGTAATGCAAGAACTCCAAATGGCTGAGATCAGTTTAGCTAAAGTTCCTGATGTTTCTGAACTACAAAAAGAAGCAGCTAAGTTAGTAGAAGATATCCGAACTGATATCGCCGTCAAAGATCGTGTTGAGAAAGCTCTCACTGTAATCAATGAAAAAGCTGATTACGAGATTACTCCTCAATTGGTTCAAGAAACCGATGACATGATTAATGAGTTTGGTGGTTTGAAAGTTAAAGCTGGTGGGAAAATCTCAGTAGATGGGATGGAAAGCTTTGGTTTAACTGTAACTCCAAAAGAGTGGCGCGCAAGCCGTGTGGCTGGCTTGGAGTCATTCCTTGCAGATACTTACCGTAACATCAAACGTCTAGCCAATCAGCTTACAGACACCTTTGAACGTCGTTATACAGAACTGACTACTTCATTAGAAGTTCTTGATACTCGTATTGAGAATGTCACTTCTATGTTGGACTCGGTTACTCAACAGCGTGATGGTAAGAAACAAGTTGAACTTAATGGTTTACTTGTCAGGGCTTTGACTAAAGGAACTGAACCTCTTCCATCTGATCTAGCGAAACACATTGTAAAAGAAGTTAATTACTTCTCTTCTGTGATGAAGCTTTGTGAAATGGAACTGAGTCGTTACCGTGGTAGCATCATTCGTTATTTTGGAAACAATAAGTTAAAGGAGTTGAACAACATTACCTTTAACGCACCAAAGATTTTAAACTTCAATGGTAAAATTGATCCGAAAGAAGAAAACGTATTTATCCGTAGTGAATCAGCTCCTATGTTGGAAGGTCGTGTAGTCAGTTGTAAATTCGTTGCACCCAAATGGTTGAAAGATCATTATAAAGGTGAAAGCGAAAACGACATGTACTCTGAACTTCTCGCTGAAACTGGGTTTGAACTTCGTGCGGTAAATCGCAAAGACTCAGGTAGTGTTAATGTTAACACTATGACCTTGAGTCAGATGTTCACTATTCTCAAAGTAGTTCAAGAACTGGTTGAATATATTCGCACTCTTAACAACGAATATAATTCACTTGATCTTAACCCAGAAGAGATTAAAGATAATCTTGTTTCTTTGAAACGTGAAGATGACGAAGGTAAAGTAAGACAATATGCTTTACTCACCACAGATTACGACTACAAACTTAATCTGTTTAGAGCGGATGTGTCCAATTATCTTACTGTGCTCTCCAGTCACCTTCTGACGCTTCTTACAGTTCACCTGGAGTGTTACGATGTCCAATGATCAGCAATCGCTGAGAGATGGCTTAGAAGCGCTTATTTTGAGTGATGTTCAGATCGCAGGGAACGAATCCCTGCTTTCTGATGTTTTTGCAAAAGTTAGCTCTAACGTAAAGACCGGTGTAGAGTGGGCTGGAGGTAAAATGGCTGATGGTGCTGTACAAGCACTTAAGCAAGCCAATACTTCCATTTTGCAACAATTAGGTGCTCGTAAGTTACTTCTCTCTAATCTGGCTTCTAGAACTCGTAATGATGGGATTAAAGAAAGTTCCACTTTAACCTCTGGACAAATTAGAAAACTAACTACACTAGAAGGCAATGAGAAAGTCTCTCCAGATGTTATTGAAGATGATCTAGTTAATCTTCATAACGTGATTTCAGATGTGTTGAAGTTTCAACTGGAACTAGAGGCTTATTACCAAAAGGAACTTGGATTACTCAAATCCCTTTCCTCTGTAAAGAAGACCGAAGACGCTGTTAAAGCTATTCAAAGTCTTGATCAACTGACCTTTCCTACTCCCAAGTTCACTATTAAGCAGGATTCTATGTTCCTAACAAGTGTACTTGCTGGTGGGAAACAGTTTTTGTTTAATCCAGACACTTGTAAGTTTGTAGTAGAACAAGCTGATCTTAAATCTATCAGCGGTGATGCTACTGTATCCTTTGCGAAGGAAGACGTACTCTCTTTGCTGACTAAAGTTAATGCTTTGGTTATCGATTACAATGCAGTCACTAAAGCTAATGAACACTACATGAACTACATCAAGGAGTTCAATACTGTGGTGGGTAAGAGCTTTGTCCATTTGGAAGAGATCAAAGGTCAGATCAGCATTTCTTTGATCAGGGATATGCAATCTAGACTAGAAGGTAACCCAAAGGTATTTTCTTTCTACTCTGGTTTCTTACCTAAGATCACTCTTTACATTGACGATTATGTGGAAGCATTGACGTCCTTCCTTAGTAAACAATTTAATTAAATCGTTTCGCGTAATTTCAAATCTATTCAAGGAATTTTTATTATGTCTCTTCATGATATTTTTGCTTCCGTAACTGGTAACGAATCCATCGATGGTGCTGTTGAAGATCAAATCGAGGCTACTGTTGAAGCAGTAGTTGAAGCTCAAGTTGCCGCTGAAATTGCAGAAGCTGGTGAAGCTGTTGCCGAAGCAGAAGCCGACATCCAGAAAGCTGAAGTAGCTATCGAAGCTCTGGAAGAGAAAGTTGAAGAACTGGAAGAAGTCGTAGAAGGTATGGAATCCATGCTCTCTGGTGCTACTCCGTTCAACGCGGCTCTGTTCCATGTCCAATATAACCGCGCTGCCAAGGTCTGTGCTAAGTTCGGTCAACCGGCTGAAGTTCACGGTGTAGAATCTTTCGCTGATGCTTCTACCGCTTCTCTGAACGCTCTGGCTGGCGTAGAATCCTTCAAAGAAACTGCCGCCAAAGGTGTTGCAGCCGTTAAGAAGTTCTTCGTTGATCTGTACAACGGTTTCATCAACTTCTTCGCTGGTATGTTCAACAAGTTCAAAGGTCTGGAAAATCGTGCCAAGTCTTTGACCGGTAAAGTTGAAGCTAAAGAGAAGATCGCTGAAAAGATCACTCTGCCGAAATCTGCTGGCTGGCTGAAAGCTGACGGTACCGCTCCTGATGTAGCTGCTACTATGGCGACTGTAATTGACAAATGTCAATCTGCAGTTAGCAAAGACAAGGGCGGTAGCCCGAACTCCAACATCAAAGAAGCTCTGGACGCTCTGAAAGGTCTGGGTATTTCTACCCAAACCGCTAAGACTGCTGACACTGTAACCTATAAGGTTTCTGTTGAAAAGGGTTCTTTCAGTGTCACTGTTCAGAATGACGGCACCGCTCTTAACAAAGTAGCTGTAAGCGTTCTGGGTGCTGGTGAAGCTAAAGGTGAAGCTACTGGTAAAGATAAAGCTGCTCTTACCAAGATTCTGTCCGGTGTTCAGGCCCAAGCTAAGAAGCTGCAATTCGCTAAACTGGATCGCAAAGCTCTGGAAGCAAACCGCGACGCCTCTATCGCTAAACTTGAGCGTGTAGGTGCTGACCACAATGCTGACAATAGCAAGTGGATCAAAGAGTACCGCGATGGTTCCAAAGCTGCACTGAAGATCCAATCTGGTGGTCTGAAGATTGCTGGTGCGATCCTGGCTGCGCAGCTGGACTTCGTGTCTGCTCACGTTTAATCAATAACTTTGATTAATATATAAACTTCTAGAGAAGAGAGAGCTTCGGCTCTCTCTTCTCTATGTTTGTTCGCTGATTTTATGATCTCTATTAGGAGCAGGAAAATGGCTAATGAATTTGTACCTACTGTAAAGAGTCCTAGTAAGGATAATCTTTACGAAGAGGTAATGAAACCTTATGAAGAAGGGATGAACTTCTTTTTAAATAAGGACGTATCTGTTGACTCCACAAATGTCGCCGAAGAAAATAAAGAAACTGTAGCCGGTCTTGAATCTCTAATTAAAACATTTACTAAAGAGAATGATACTGCTTTAGTGCTTGATCTTGATGACGACACTTTTGTCAATTATCAAGGTAGCGAGAGTTTTGGTACTAAAGTAAGAAAAGGTATTGACGTTCTTATTCAGTTTGTTAAAGACGCTGTAAGTTGGTTAATGTCATTAATCAATAACAAACTCTTTAGAATGGATAACCGTAGTTATCGTGTTGCATCCCGCCGTAAGCGTTTTGGATTAACACAGGAAGATGTTAAGTATCCGGCAGGTATTCGAAGACTGCTGGTGCCAAACAAGGTTACTGACGACGCTCAGTGGGTATACGCTTCACTGGAAGATGTTAATAACTTCTATTTGAAAACCGTACAAGTTTATAAAGACCTGATTGGTCAGATTGCTAAAAATCCAGCTACGTTTGATTTACATCAAGCCATGAGCGATGTTACCACTGTGATCATTCGCGGACTCGGAATGAAACAAAATGGTAAGAACGTGGAAGGAACTACAAGCTGGGTAACGGATATTCTCCCAGGTAACAGATACTTCCGTTTTGATGCGAGTACTGACAACAACACTGATCGTGTTAACATCTACTTTGAAGACACTACGATGGATGTTAAACTACGTTCACAAACTTTCTCTCCCACTAGTTTCATGATTGATAAAACTCTTGCTAAGATTAAAGAGCTGGTTGACAACATCCGTAGTAATCAGAAAACTGTTGGTGAACTTTATCGTAAGTTTGAGAAAGAAGTCCTCCATTATGAAATGAAACAAGATTATCAGCTGACTAAAGATCAGAAGGATTATCTTCGCTGGTTAGTTAGAATGAACAAGAAACTCTGTTCTCTTTCTATTCAATACGTAACAGCAGCAGTTGATGTTTCATTAGACTTCTGTGAAGCGGGGATTAAGGAATGATCGCTGATATCAATTTGATTAATGAAAATATTTTAAAACAAGTTTTCATTAATAAACTCAACAAAGTTAATAACAGTAATCTTCAGATTGATCTTGATAGTGTTCATTTTGCTAAGACTTCTGATAACAGAGTTTTACTTAGAGATAATAGTTCTCCAGCTGGTGTGGTTGTTAACAAGATCTGCTTAACTGAACTATTTGGTGAAGAATTAGACCTTTCTCAATTCAAAACACTTAAAGTAAATCAGCAGATTAAAGGTAACTTCTATCAAAACGAACTGAGTGAAGTTATAAGCAACTTTAACTCTAAGATGAGTAAAGTTACGGTAACGGAACAGAACGACGTTATAGAGGGTTTTAGGGGTGTTCCTGAAGAGATCCTTAATGACTTTACTTTGTTCTGTAAAGTTACTGGCTTCTTTGGATTAAAAGCTAAAGACGTTTCTTTAACAAAAGAAGACAATGTACTAACCATTGAAGTTCCTAGTACCCATCTTCTTTTCTCTGGTCAACTAAAGGTTTTGGTATGATTAATATTGACCGATATAAACAACTGAAACAATGTTTGGTTATTTTTGAAGCTCTGTTTCTAAAGTCAGTTGTGAAAGTAGATACACTAGAAGTCGATCTATTTAATATTAGAAAAGAGATCTTTCACTTACTTGATGGAATTAACAAAGACTTTGTTATACCAGTTACTTTGTTGCAGAACCAAAGGTCCCACATTGACTTAAGAGTTTTTCATTACAACTTTGATAGTCTTTATTTAAAAGTTAGCGAAGGTAAAGTACAAGAAAGTTGTACTTTAGAACAAGCTTATGGAGAATATCCTAACTTTACTCCTTTGCTAGACTATTACAAGGAAAATAAAGAAAAGGGTGTTGTTTTTGAAGATCTTAAGTTTACAACTACCAAATTGTTAAATTTGATCCAAACTACTTTCAATATGTTAGAAGATCAGATTACGAGAAGGGATGAGTTTCCAGATTTCAATATCATTAACCTTCTTAAGTTAATCAATACTCTTCATACAGCTGAATTCATTTTTGAATTCACTAACGAACACGAATGAGGTTAAAATGCAAAACGTAACAACTCTTATCCCAGAACACAGTGATGAGATCTGTAAGTCAATTGAGGTTTCAGCGGAACTTCCTGTTACACTAGTTAACGAACTTGATCACGTAGAAGAAGTGCTTGACGGGTATTCCCAACTGCTTTCTCACGACGAGATGGAACATGCTAACTTACAAGGCTCTGAGAGCTACGCTATGACAGTTCTTAAGCTTCGTGGGTACGAAGGGTGTGAGTCGTGGATGGAAACGCTTAAAAAGAGCGCTGAAGCTGCATACAAAGCGATCATTGAAACACTTCGCAGCATTAAAGAGTTCTTCTTTGGCGAAGGTGAAAAACAAGTCCAAGCAGCTGATGAAAAAGCTCAAGAGTCCGTAGAAGCTTTAGCTGAACTTGATAAATCAGCACCTATCAAAGATGGTAAAGTAAAAGAGCCTACTTCTTACTTTAAAGGTCTTGGCGAATCAGTAGAGATCCAAAAGCTTCTTGATGAGCACCCTAGCCTTAAACAAGCCATTGATAAAATTAGCCAATCTGTTTCAAGAGTTGCTAATTCTCAAACTGTAGGTCAACTTGGTGCTGTTTACCAAGATATCCGAAAGTCAGCTTCTAGCTGTGCTGAGGAACTTAATAAGAAACTTAAAGAAACTCTGGCTAAAGCTGAGAAAGCTGCTAACGAAATGAAGTCTCCTAAAACCGTAGCTGATGACGCCCCTCAAGAAGTTAAAGACGCAGCTAAAGCAGAACACAAAGAAAGTGTCGATGAAGCTAAAGAAGAAACTAAGCAATCTCGACTACTTGCAAGTCTGCGTAACAAAATCGTTAGTGTTCTTAATTCTGTTTCTTCTAATGCTAATTCTGTTAAGGTAGACAAACCTGAGTCAGAATTCAAAGGTTAAGGAGTTATGTCATGAGCTTTAAAGAGCAAGTGTTGACTCTATTACCTCCCGGTTCTGTATTTCTTCGAATGTTCTCTGAATCACCTAAACGTAGTAAGTTGGAATATCAACTTAACGATAAGTGGAATGGTGTTCTTGTTGATAAGGTCGATTTGGGTAAACTCTCGGAAGTTATTCCGTTTATCTCTATTCAATCGCCATGTACTTATAACGATCTTTATAAGCATATTTCAGATATGTTTGATTTAGGTCTAGTTCAAGGTACTGACTACGAGAACTCTGAACAACTCTCTATAGACTCTTCAGATCGATTTCTAACACTTCCTGTGCTTCCTGATAGTCTAGGTTACTACGGAGAGTTCAAATGTCGTGTAAGAGCTTCTGGAGACAGTTTAAACTCACACTTGTCCAATAGGGATCTTACTACTATCTCTTTTGATGAATTTTTCCCATTAGCTGCTATTAGATTATTCCTAATCACTAATGTGTTTTCTTTACCCGAAGGTAAACTCTTTTCCGATGTTGGTCTTAGTTCCTTATTCATTAATGACTTAGTTACTAAACTCAATAAACACTTTCCTAAATACACTACTGAGTATTTACACGAACTGTTACAGCGAGGTCAGGTTACTGGATTAGTTAATGATGGTATTACAGATCTGTTTGTATTTAAACTTCCAGATGGTAATGAACTCTTTGTTCGTTTCTCTAGTCAATTAAATGATCTTCCTAATGTTAATTTTATTTTTAACAGTGGAATTAATACATTGGATGACAACTCGGAAGGGTTGCTATCTGGAAGTGAATCAGTTGACTTGGAGAATCCGGTTGAGAATGAGGGGGAAACTTTATATAAACAAGCATTAACGTTAGTTAATGATCCTAATCCTTCTTTAACTCCGAAGGAGAATATTACTCAACAGGAAGAGAAAGATCAACAAGAAGATATCATTAAAGATATTGGACAAGAGTTAGAAATAGTACAAGAAGAAATGTTAATTGAATTTGAATAAACATAACGTTACTCTACTTACCCAATTACGGGTAAGTAGAGTTGTTATTATCGAGATGTTATGAAAAACCCTTATAGGAGTAGATGGAGATGTTTATAGTTAAACTACCATCAGTGGAAACATATAGAATTTCAGTACGTCCTTCTGTATTTAAATCACTAGCTCAAGAACTATGTTACTTTAATCTCCATCAGAATAACAAAATCTTCTTTAATGGTGAAGCAGAAGTTTCTAAGTTAATTGGTGGTGAGTACAATGGACGTAGAGGAAGTGACTTATCTATTGATGTTGGATATGACGACAAAATCTTTGTAGAGTTTGAATCAGAACCTTCTGGATTTAATGATGAATTAGATTCAATGAGAGGTGTGACTACACCATTACTTTGGCAAGATCCTTTAACAGGAAGTAGCATCAGACCAATCTTTGAAGGTAAACGATATACAATCACGATTAATAAGTATTTCAAAGATAGAGTTCAAGCAGAGTCCTTTAGAAGAAAGATCCGTTCTGCTATCTTGGGAGAACATCTTAATTCACTATTTGATTTAGACACACACTTTCCTATTCCAATGGAAATCTTGGCTTGTTATCAAGAAGTTTATAATCGTTTAGTTAATGCTAAGGCTGTAGATCCAACTGGTAGTAACTTCATTAAATGGTTTAGACAAAACAGTTTAGTTCCAACTGACATTATCAGTAATTTAATTGGTAATAATGATTGTTTAGTGTTTAAACAACAGATGGCTGACAATGGTATCGACCATGGTGATATACAAATCGCTAAAGTGAATAAAGGTCGGTACATTGGTCAGTACGAAGTTAGTTGGAGTTATAGTTATCATTGGAACGAACACACTGAATGGGAACTAGTTTATCCAATCCAAGTGTATCAACAACCAATGGGAAGTGAGTGGATGCCAGATGACTTTGATAACAATAAACGAAGTTATCCCACTAGACGTTTCCTTGAATCCAAACTTGCTAGTTTGGCTTTTGATTATCTCCAAGATAATGTAAACAAGTACATCTGTTTACCAAGTCAAGATAATTGGAGACCTCCTAGTACCAATTGGTTAGCTCCACAGTTACAAGTGTTAATTAATTTAGAAGATGTTCCTGGTGAACAAGTACTACTAAACGTAACACAAATCCAAGGTTTCGATTGGAATCCAACTTTCCTACATCTCATTTTAAAGTACCATAAGAAAGTTACCAAGAGACATAGTTCGCCTTTAAACTTTAAATTGTTCTCTAACGATGTGGAAGTTTTAGAGTCAGATATTGAACTTAGAGAAAATGGTGATTTAGTATTACTAAGGCCAGGTACCTTAAAGAACATTTATCGCATCGTATTTAACTTTGATACAGCCATTAGGTTATTCGATGATGGTTGCATTGACGATATGCTTAATGATCCAGAATACGGTAAAGTTATTATCGATACTTTATTCCCGCAATATCCATTCCCTCCAGATTGGGGAAGTGGTGGTAAAGATGATTGGTGGAATATCTACGATAATGTCGATGTGGGTGATGGTGAACTTATCGAAGAGTTCTCTTCATACATGATGGGTCTTGGTATTATCGCTTATAGGTAAAGGTAACATTATGGCGCAAACAGTAATTGGACAAGTACCAGAACCTGTTCAAGAAGAAAGAGCAATGGATAAAGTCTATAGACACTCCATTGTAGAATCACATTACACACCTCACACCAGTTTACTCTCCTTTGTATCAGGTTCCCCTACTTTGGTAGAATGGTACAGGGGTAGTTACGGAACTGATGAGGAACAACACGCTTTCACTCCCAACTCTATTGAGACATATAGTTCTTATAAAAGAATCAGAAATCTCATAGTCAAGTTAGATGACGGAAATGGTAGTTTTAACTTTGATCAAACTAATGCTCAATCTGAATTCACGCATACTGGTTATGTTATCTTTGATCTGACACCTAACAAAGGTGATCTATTCATTAAAGATATCGGGGACGGTAGAGCTGGTTTGTTCAAGTTAACAGAACAGCCAGAAATCAGATCAATTGCGGCTGATAAATGTTATTACTTTGAAGCTAAACTATTTGGTGTGGTAACAGAAGAGATTGAGAATAACTTAAACAGTAAAGTTATTGAAGATCTTTACTACTCCAAAGATATGGCAGTGGCAGGTGGTAACGCTGTTCTTACTAAGAGTGATACACAGCTTAACAAGAAACTCTACGATTTCCAATTGGCAATTATGGATGAGATTCTGGGGAACCATTTCTTCTCTGATGAGAATACAATTGTTATCCCTAATCCAGAAAACGATTTCCTTTACGATCCATATCTTGCTAAGTTCCTTTCTTATACTTTCCCGGTTAAGTTATTGGGAAGTAGAAAAAAGATTGAGCTACTTAATGTCAACTACTGGGTTGATAATGGGAAGATGCAGGAACCTTTAACTGTTTGGGACATGTTCTATCGTAATGCCTTTGATCACCCTAAACGGTTTAAGCAGGATTACTTTGTTCACAATCGTAATGAGTTGATGAATACCAGAGCTTACGGAAACGTTTACTTTAGCAAAATGGATAGAGTAATCGTGATCCATAAACCATCAGCCATGGGTCAGGCTTATGACTTTAAAGGCGGGTTGTTACCGCAAGGCGTTTATACACCGCATCCAGCCGCTGAAGGTTTAGAATATCAGTACTACTTTTCCAAAGAGTTCTACGATGGTGCGGGGACTGAACGTGAACAATTCATTTGGAAGATGTTCAAAGATAAGACCATTGGTAAGAAAGAGTTGGTTGATATTCTAGAAGGTTTCTGGGATTTGGAACCTGTTGATAAACTGTACATGAGCGGAATCTACGTAGGAGCTTGTAAAACAGCCCTGGTGACATCGAGCGCTTATGTCTAACACGAGGTATAGGAAGTGGATCTAACACGCTACAAACACGTTAGAGAGAACTTGGTGAGTCTTTACAAAATGATTACCGAGGAAACTTTTAATGTTTACATTCCAAAGAGTTCTTTTCTCTCTTTAAAACAGATTAAACATTTAGAAAAGAATCCTCCTATTAATGGAATGGAGTCTTACGAAGCCGTTGTTGAACGTCCACTAACTATACTTCGGATGGCTCAAGCTTTTTCCATGATTGGGGAAGATGATGTTAACTTGGCGTTTAGATATCCAAGACGTGATATTCCAAGAATCTATAATGGGATTCAAGATTACATCATGTATTGGCTAGAAATCAAACGTCACTGGGCTAGGTTTGACGCTCCAAGTTTAGATGAACTGGAGATCCTTGAGAAAATAGCTAAATACGTTTTCTCAGCTTACAAGGAATATCACATCCAAGAAGTGAATGATAAGTTTGGCGTTACTAAACAATCTGACATGACTTTGATGGATTATATCAAAGGTACTTGGATGTACGGAGAACAGTTCCAAGATAACATTTCCTTTATAAGTCACTTAGCGGTCTATAGAGAAGAAAACAACCTTTCTCAGTCCCATCATATTACCCAAAGCTCAAGTGACATCCTACGTGATCTGATGGCTCTTAGGAACCGTTCTGGCATGGGAGATTAACAGTGGGACTTAATAGCCAGATAGAAGGTTTCTTAAAACAAGCAGGTATCGTTGAAAAGAAATCTGATAAGCTAATCGATAGTACTAGGATCAAAGCTGTTGTTATCACACCTAAAGCACAGTTTAAAGCTTTAGGTGTAACACACTTTACTGAGTTAGCTGATTTCATTTATAATCGCGCAGAAGTCTTAGCTATTAAACTAAGACTTCAACCTAGTATCTATTTTGATCATGTTGTTACATATCGTGATGATTTATGTATCCAAGTTATAATGGATTCAGAATCCGATATGGTTATTAGGGAGTTTGCTGCAACTCCTATGAATGACAAAGATCTTCGAGCTCAAGGTAACCATTCTCAGCAAGCTAATTTGGATGCTTATGATGAAACCAATATGGTTGAATATGAGTTCCAGTTAATTGATAAAGGTTACAACACCTTAAAGAACATTCCTGTTAGTGAAAACTACATGATGTGTAAACCAGGTGATGTTTTACCTTTGGTGATGGAGACTTATAGCAAGCAAGTTAAAATGCCAAGTGGAGTAAAGTACAAAGGGTTGTATTTACATCAACCTATCGATAATCAAAATACTTATCGTCAAATACTTATCCCACAAGGTACTAGACTAATAGATGTTCCAAGTTATCTACAAGCTCATGACGAATATGGGATTTACTCTAAGGGATTGGGTAGTTTTTACAAACAAGGTTATTGGTGGGTTTATCCATTATTCAATACTGAGTTAGCGGATAAACACCACAGACCAATTGACATTATCAGAGTGCCTCAGGATAAAATTCCTACTCTAGATATGACTTTTGTAAAAACAGCTAATGCTTTAACCATTATTTCCACTGGTTATTCGGTACAATCCGATAGTGCAGATATTCGTAAACAGAACAACGGCGTGGGTAAACGTTTGGTAATGGCTGATGCTATTGCTGGTGATACAGGTTATCATTACACCAAAGGTCGAGCTGTTACTACCAGAGCTGATAGTTTACAAGAGTATAAGTTATCAGATAGACGTAATGGTCAGGAGTACGTTCCATTAGACTTAACACCAACTAGTAACGTTTCACTAGCTATGAGTGAGAACGCTATGAACGAAGGTGAGTTTGTAGAAGTAGAATGGCACAATGGTGACGTTGGATATTTAGAACCTGGCCATCCTGTTAAATACCAGTACATGGGTGAAGGGAACGATATGGTTGTTAGGAAGGGTGTCTTGATGGGATATCGTCAAGATCATCTTCCTATAACTAGTGGATTAGAACCAGATATGAAACGTGTCTGTAAACTTCTCCTGTTCCTTAAACGTCAAGAGAAATATAAACCGACATAAACAAACATATTGCTAACTCTAGACCGTGAGGTCTAGAGTTAGCTTATTATGTATTATTGACAATCAATACCAAAACTTCGATGACACACAACTTGATGTGTATAAGCATAACCGGAAACAACACTTACCAACCTAACACCACATTTTTCATGGTAATTGTATTGTAGTTTATTTTGTTCATCATCCCTTAATACAAGATTTGTTTCTATGAAGGCTGTGTTGTTAATAGCTACCTTAGATTTTATATTAGAAATATAGTCGCCTGAATCTACTCGACAACCATTAATAACACCAGTAAAAGATTTATCCAACAAAGTGTTCAAATCTTCAGAACTAATATGTTCATTATTAATAACAGTATCAATCATGTTTATTTCCTTTTACTCGGTCAGTAAAGTTAATTAACCCATGTCATCAAAATCAGAACCACCACCCATAGCTTCACTGCGATGTGATAGTGACTTTCTGAAAGTCTTTTTATCAAAGTTTATATCATGCACTAAACCATTATTCGGATCTAATGGATAGATACCAAATCTAGCTGATTCAGCAGCACCTTCACCACGCATTTTACCTACATAGTAAGTAAAGAAGCATTGGTCATTGCTCATCTTAGCTACATGGAAGGTAATCTCTACATCTACCTCGTTGGTCAGCTTGGTAGAACCCTCAGTCATTGATTTACCACCAATGTCTCTTGCAAAGTAAATTTCGGAATCGTCATCAGATTCACGAATGAACTTTTTAGCATCGGGGTTTAACTGATGAGGGGTAAAGAAGGCGGTACCTCTAGAACTAAAGAAGTTTCGAGCGCGACGATACAGGTCTTGAAGTTTGTCAGAACGTGATTCACCTTGACAACCGGTAAGGTCAGCCATCGCCAAGTAGTCGTAAGCTCCTACAATAATCTCGTGTCCACGAATTTCCAAGTTACGTACACGTTGCATAATCTCAGTGATGTTATCGTGACTTGGGTTTACACGAAAGAATTGAAAGTCCCATCCATTATCTTTAAAACCAGAGATAATAGTTTCTACTACTGTATCGGTAGTTGCTTCAAAGAAGTTTGGTTTAACACCAGTTTTAGCTGTAATGAAAAGTTCATACATTCGTTTAAAGATCAAACCAAGAGAATCTTCAGCAGACATTAAACAAACTGTTGGGATACGACTCTTGTCACGCAATACAGGTTTATTGTAAAGAGGAACGGATGCCAAGATATGAGCAAGACCAAATGACTTACCACGGTTGGTCAAAGCGTTGATCATGTAAAACAAACCACGACGGATACCTAAGTCTGGATAAAGCGCCTCGTTCAAACCAGCCAAACCAGTTTTCATGATACCTTCTGCGGAAGTTTCAATCTTCAATAGATCGATTACTGCTGCAATAGACTTTGGATCATTACTACTAGATTTCTCAACAACAGCTTTATCAAAGTTATTGTCAGTGTCAGAAATCTTAGCAGAAATTAATTCGTTAATTTTAATCCAATCTTCTCTTGTTAGATCTTCTTCACCATCAAACAAGAAAGGACGAACCATTGATTTGAATTCATATCCAAATTTGTTCTTGACATCATTATCACGAAGTTCCTTGATAATCTCAAAAATAAGTTTGCGGCTATCTTCTTCGTTATACTTATCGTTAAAGGTGTTGTTAAGCAACTTTTCCAAAGTAGGATCGAGAATAACGATTTCCCCTACTTTACTTACAGCCAAAGATGTTATGATGTTGGAATCAACAGGTTGTTCCCTTATCCAAACTAAAAGTTTACGTAAGAGTGCTTCTACTCGCTTATCTTGTTGAACAAGACTTTCTTTACTTTTAGGAACTGATTCAGCTAACAAGCTCAATTCATCCATCATGTCTGTATCATGCAACCGCCAAGCCTGAAACATTGCTGTTGCTATTTTGACAAGACGAATTAAGTTATTCATGCGTAACTCCTTGGTGAAAATTCTGTTAGGTAACTAATATGCAAGTTAAATTGGGATTGAAAGAGACCAACGTCTATTTCCTAAGGGAACAAGACCTTGATCTTTTGAATGCAAACAAGCTTCGTCTTGTTGATTTACCTTATCTGCCTAAATTTGATAATGTGGTTGACAGTGACTGCTTGAGCTGGTTGGAGTACCAACGAGCAGTTGAAAAGCAATACTGTGGTTTTAAGAATACAACTTATACACCTCTGGGTGATATTAAAAATGTTGAGTTTAACCGAACTGGTACAGTGTATAAAACAAAGTATCAAGATGTTTTAAATTCTGACAAGAAGGTTAAAACAGGAAAACATTTTTACTTCCACACAGCTGGTGGACAGGTGTTCATTCTCAGTAGTGATAATATTGTGAAGAACAGCTTGTTCACTGAAGTACCGGGAGATCTGTCTACTGCGATCTATCGTTCTCTATTAAATGCAGTGGGTTCCGTAGAGTTTTATTTCCGTGATTCTAAAGACCTATTCAAAACGTGTGAAGAACGTGGTTACGTTGACCCTGGTTTTATTCTGTCCAAAGTAGTTGCGTAATGCTTTGTGATTAATAAGGATAGTTATACGTTTAATGAATGTTATGCGTAAAACTCACTCCTGTTGCGCAAACAAATATATTTGTTTTCGATATCGACATGTCTTTTTAAATGGGAATTTCTCTTTATGACTATCCAATTTTCCGTGAAGGGTGCTGGTAACAAAGGCGCTCACCTGAAGAATATCATGGCCAACATGCAGGCTGCGCAGTTTAAACCTGACAATGTTTGGGCTGGTATCACTGGTAACGAATCTCTGAACGCTGTTGAATCTACCATCAACGCCGGTATTGGTTTTAACCAAAAGAACGCTATCGCTTCCGTCATCGAATCTTTCAATGATCAGAAGTTTGCTGATCGCGCCTCTAAGCTGGCTGAAATGGTTAAAGTTGGTGGTATGGAATCTTTCTCTGCTTCTATGGAAGCTGGTAAGATCAACCGTCACAAAGCTGCTACCCTGGAGCTGAACGCTCGTGGTAACCGTCAGTGGGATGCTGCTGAAGAACTGTTCAAAACTGTAACCATCGGTTACGGTGACGAAGTTCTGTCTCTGCCGATCGACGTAGCTGGTGTTGGTGCTTATAACACCTCCGGTAACGTTAACGAGTCTTTCGAAGACCTGCGTCCGATCGCTTCTGTTCTGGCTGATGAGAAGTTCTCCTCTGGTGATGACCTGAAACTGGTTCCGGTATATCCTGCTGACGCTGGTAACCCGAACCGTGCAGCTTTCGTTGCTGAAGCTGACTGGACTCCGTGGGATGAAGCCTATGAAGCCAACGATCTGCTGGGTCGTGAAGCTCACAAGACCAACTACCTGGCAATCCGTAAAGCTAACAACCTGATGAGCCTGTGTCAAGCTCCTGGTGCTCCGCGTTTTGAACAGAACGATGAAATCGAATCTGGTTCCATCCGTCTGAACAGCTTCCTGCTGAAGATCAAGACCAAAGATGGTGAGGGTTTTGCTACCCTGGACACTTCTACCATGTCCTCCACCGCTATGCGCCCTGGTACTGGTCTGACTTCTGATGAGAAGCGTCAAATCGCCTTCGTTATCAACGGTATCGACGTTGCTAACCTGAAGACCAAAGCTGGTGCTCCGACCCAACTGTTCAAGACTCTGACTGATGCCGGTCTGCAGGTATTCGTACAGTTTGAATACTCCGCAACCTATCAGCGTTCTACCCGTGCCCTGTCTCCGACTGTATCTCCCGTTACCATTGCTTATGTAATGAAGAACGGCGAGAAGCTGGTTCCGGGCACTGCTGGTATGCCTGCTGATATTCAGGCTCTGATTACCGCTCAGGTTACCGAAGCTTCTGTTCACGGTGTTGTTCTGAAAATGAACCACAACAACGTAAACCAAAGCCGTTACGGTACCACCGTTGTATTTGCAAACACCATCAAGAACTACGGCGTACGTCGTCGTAACCCGATCTCTGTTAAGTACCCGATGCAAGGTGATGATACCAATGCTGACGTACTGGCTCAGCTGATCAAGCAAATGGATGTGCTGGTAACTCGTGAAATGTCTCATGACGCATTCCGTGCTGCTCATGGTCACTTTGCATACCTGTATGACAACAACGGTCAGCAGATGGTTAACATCAACGATGATAGCTCCTCTGTTCTGCCGGGTCAGCACTTCCTGAACACCACTGCTGTTCACAGCAAGTTCAAGCTGCTGGAAGAAGTCTCCACTCTTGATTCCAAAGACGCTCTGGATAACATCCGTGCCGTTATGGTTAACAAGATCTATGACATCATCACCGCTCTGCGTGTCAACTCCAACGTTGCTGCACTGAAAGAGCTGGATGGTCGCGCTGAAGAGTATCGCGTAATCGCTCACTCTGCTGTTGCTCCGTTCCTGATGAACTCTGGTGACTATCGTACCTTTGGTAACAACGTCAAGTTTGAAGTTGTTGAAACCAACATCAACTCTGAGAAGGGTCTGCTGTGGGTTGTACCGAAGTCCAACACCAAAGATGACGAAATCGACATCTACGGCGGTATGGGTATCTGTGTAACCAAAGAACTGCTGGTCATCGAAGGTGCAGTAACTCAGGCTGATCGTCAGTACCGTATGCTGATCACTCAACCTGCTTACCAACACCACGCTCTGTCTTGCGTTGCCGGTCTGGGTGAGATCGAAGATATCAACCTGCTGCTGAGCGACGAAGGTCTGATCGGTGCTGTCAACAAGCACATGGTACAAGTCAGTGACACCGCTGCTCAAACCGGGTCCCAGAAAGTAGAAATCACCAACTGGCCGCACGGTGGTACTATAACTGTACCGTAATAACTACGTAATGTAGTTAAGTTGTTAATACGCTAACTAAAACTCCTACTCTCCTTTTGGGAGAGTAGGAGTTATGTTTTGTCTTGTGTTTTTCTTTGTTCTATATTTTTTCAGATAGATATTATTCTTCTGTAATGTCAGGGAGGTTTATTTCTGATGTATTAATGTAAAACGAGAAAAACAAAAATGAACAATTCAAGAGTCCATAAAAACTCTGAATTTGGATTTCGTACTCTTATTGAGAACAATACTTTCGAAGATCTTTATTTGGTACATCGTTCTGGCGTGAAGACTATTCTTCCTGCTAAGAAAACTGATACACTGAATAGAGATCCATTCATGATCGACAAGTTGATCATCTATGGGGAAGTAGGAACACCTGATTGTGTTCTAACAGAAGTATTCAACACCAAAACTGGTGAGAGTCCTTTTCTAATGGAACAATTGGGGAACCATTTATCCGAATTCAAGAAAGAACATCCGTATTCCCAACACTGGTCTATTCCTTGGGATAGATCTTTTCAAACAACTCACGACATTAACAATAATCATTTTGTTAGTGAATCGTTAGGTGTGTTAGTTTGTAAAATACCAGATCTAGATAAAGCATTAGCTAAATCGGGATTCCTTCCCATGTACGCACTTCATAAAGAAATGCCTGAACCTAAGTTAGGTGATGACATGTCTATTGAGGACCGTAACTTTAGCAATAATGATTTATTACACGCAACAGCGGTTGTCATTGACAAACGTAACCGTATTGGTACTCTCTGGACAACAGTGTTCGGACAGACCCACGAGTTACCCGTTATCACCAACTCCCAATTGGAAGATGGTGTTTATTTGAAATCAGGTAGCACTGGAAACGGTCCTTTTGAGTTTGTTCCTTATAGCTCTACTGATTTTGATAAGTTGCTCAAAGAGCGTAATATTCACCGTAAACGTGACGATGCGATCTTTGATCCAAGTAATAAAGAACTGGCGGCTAAGTTAACTGAGTTGAGTAAAGTAAAATCTGAAAATAAGAAACTCAAACTCGAGCTGCAAGAGTTGATCACTGAGCACAAGAAAGTCAAGGAGAAACATAAAGAAGAGTTTGATACTTTAAAAGGTAACAGGCTCAATAATACTATACTGGATTGGTTTAGAGCAATCATGGGTCCGTTTGGAGGGGATATCAAACGACTTATAGGTGGATTATTCACGTTTGCTTAATTGATAAACTAACCAGCAATGGAAGATAACAAGCACGACTAACATACAAAGGAGAAGCAATGGATCCGCAGTTGCTAAGAAAGATCTCCAAGACCAGAGAACCGTTTACACCGGAACTGGTTGAAGGGTGGCACGAAAAAGATTTGAATAAGTGTGTCACGTATCTTGAAAACTGTTTTAGAAATATGTTTAGATCGTTAGAAGAAAAAGGATATATTTTCGACGGGATCGAAAAGGTACCTCCGCTTGAGTTTTACAACGCAATTACCAAACCAGGTAACGGAACTAGTTCCGGAACAAAAGAGTTTGAAATTGCTAAGAACTCTTTTTATGGTGTGCGCGTAAAACATCACTTCAAAGACCCTATCACTGGTGTTTGTCAAGAACTCAAAGAACCCTTGATGTTCCTACCTTACACTAACAGACATGGAGACATTTATACACGTAACTCACTGTATGGATTACAGTATGTGTTATCAGAACGAGGACCTTCTGTAGATGGCGGTAAAGACAAAACTATCTTTATCCGTGTCACTGGGTACAAGTTCAAAGTAACCAAAGAGCTACATACCTTTAACAGGGTATATAAAGCAGGTGAAAACACAATCACCAATGCCATGAATATGACTCTTCCAGCTAACCGTTTTTACCAAGCAAGGAAAGATCGGCGCATCGTAAATGCTAAGATTCCTATTCCTTTGCTCAGTTGGTATCTGTTCGGTAAATACGGATTCTCGCATTGCATGGAAGAGTATGGTGAATGTGAGTATCGTCTAGATACACTTGACACCTTGCTTGAACATTATAAAGAGAGTGACGGGTGGGAAATTTATAGTAATACTGGGGCTATTCATCCAAAAGCTTTTGACAGACCTTCTGGTATGCCATTGATGGATGATCCTGCTATTGCTATTCGTAGTAAGAATAAACATGGACAAGTAAGCAACCTAGCTTTGCAGTATACAGCTGGACTTCTGTTTATGTTTGGAGTATTCAACCATGATCTTGATATTACCAAACTGGATGATATCAACTATTGGCGTTTGATCATTGGTCGTTGTTCTATTAAGTTAGCGCAACGTACTGAAGATGATATTTATCTGAAACAGATGAATGAACATTTCCTGTCTGTTGAAGAATACGCTGATGATCTTACCATTGACAAGTATAACAAGTTCGATATTGAAGTTAAGAACACGTATGACTTGCTCAATTATCTCATGTTGAATTACTCAAATCTGATTAAGTTGTATGATCCTGCTGACATGCTTCATAAGGAACTTTCCTCTATGGAATTCCTAATGGATTACATGATCAATCAGGCTAACAACTTTAAGTTCCAGATTAGAAATAAAGCAGTTATCGTTCCCAAAATTATTAATCGTGAAATTGATACGTTCTTCCGTCTGTTTAATATAGATAAGAGTGTTCGTGATAATAATGTTTGTTTGGAACAAACCGGAACGGATAATCCGTTTATTGATTATGGGTTGGGTGTGATTCTTCAAACCAAGGCTAATGTTGGAAAAGGTCCTGGTAGAAAGAAAGAAGACTTCGATCCCAATCATCCGGGATCCAAGATTCATGCCTCACAACCCTTTGTCTGTAGTTATCAATTTACAACTAAACCGAATCCAGACGGACGAGGACTACTACAACCACGAATAAGACTGGTTGCTGGTAGATTCGTAGCGCTCCATCCGGAAGATCGACAGTTGTATGAAGCAACGAATCATCGCCTCAAGTTTAGAGAGCGCTAACGTATAAGGTGGTATTATAATGAACGGCGGAACACTGCTTGGTCGTAACCAGATGTTTGCAAATGGTAACAATAATAACCAACAAGGTAACCAACCCCAACAAGCTCAAGGTAATATGAACCAAGGTAACCAACTCCTTGGACAGTTGATTAACTTGTCCAAAGGTGGTGGTCTTAACCAACAAGGTGGTGGTTCTAGTAGTCTTTATAACTTTAACAATAATAGTGATCCGTCTTTTAACCAATTCCTTGACCTTAGCGACACTCAGAGTACCGAGCTTCTCAAAGGACAAATGTTGGCAGAAGCTAGTCAATTGGCTGGCGTGATTCTTCAGCATGGTTTCAGACGTATCAATGGTCCTTTCTACAACGCTATTCGCCAAGGTATGGAACTGTTCCGTCGTTTAGACCGTAACAATCCACAAGCTGTAGATGATACTAGTGAGTTGTTTTACAACCAGATCATGAGTAACAACAATCTGTATAATCATATCGTGGCAAATAGCTGTCTGCAGGTTTCTGCTTTGGCTGCTATGAGAATGATGAATGGCGAGAATATCAAAGGAGATGCACGAGTAATCTCTGAGATGATCGTTGATGCAGTTGGTGCTTCTTGTGGGTTGCAACTTGTAGACTGGATCTGCAAACATCCTAATGGTTCTACGATCTTTCACAATGCAAGTCAGAACTTTAAGAACTTACTTCGCAGAATTGAAGATTGTTGGGATGGAATTAAAGCTCGTTATGATTTCATTCCAGGTTCAGTGATCCCTTGGGAACGTGGACAGTTGACTGCTACCATGCGTAAGAATGATCTCCCTAATTACATGTTGGATGCAAGGATGGGATGTGACTTTAACGGATTGGTAGGAAATAGTTATCAAGCAGTTACTGATCTAACTCCGTTTAATCATACTGTTAAAGATCACGCAAGTGGGATCGATCCTGCTGGTTACAAGTTGATGATGGATTACTTTAACCGTACTAAATGTGCAGTTGAAGACGGTACTTACCCAACAGCTCCTAGTCGGGAGGAACGAGTACAACGACGTCAAGATTATCATAACGTTAATGATTTTGACCGCGAAGTAAAGTCCACCAAATACTTTACTATGGATACTCGTTTTGATTATCACTTTGACGATTATTTTGTTCAAATTGGTGACACTGGTTGGTACGCTGCTGAGAACCAAGTCATGATCGATATCATGTCAAAGTTCACTAACATCAAAACTGGTAAACAGTTTGTTAAACCTGAAGTATTTTATCTTAACTTGGAATGGGTTTCTCTGTGTCGTTTTGATATCGCTAACGGTACTGCTGAAATCAAATTCCTTCGTATCCCAGGAGAAGATGCATTGAGATTCGCTCTTACCGATCCGAATCGTGTTCTTCCATTTATGTGGGAACACAATGGAGAAGTGGTTTCTTCCTTTGTAGCAAACCCTGCTGAAACTAACGACTTTGTTCGTGAAAATAAAGTAATTAGTTTGGGTGAAATGCAACCTCTGGAAAAGGAACCAAACATTCTGTCTTCTAGTAATGTTGTTAAAGTGAATTCTGAAAACGAAGCATTTGCGAAAGTTGACGCTTCTTTGAAGACCTTTGATAAACATAACCACCTTGATGCATTTATTATGGCAACAGAACTGAATGCACCATTTACCTTTGAAGAGGGTTTGAACTCAGATAGTTTCTATTCAATCTTTAAACCATTGATCGTAGGTGAAACTTTGGATTATTCCAACAGTTATGATCTGTTTAAAGATCTGGAACGTAAAACTAAACAGTTTGGTTCTAAGATGTTTGAACAATTCCTGCGTGGCCAGTTGACTAATCTGGTTAACCGTTGGTTGAGTGAATGTCGTGGGTTCCCAGAATCTGATATTGGTGGTGGAAACTACTTTGTTAAACTAGACGATCTGTTTAGTGATCTGGATGCGTTCTGTGAAGAACTTAAACGTAATGATCATGAAACACTCCGCGCTTTCTTGAATCTGGCTGATAATGAATTCCTGCAAACCAATTTGCAGTTTATTAAACCAGCTAAAGAAACCAAAGAAGCAATTCTTGCTAATGTAGATAAAGATGACGCAGTAGCTGTTGCAGTAGCTGTTAATGAGTATAATCAATCCGTGATGTTGAATCGTCCAGTTATGATTACTCAGATCAGAAAAGAAATTGGACCTGTCAATGATGGTAAAGTTACATTGATGGAATCTCTTTCTCCTGCTATCTTTGCAATTGTTAAAGAAGCGCGTAAGCGATCTGAATTGTTGTTTGGACGTCAAGTTCCTGTATTGCTGGAATTTGAAACACCAAGTGGTAATCATACTCGTTCTGCGACGTTCAGTGATTTTGATCAGTCTGTGATTAATATCTCTGCACTAAAAGGATTAGGTGAACTAATCTTGCTTCGTACTGTTAAGTAAAGAGTTATTCGCGAATAAATCTAAAGCCTATACCTGGATCTCTCCAGGTATAGGTCTATTTCGCTGTGTAATTCTTTTTAAGCAATAGTTGGTGTTAATAGACCTGAATGCATAGGGGTTATTTAACTATTCCTTAGAAAGCTTTATATAAAGCTTAATGGTATTTAAGATCCATGAATTTTCAAACCTATATTACCTAAGTGTATAAACATGACAAGTGTTTATCGTAAACAATCATTTTATCCAAAGTCTAGAAAAGGAATAACATTATGCCTATCGTCAATAACTCCGCACTGAATCTGAACTCTGACATGTCTGTTCAAGCTCCTGCTGTATCTACCAGCACTGACAACCTCGGTCCAAACAAATGGATAGTTGCCGGTGTAGCGATCTCTGCTGCTCTGGCTGTTAACCTGACCGAACAAGTTAAAGAAGATCGTTTCGATCTGGTATCCAACGTCGCCACTGTAAGTGCTGCCGCATTTGCTGCCGGTGTATCGTACAAACTGGCCAGTGATGTGGAAGGTGTACCTACATCGGTAGTTGCGACCATGGGTGGTTCTCTGGGTATCCTGAGTGCAGTTGTGGTAGCTCCGACTGTGAACGTTCTGGGTAACAAGGTTAAAGACCACTTCTCCAGTAAGGTAGAAGAAGATCAAACCATCCTGATCGTGGATAACGATGTGATGGAAGAATACCTGGAACAGAAAGCTGAAGCTTAAGTAATATCCCTACCTACCCAATTGGGTAGGTAGGGAATTAACAATTATTAATTATTTTTATTCTTTATTACCGTCAACAATCTTTTTAAGTTTACTAATACCAGATTCAATTAGTAGAATTTGGTTATCACAATGTTTAATCAAAGAGGTATTATTATTAGAAGCTTGAACCATGTGTTTACACAGTTTTTCAATTTCTTTTCCACGTTTGACAAAGACCTCTTCTTTATCATTCATATACTTCTTAGCTATTTCATTGTTATATTCAAGATCCTTGGTGACTTCAGCAAGACCTTGGGTTGCGACATTCCGCATTTCTTGATAAAGCCCTTGGAGAGTTACTAGTGGAGCGATAGTTTTAAAAGAACTTAGGAAGGTTTCTGGTGTCTTCATGTCGTTCCAAACTTTATGTTCAGAACCTAAATCAGAAACTTTAGGACCAGGAACGTTTTCAACATCAAACCATTTTAGTAAAGCTTCGTGTTGGCCAGCTGTGTATTTGTCTTTAAACGAATAGTAGTGGTCAAAAGCGAGTGCAACCTCTTTGTTTTCCATGAGGTTTGTGATTCGTTCCATTTGTTTCCCAATTCTCTCCTTAGCTTCTTGAGTTAGACCTGTAATTTCCACTGGTTTAACATTGGTTAAAAAAGTTAGTTGACTCTTAGTACTTTTCACAGCATCGTCAATAGTTTTGGTTTGTTTAGAACCTTTACTACCAAAAAAGAAATCACGAATTGCTTTCAAGAAGTTCTTGATCATTTCATAAACTTTAGTAGCGCCGGCTTTAACAGAAGACATGAAACTTTCCGAACCTTCCCTACCTCTGAAATCAACTCCATTTAACTTTAGTACAGTTTTAGCATAAACTGAATCAGGAGAAGTAAGATCACCATTAGATAGAGATTCAAAACCATTCAAAGTTGTAAAAACATGTTCAAGATTATCAATATTGACATTCATTTACTTTATTCCCTTTTAGTTAATTTAGGTAAATACAAAATATCTAAACGTAGTTATGCAACCACTAACTGGTGGTTGCGTAACTATTAATTATATTTTATTCTTCGTCAGGAATCTTGTCTTCAGAAACTTCTTCCTCTTCAACTTCTTCAGGAGGGGATTCTTCTACCACAATTCCAGGATCAGCTTCTGGTAGTTCTTCTTCAGCAAACGGATCAGTTTCATCACCGCTTAAGAATGAATCACCACCACCCATTGGATCTACTTGAGCTTCGTCGTCAAGTTCCGAACCTTCAGGCTCATCAAACTTAGCGTCTTGTTTCTCTTTCTTCTCAATGAGCTTCTTCATTTCCTTACGTGGTTTATCTTGCCCCTTTACATATTCAGTCAAGAACCGAATGACGTTAAGTTGCAAGTTAGTGATATCATTCGTCATGCTCAAGATACCACCACCATCACCGTTATTAAGAATCATCTCAAACGGAGAAGGAATGTTAAACCGCTCAAAGGCGTGTTGAAGCAAAGCTGCCTTAATCTGACCAACGAGTTCATCAGGTTCGATATTAAGATCTTGAGCTTTCTTCTCAATGTACTTAACACCACCACCCATCTCAATCCAAGCTGTAACAAGCTTATTAATAGATTCAAGTTTATCTTCAATCTTACTAATAGTTTCGTTAATTGCCGGAGAAGGAAGTTCCACAAAGAAACTATTAAGGAAGTCAAGTAATACCATTTCGACGTCTTCAATTTCTGAAGACTCTTCTTCTGGTGCAATAACCTCGACACCTTTATCGTCAGTTTCTTTATTACCTTCTTTCTCTACATCTTCATCTTTGGATTTCTTACCTTTCTTCTTAGTATCTACTTCAAGCTCAGTTGCTTCGTCCTTAACTTCTTCTGATACACGTTGAGCATGAAGAGAACCAGTTTGGTCGGGTTTAGTATAAAGAGCTTTATTCTCTTTAATAATGGTAATTAGGTCAGTAAGAAGCGGTTCGTTACATTTAATATGTTTTCTCATAAAGTCTGAGAAGAAACCACTAAACAAACGAGACCATTCAGCAGTTTGGTTACGAAGGAGTTCTTGATCAGCCAATGCTTCAATAGCAAAGTCATTACCTTCACCAGTGTCTTCCAACCAACTACGCTTCAAACAGAAGTAACCAGCGATGGTGTTAAGCAAACCCTCTTTACTAGATGGATCGACCGTCTTCAAAGGTTCACGCTGCATCTGGCTAGTTTCAATAGTCGGCGCAATTACGTGTTTGTTTTCACCAGCATCTACCTTAATGGTAAGACTCTGTTCTTTGAAACGATCCAGAACTGCATCAATACTTACGTTGTTATAACCCATGATGTCGTGAAGTGTTGGGTTATTAGCAAAGTACTCATCCCTAACCAGCGCAATGGTGTTTCTAGCGTTGACGTCTTCCTTTTCCAAACCAATACGAAGTTCAGAATGAGAAATAGCGTTTTCAACGTTAGCCAGTATGTCGGCGGTTTCAAGAATAGCCAAACGAGTAATATGAAGTTTAGCTTCTTCAACCAAAGATCGTCCAATACCAGCACTGGAGAAGTCTACAGCTACATAAGTAATGTATTCTGCTGGAACGAATACACAACGTGTACCTTGTTGTTTAAATGCACGAGACAAGAATAGTTTCTTGTTATGTTCGCTCAAAGATACTGTAACAGATTTCTCCAGATCGCCATTGATAAACCCTTCAATGAACTCTTTCTCAAGAATAGCAGAACTCATTTCCACCATCCATTCCATATCGAGATTACACTCTTCACCTTGAGCAATCTGACGGATATGATTAGCAAGTTCATTAACAGAACCAAATGCAGGGCGATTCTTACCACCAGTATTATAGAACTGATTGTCACTGGTCGATTTAACATATTCACCAGTTTTTGGATCTATCATTAAGATGTATCCAAAAGGTTTACCTATCTCACCATTAACGTGAACGGGGATACAAGCTTCGCTAGGAACGTGGTAAGTAACCCCCAACCCTCTACCGGTGCCGGTGTAGAACTTACTCTGACGTACTGACAAGTGTTCATTATAAGCAAAGTTACGATTGGGATAAAGTTTATCAAGTTGTTGATTAAGAGAGTTTTTCTCAACAATAGCTACGTTATTATTGTTAGCTTTATGACGAGTATGTTTTTTCTTTTCAAACACATTACCCAGAACAGTTTGAAGAGTCTCTTGACCAGCAATACGAGCTAATCTGTCAGCTCGGAGTTTCTGTTTAACTTCCCCAACTTTAAGAATGTTAACGTTGTCAGTAAATGTCCAACCTAAAGACTGGTCTACTAGATGGTATTCACTACCAGCATCTGGTGTTTTTCCATAAAGAGATTCAAAACCAGTAACTTCGTTACTAGGTTTGGTTTTACGAATAAAGCCAATATTCTTAACTTTATCCATTTTGTCATCTGCGTAGATCTTACCCAACTGCTCATTAGCTACTGCTTTAAAACTTTCAGTACCTGCCAGTTCATACCCATTAATCAAGTGATCCAAAGCAGAGTGAGGAAGGTTTAAAAGTACGTAAGAACCAGTTCTACACAGAACGTCTTTAATAATTTGAGCTGGCATTTCCTCAAAGGGATATTCTACTGTAAAGTAGTTCTCTACTCTTTGTAAAAGTGCATCATGCAATTTACCATTTTTTACAGCAGAACTTACAGTGTCATACCGTAAGATGTCTTGATTACCATTTGGTTTAAGAAGAAGAGTTGTCCAGATCTGTTCTGCACGTTTAATGTAGTGTGTGACGGTACGAAGATCATTAGCTGCTTGAATATTACTACTAATGATTTCTGATAAACGTTTAACTTTACGAACAGGTGCTTTAGCGCTCTCTTCTACCCGTTTTTCACTACGGTGTTCCCGTTCTCTTACTAACAGTGATTGCAATCCCTTCTCCAAAGGAGAGAGGTTCTTTGTTCTGTTACTAAGAGCAGCGCGATCAATCGGTTTGAAACCTTTTGTTAGACCACTCACGTTTTAATTCTCCCTTAGGAAACATTATGCTTAACAATGTTGAGTTTAACGCTTATATACAAAAGACGATTGCATTTGCTCGTACTATTGTTATTAAGTGTGAAGATCTCGCATTGCTTGATAACCGGTTGATGGAACAGTACTACGGGATTAACTCCGGGACTGATAAGTCCAAGTGGCGTTATTATCTCCACCTCAATGGCGAGTATCATAGCACTGACGAAATCATGAAAGTACAGTCACTAGATAATAGCGACATAATTGATTTTACAAAGGCTAATCTGGATATTCATCCAGCTACAAAAAGAGCTTACCGACTAGGTAGTTATTACTACACTAGGTTAACGGAAAAATATCCAGCTCAGTCTAATTTGATTAATGGTATTATTAACCCGATTCCACCTTCGGAATCCATACCAGCAAATAATTACCAAATCCTAAGATATAATAAAGATTATGTCCTGTGGAATGAATATCAATTGATGACTGCTTTGCAAAATCACATTGATACCATGGTACAGAATTCTTTTAAAACCGAGTATCTCTATACTGATAACTTGATGTTAACCACTTTACTTGGTAATCTGTATGGTTCTTTAGTTTCTGCTATTCTGATGATTAGAGAAGAAGCTGAAGGTACTAGATACGCGCATGAATTTCATATCTGGTCAAAACTTGCAAGTCATGGTATCAGTACAATCTACAAGTCTGTTTTAGATAATAAACAAACTATGTGGTTGTATCGAAACATCGACTGGGTGCTACGTAAACAAGGTAGGATCCAAACCTTTGATTCTCTTGTGGACATCATTCTTACACATAGGAATATTCCACTGGCAAGACACGAAGCGATTCAGACCACTACTGACCAGTTAGAAAAACTTGTGCCTACGCCAGCTTTTATTTCTAGACCAGTTAACTTACAAAGTAGACTTGGATTGTCTTCGAGAATGCTCACTGTTAATGAGTTAATTGTTAAGGAGAATAAAGTAGCTATAGATAACGCACAGGAAGAGGTATTTAGCGTTTCTACAGCGGAGTACAACATATCTAGTGGTGTGCACTCAGATATCCCTACAAAGGTATTAGAGTCCACTATGGTGGATGCTACTGATCGTAATACCAATACAATCATGAGAGTTTTACATAACCACTGGTTGTATTTAACAGCTAATGATTTATATCAAATTAACCATGATTTTGTAGACTTTAGAACTGGAACACATTTTAAACTTTCCACTAGCGATGCCTACATTCTCTGGGCTTATCTGCTAGATAAAAATCGTAACACAGTTCAAGAGTTTATTCCAGCTTATACATACTTCAATGTAAGAAAAATATTACCTCCTAATTATCTTGTTTTAATGGGATTGGGGGATAAAGATATTCTTACTGAAGATGTAGCTAAAGACATTCTAAAAGTAACAGTTGAGTATTCTAGAATTATCTCTCCAGATGTTTTCTTCTCTAAAGCTAAAGAAGTTTTCGATAAGCAGTGGGAACATCGTAAGTTATATTCTCGTGTTTTGAATTTATTCACCCACACAAGAGTTAAAAACGCTGTAGAAGGTTTATATGAAACTGGAGCGGTTTATTTAACTGGGGAGAAAAGATATCGCGATTGGTTAAATAAGCTAGAACTCAACTTTGATGATTACAGTGAAGACGATTGTTTAGAATTGGCTTGGACTATCTGGAAGAAAGTTACTGGATGGGAAAATGCTGCATTCATGACTATCGCCGAGCAACAGAAACAACTCATTAATTTAATGAGGGATCTTACAAGTTACACAGTTCAGTACATAGGTTCTACTACCGAGGGTGAAGTAGAGGGTCAGATCCAGTTAATGGAAATGATCGACTCTGATACTTGGTTACCTGGATCTATAACTGGTTTGGTTTCTGATAATAAAGATCAGTTGTTTTTAGATGGAATGAAAGGTTCCAAGGAAGCTAGCCTAACAGCCAAAGATTACAGAGGTTCAGTGGAAGGTAATATGATCGACCATATGGAAGTATTATCCATTGGTTCTGGTGATATTCCCTGTAATAGCTATTTGAAAGCTATCGATGAAACTCCGGTATTCTCTCCTTTCCATCTATCTGTTGGTTTAACACTTAGAGAAGCAATTTAGGGATAAAGATGCAACGACTAAAAGATCGTTATCCTGATAGTCGTTCTTTTCACGTATTGGTTAACCAAGAAGCTGAAGTTCTTCTATTACTTGATAACCGACACGTGAAACACGAAAAGGATAACTTAGCTTATTTATCAGGGATACTAGGTAAAACTAATAAGGTAGATTTAGATGAACGTGATGTAGTTAGTCATGTTTATGAAGTTTATCCTTATTTATATTCCGAAGATATCGAAAAGATCGAAGAATACGATACCCACTTTACAGTAAGTGTTTTTCCTAATACACTTATTCATTTTGGACAGTTTAACATTTATAAGGGTTAATCATGGTAGACGTAGTTGATAATGGCCGAACTAAAAGCAAACTCCCTAGCCAGCTCATTTCACCAACCGCATTTGGTACTGTAGTTTCAGCAGCAGTTAACTGTAAGCAACCTTTCAATGTTCCAGCTAATACTACTTTAAATGAAAAGTACGATGTGATCGCAGCTGAATCTATTGGTATGAAACACGGTAAAGATTTCTCTCTGGGTTATTACGGGATTGGGATTGGTGGTTCACGCTCTATTGGTGCAGATGCTAATGGGCTGGAAGGTCGTAAGGTATATCAGCACAAAGCAACCGATCAAGCTGCCTTCTATCCAATTCCTTTCATTATCCGTCCTATTGATAGCGATATTGATCCAGCTATTCGTGATAACTATCGGATGCGTGTGGTGCGTAAAATTGGTGAGATCACATATGTAATGTACTATCTGAAAAAGATAGGTTTCCAACTGTTTGATCCAATGGTTAAAATCGGTACTCGTGACAAAAGCACCGGGAACGAAACTGAGTATCCGTACGAGTACAAGAAAGAAGATCTCTCCCCCACCCCGTATGAGTTGTTGACAACTGATAGTATTCCGTTATCTAACACTTACGCTAACGGAACTGGCAAACTTGATCTTTCTCTTAATAGTAGTGACTTGAATGAGATCCGTAACGTCTGTACCGTTCTCTTTAATGACGTAACCAAAGCAGCTATTAATGAAATGTATTTGGTACATGGCATCGAAACTACATTTGACGGGCAAATTGGTTCTGGCGGTACTGTAAACTATAAAGAGCTTCTCTCAGCTGTTTCTAGCTTCACCATTACAGAAGCCTGGGCGCGCGATGCTAACGCTAACTCCACTATGCCTTGGGGTTTCTGGTATGGCAACTCCCTACCAATGTTGGTTGCTCAAGACGCATTGTTCTAAGGAGTATAAATGCCAAATAAAAATGGTATTCACCACGTCGTTATTAATGTTGAAGATCAAACTTGGCCAAAGACTTCTTTGTGTGGTAAGAAGGTCTGGAACTACGATATGCCAATTGGTGTAGAGCACGCCAAGGAATGTGTAGCTCAAGGAACATATCTTCAACCTTGTAAGAACTGCATGAAGAAAGCACCTAAAGAGTAGGAGTAAATATGGCTGATCAATATGGTCAGTTTTCTCCAAATGGTAACTACTCCCTTAATGGGGGTAGTTATTCTGGAACAAGCTGGCGCGCCGAACAAGTTCCTAGCGAACCTTTGGAATTAAGTGATGAGATAGAATATAAGTCTCACCCAAAAGAGTGTAAATTTGATTTAATCAATAAACACTTTACAGTTCATATCAATACTAAGGTTGAGTTAGAGTTTCTAAGCAAAGTAACTCTTAATGAACCCTTTGACTATAAGAAACATGGATTATATATTCCAAGACAATTAATGATTTTGTTAAACCAATACAACATCGGAGATGGTTGGAGTTGTAATCCACAACAAGGTAACAGTGTTGCTGCTTTCTCTCTACTCTATTTTGGAGTAGGTTCCTTAACCCCAACACAATACCAGTTGAATCGTAAAGCTCCTCTCGTGGCAATTGTAGAAGTTGATACGTTTAATGGTAAAGAGGTGTTAAGTCTTGCTGTGAGATAAACATGACTATAAAAATACTCGGGATAGACCCAGGAACTAATAGCTTAGGGTGTGCTGCTCTTGAGTTAGATGTTTACAATAAGAAATCATTTAAGTTAATTTATGCTGACACTATTTTAGGTCAGAATAATGAGTTTGGTGTTCAGAATGATAACCCTCATCAAGTAAGAGCTAAAGGACTTACAAGAGTCTATTCTCACATCTTTGATATGATTGATCCCAATGTAGTGGCTTGTGAAGATAACTTCTTAGGAATCAATCCTGCTTCTTTTAAACGCCTTATTGAAGTAGTCTCATATTTTAATATCCACACTGTGATGAATAAATCTGATTGTCCATTTAAATTAGTACTTCCTAGACTTGCTAAACAAATAGTTAAAGCAGATTTTAAAGGTAGTACCAAGGACGATGTGACAATTGGATTAAAGAACTGTCCTTTTTTAGATTTAAATGGGTTTGACCTAGATCAACTTACTGAACACGCTAATGACGCAATTCTTCTGGCCCTTTATATTGCAGTTCAATACTACAAAGATTTAGGGTGGGATATTGTAAATGACAGTAAACAAGAATAAAGAAATTACTGATAAAGACGACCCTGCTTACTACGATTGGATTCCAGCTGTATTAAGATCTACAGCTGGATTCAACTCATGTATGACCGTGGCTGTAACAAGTATCATTTTCATAATGACTATTTACCATGGCGTAATAGAAAATGAAAAGGGTTGGTTTAATAGTGTTCAAATGGTGTTGATGCTCTGCGGGCCTGCCTTGTTAGGTTGGCATTTTGTAAATGCTAAGTCTATATTGGCTACTGTTTTATCAGTTGACGAAGAACAACATGAAACAAACACTAGTCCCAAGCCTTTAAAAATACCAGGTGGTACTACATTAGTAACGGATAATGATATTGCTATTGAAAGAGAGTTATTTGGATTAAGTACAGTATTAATGAGGGCAATAGCTGGGTGTATCTCTGTACACGCAATTTGTTTTGTTAGTATTGTTTTCACCATTACTATTAGACAGGCGGTAATCGAGGGAAAGACGTTACCCAGTGATATTGAAGTGTTAATTTCGGTTTTACCCCCTATAATAACTTCATGGAGTTTTATGAGAGTAAGTAACACTCTAGCGGTTATAATTGCAGGAGGTGGTAAGTTTGCTCAATTTAGAGAAAAGCTTGCTGAAGTTATCAAACCAAATAAGTGATTAAAATACTCGGGACCAATATTGGTCCCGAGTATTTATCTGTCTCTATTTATTTTTAAACCTATATTACTATAATGTATAAATAAAAAGAGGTTTAAAATGAATATCGATGAAAGA
>OEQO01000033.1_pt1 | contig 33247 bp, 32 predicted proteins | sample 1539751 | NCBI WGS metagenome assembly OEQO01 (sample SAMEA3891237, study PRJEB23780) | metagenome | biome: terrestrial biome; feature: animal house; material: water of meat washing | place: Italy | collected 2015-05-12 | reverse complement strand
GGTTCATCGATTCCTTGACCTCCTTCTTTCGTGCCCACAGGCCAGCCGTAGTGGTTGATATCCAGATCTTTATTTCCCATCCCACTGAAGTTATACAGTGCGAGGTCTTGTCCCTGCACTTTCACCGCCCAGCCAGCATGAGCCAGCTGTACTGCACTGGCAAAGCTGCCTGCGGTCGCCGAGACCGTGCTTTTCAGGGCATCATCCTTGATATTGATAAAGCGGGGCAGGGCGGTGACGGCCAGGATCCCCAGCACTATGATCACCAGCACCAGTTCAATCAGGGTAAAGCCGTTGTTTCTGTTGTTCATCATGTTCAATGACCCATTAAAGACCGCAAACAGGTGTGAGTGATATGCAGCTGATAGATACCCATTGCCATCTCGACTTTCCGGTGTTTGACCAGGACAGGGAGGCGCTGCTGGCCCGTTGTCGGGCATTGGGGGTGATGGAGTATATCATTCCTGCCATCGCAGAGGATAACTGGACTCGTGTGATGGCACTGGCAGATCAGCATGACGGCCTCTTTTATGGCCTGGGCATTCATCCCTGGTATGCCGGTGAACAGCGGGAGGGGGTGATGGAGCGGCTGCGAACGCTGGTGATGAGCCAGCCTGCCGGGCTGGTAGCCATTGGAGAGTGCGGGCTGGATCTGCGCTCTCAGGTGCCGCAGGAAGGGCAATTTGCGCTGTTTGAGGCTCAGATCCGGCTGGCCGCCGATGCCGGGCTACCCCTGATGATCCACTCGGTGCGCGCCAATGACACTGTGGTCAAGGTCTTGCGCCGCTTCAAGCCGCCACGTGGCGGGGTGATCCACGCCTTCAGCGGTTCGTTGCAGCAGGCGGAGGCCTTCTGGCAACTGGGCTTTCGACTCGGAGTGGGCGGGGTGATCAGTTTTGAGCGCGCGAACAAGACGCGAGAGGTATTTCGGGCCATGCCGCTTGAGGCCCTGGTGCTGGAAACCGACTCGCCCGATATGCCGCTGCAAGGTGAACAAGGCACCCGAAATACCCCGGAAGCGCTGCCGAAAATAGCGGAAATATTGATGACATTGCGGGATGAATCATCGGCAGATGTTGCCAAGGTGTTATTTGAAACTGCCCGGCATATTTTCCATCACGACCAATAGCCATGAAACAAATTCGCAACACCTGATTTAGTTGTCAGGAAAAAAAATGAGCGTAAAAATCGTTTGCTGTCTAATTTTGTGACACTTGGACATTTTGATAACGATAAAATGTGACCAGCATTCTATTTTATCGGACTTTAATTAGTATAATGCGCTCCCCTTGATTAGTTGGGTTTAATAACAACTCGCTAACAAGCCAGGTGCTACTAGAGGAAGATAATAATGAATTTGTTCATGGGTCTGGTAGGGATGGCGACGCTCGTCCTTATCGCGGTGCTGTTCTCCAGCAATCGCAAGGCAATCAACGTGCGTACCGTTGTCGGTGCGTTCGTAATTCAAGCCGGTCTGGGTGCGTTCGTACTCTATGTGCCGGTTGGTCGCGATATCCTGGTCGGTGTGTCCGACGCGGTATCCAGCGTGATCAGCTACGGCCAGAACGGGATCGAATTCCTGTTCGGCGGTCTGGTCAGCAACAAGATGTTTGAAGTGTTCGGTGGCGGCGGCTTTATCTTTGCCTTCCGTGTTCTGCCGGTCATCATCTTCTTCTCTTCCCTGATTGCCGTGCTCTACTACCTGGGCATCATGCAGGTTGTCATCAAGTTGCTGGGCGGTGGCCTGCAGAAAGTGCTGGGTACTTCCCGCACCGAATCCCTGTCAGCCACAGCCAACATCTTCGTAGGCCAGACTGAAGCGCCGCTGGTGGTTCGTCCCTACATCTCCAAGATGACTGACTCCGAGCTGTTCGCCGTCATGTGTGGTGGTCTGGCTTCCGTTGCCGGTTCCGTACTGGCCGGTTACGCCTCCATGGGCGTGAAGATGGAGTACCTGATTGCTGCCTCCTTCATGGCTGCACCGGGTGGTCTGCTGTTCGCCAAGCTGCTGGTTCCCGAGACCGAGACCCCGAACTACGACGAAAGCTCTGCCGATGCCGAGCTGGACGACAAGCCTGCCAACGTCATTGACGCTGCTGCTGCTGGCGCCTCTGCCGGTATGCAACTGGCCCTGAACGTCGGCGCCATGCTGCTGGCCTTCATCGGTCTGATCGCCATGATCAACGGCATCTTCTCCGGTGTGGGTGGCTGGTTCGGTTATCCGCAACTCTCTCTGGAACTGCTGCTGGGCTGGATCTTCTCCCCGCTGGCCTTCCTGATCGGTGTGCCCTGGAATGAAGCAGTGGTTGCCGGTTCCTTCATCGGTCAGAAGCTGGTAGTGAACGAGTTCGTGGCTTACCTGAACTTCGCTCCGTACCTGAAAGACGAAGTGCTGATCAACGGTGTGGCCATGTCCGATCACACCAAGGCGATCATCTCCTTTGCCCTGTGTGGTTTTGCCAACCTCTCCTCTGTTGCCATCCTGCTGGGTGGTCTGGGGTCGATGGCACCGAACCGCCGCGGCACCATTGCACGTTTTGGTCTGAAAGCCGTACTGGCTGGCTCTCTGTCCAACCTGATGTCTGCCACTATCGCAGGCTTCTTCCTGGCTCTCTCCGCCATGTAATAGCGGCCTGATTGACAGGGTATAAACACGAACGCCACGGCATCTGCCGTGGCGTTCGCGTATGGATCGGTGACAACCGTTTTCCTATCTAAACTAATAATAAAATGAGTCAAATCGGAGGTTATATGAATGAAGTGCTACTGGCGATGGTGGCTGGCTTTATAGTCGGTTTGTTGTTTTCTTTCCTCAAATTGCCGATCCCTGCACCACCCGTTTTGTCCGGGGTAATGGGGATCGTCGGGGTCTATCTGGGGGGATTGGCCTACTCCTGGATCCTGACTCGCTTCTTTTCGTAAGGCTTTTTTAGACCTGGATTTGCCAGATGTGAGGTACCTCTGAAATTGGCAAATCCGGCTTGCAAACAGGGGGTATCTCGGCTGAAATAGGCGTTGCCAGCAGGGTGCTGGCAATGACTAATACTCGATGAAATCGGGTGTTGGCGGTCAAATGGAATTGATTGGGAAGTCGGGTCAGATGTTGTCGGCCTTTCTCAAGTCTTCATGGAACCAAGTCCGCACTTTTGTAAGAAAGTGACAGGGCTCTTGCCTTATTTACAGTCGCAGTGCCTGCAGGGTGCTTTGAATGGCATCCGGATAGTGGCGGTGCCTTCGCACTGTAATTCCATTCCCGTATAGCTGGGGATTACTGCCTGTGCATCCATCGCTGGATGGTCTGGTGGTGCCCGGTTATCTGGATTAAATCGAGACTTTGGAGAACAGAATGACTGATCTGAAAGTGGCCGCCCAGCGCGCCCTGAACCTGATGGACCTGACCACCCTGAACGATGACGACACCGATCAGAAGGTGATCGACCTGTGCCGCAAGGCCAAGTCACCGGCTGGCCTGACTGCCGCCGTCTGCATCTATCCCCGTTTTATCCCTATCGCTCGCAAGACCCTGCGTGAGATCGGCGCTGCCGACGTGCGCATTGCGACCGTGACCAACTTCCCTCACGGCAACGACGACATCGAGATCGCCGTGGCCGAAACCCGTGCCGCTGTCGCCTACGGTGCCGACGAAGTGGACGTGGTATTCCCGTACCGTGCCTTCATGGCGGGCAATGAACAGATCGGTTTTGATCTGGTCAAAGCTTGTAAAGAAGCCTGTGGCGCCAAGGTGCTGCTGAAAGTGATCATCGAAACTGGCGAGCTGAAAGAAGAGGCGCTGATCCGTCGCGCTTCCGAGATCTGTATCGATGCCGGTGCCGACTTCATCAAGACCTCCACCGGCAAGGTGCCGGTCAATGCGACTCCGGAAGCGGCGCGCATCATGATGGAAGTGATCAAGGCCAAGAATCCGAAAGTCGGCTTCAAGCCTGCTGGTGGCGTGAAAGACGCAGCCGTTGCCGGTCAGTACCTGGCCATGGCCGAAGAGATCCTCGGCAAGGACTGGGTATCCGCCCGCACCTTCCGCTTCGGCGCATCCAGCCTGCTGGCCAGCTTGCTGGCAACACTGGGGCACGGCGACAAGCCGGCCAACACCAGCGGTTACTAATAAGTTGATGAGAGGGCGGGGGACTCCCGCCCTGTCAGGCCCCCACCATGCGGTGTGCGGGCAAGGATCCAGGCTTGTTTGACGCCAGCAATGGCGGAGGGAATGAAAGATGTTTTTGCCTCAAGAAATTATTCGCAAGAAGCGCAACGGTGAAGCGCTCAGTACCCAAGAAATTCAATTCTTCATTCAGGGCATTACCAACAACACCATCGGCGAGGGGCAGATTGCCGCGCTGGCGATGGCGGTCTACTTCAAAGACATGACCATGGATGAGCGGGTTGCCCTGACTTGCGCCATGCGTGACTCCGGCATGGTACTGACCTGGGATCACCTTAACCTGGGTGGCCCGATTGTCGACAAGCACTCCACCGGCGGTGTGGGTGATGTGGTCTCTCTGATGCTTGGCCCGATGGTTGCGGCGTGCGGCGGTTTCGTGCCGATGATCTCCGGTCGTGGCCTGGGCCACACCGGCGGTACACTGGACAAGCTGGATGCCATTCCCGGCTACCAGACCTCGGTCGACAACGATCGTTTCCTGAAAGTGGTGAAAGAGGCGGGTGTCGCCATCATCGGCCAGACCGGCGATCTCGCTCCGGCTGACAAGCGTATCTATGCAGTACGGGACATCACCGCCACCGTCGAATCCATCGCCATGATCACCGGCTCCATCCTCTCCAAGAAGCTCGCCTCCGGGCTCGAAGCGCTGGTGATGGATGTGAAAGTGGGCTCCGGCGCCTTTATGCCGACCTTCGAAGCGTCCGAAGAGCTGGCCAAGAGCATTGTGGCCGTGGCCAACGGTGCCGGTTGCCGCACCTCTGCGCTCTTGACCGATATGAACCAGGTGCTGGCCTCCAGCGCCGGTAACGCGGTGGAAGTGCGTGAAGCGGTGCGCTACCTGACCGGTGAATACCGCAACCCGCGCATCCACGAAGTGACCATGGCGCTGTGCGCCGAGATGCTGATCTCCGCCGGTCTGGCCAGCGACGACAGCGATGCCCGCCGCAAGCTGCAGGCGGTGCTGGATAACGGCAAGGCGGCCGAGATCTTCGGTCGCATGGTGACAGGTCTCGGTGGTCCGGCCGATTTTATGGAGCGTTACGATGCTTACCTGCCGAAAGCGGCCATCGTGCGCCCGGTTTTTGCGGCCAACAGCGGTTTCGTGACCGCCATGGATACCCGCGAGCTGGGTCTGGCCGTGGTGGCGATGGGCGGTGGTCGCCGCGCTGCCGGTGACAAACTTGATTATGCGGTCGGTCTGACCGACTTTATCCGCCTGGGTCAAAGCGTTGATGCTGACAAGCCGATCGCGATGATCCACGCTCAGACTGAAGAGCAATATGCTCAGGCTGCCAGCATGGTGCAGGCGGCTGTCCGGATTGGTGGCGAGCGGCCGGAGGCACTGCCTGAAGTGTACCGCCGTATCACCCTGGCTGATTTGTAACAAGGGGAAGACCCATGAAACGTACCTTTATTCTGATGATGGACTCTTTCGGTATTGGCGCTGCTGCCGACGCCGAGAAGTTCGGAGATGTGGGCGCCAACACCCTTGGCCATATCGCCAAGGCGTGTGCGGCAGGTGAAATTGAAGGCCGTGGTGCCCTCAATCTGCCCAACCTCAACAAGCTGGGTCTGGGCCACGCCTGCGAGCAGGCCTCCGGCTACTTCCCGGAAGGGCTGAAGAAAGATATCGAGGTGGTCGGTGCCTACGGCTTTGCTCAGGAGCTCTCCTCCGGCAAGGACACCCCGTCCGGTCACTGGGAGATCGCCGGTGTGCCCGTGCTGTTCGAGTGGGGCTACTTCAAGGATCACCACAACAGCTTCCCGCAGGAGCTGCTGGACGCCATCGTCGAGAAGGCCGGTCTGCCGGGTTATCTGGGCAACTGCCACGCCTCCGGTACCCAGGTGCTGGATGATCTGGGCGAAGAGCACATGAAGACCGGCAAGCCGATCCTCTACACCTCTGCCGACTCCGTGTTCCAGATTGCCTGCCACGAAGAGACCTACGGCCTCGAGAAGCTCTATGAGCTGTGCCACATCGTGCGCGAGCTGCTGGAGCCCTACAACATCGGCCGCGTGATTGCGCGTCCGTTCGTGGGCACTGGCAAGGGCAACTTCAAGCGTACCGGCAACCGTCACGACTACTCAGTGCTGCCGCCGGCGCCGACCGTGCTGGATTACATGAAAGATGCGGGTGGCCAGGTGGTCTCCATCGGCAAGATCGCCGACATCTATGCCGAGCAGGGCATCACCAAGAAGGTGAAGGGTACAGGTCTGGTTGAGCTATGGGATCGTACTCTGGAAGAGGTGAAAGCCGCCGGTGACAACACCATCGTCTTCACCAACTTTGTGGACTTCGACTCCTCTTACGGCCACCGTCGTGACGTGAAGGGTTACGCCGATGCGCTGGAGTACTTCGACTCCCGCCTGCCGGAACTGTTCGAGCAGATGCAGGATGGCGACGTGGTGGTGCTGACTGCCGACCACGGCTGCGACCCGACCTGGGGTGGCACCGACCACACCCGTGAATACATTCCGGTGCTGTTCTTCGGCAAGCCGGTCAAGGCTGGCTCCGTCGGTCGTCGCGAGACCTTTGCCGATATCGGCCAGAGCATCGCGGCTTACCACGGTCTGCCGAAACTGGCATACGGTACCAGCTTCCTGTAATTTACCCGCCCGCCACTTCGGCGGCGGGCAATTTATAAAACAATAAAACTCAACCTGTGTGAAGGAATCAAGAGAATGGCAACTCCTCATATCAATGCGAAAGATGGCGCCTTTGCTGATACCGTGCTGATGCCGGGCGACCCCCTGCGCGCCAAGTACATCGCTGAAACTTTCCTGGAGAACGTCGAGCAGATCTGCGACGTGCGCAACATGTTCGGCTTTACCGGTACCTACAAGGGCCGTCGTATCTCCGTCATGGGTCACGGCATGGGTATCCCGTCCTGCTCCATCTACGCAAAAGAGCTGATCACCGATTACGGTGTGAAGACCCTGATCCGCGTGGGCTCCTGCGGTGCCGTGCGTGAAGATGTGAAACTGCGTGACGTGGTGATCGGTATGGGTGCCTGCACCGATTCCAAAGTAAACCGTCTGCGCTTCAAGGATCACGACTTCGCTGCCATCGCCGACTTCGACCTGGTTGCCAATGCTGTTCAGGCTGCCAAGAACAAGGGCACTCCGGTGCGCGTTGGTAACATCTTCTCCGCCGACCTGTTCTACACCCCGGACCCCTCCATGTTCGACGTCATGGAAAAATACGGCATCCTGGGTGTCGAGATGGAAGCGGCCGGTATCTACGGCGTGGCTGCAGAGTACGGTGCCAAGGCACTGACCATCTGCACCGTCTCCGACCATATCCGTACCGGCGAGCAGACCACTGCCGAAGAGCGTCAGCTGACCTTCAACGACATGATCGAGATCGCGCTGGACTCCGTCCTGCTGGGCGACAAGTAATCTGTCGTAGTGGCATGACAAGTGGAATGAAAACGGCGGCCTTCGGGCCGCCGTTTTGCATTTCTGAGGCTGGCGTCATAGGTCGAGGGCGAAGCGCCCCTTGCCCGCCAGCTTGGCCCGATACATGGCGGCATCCGCCCGGTGCAGCAGCTCGTCGATGTGGCAGTGTTGCCCTGAACGGCAGATCGCCCCGCCAATGCTGCCCGCCAGCGGCAACCGGTGGCCAGCCACATCCCAGGGTTCGGCCATGGCGGTCAGCAGCCGTTGGCAGAGGGCTGGCAGCTCCTGCTCCGGGTGGCGCAAGTCGGGCAGTATGATGGTGAATTCGTCGCCTGCGAGGCGGGCCACCATGTCGCCGGGACGCACTTCGGCACAGAGCACGCTGGCGAAGCGGTGCAGCAGGGCGTCCCCCACGTGATGGCCCAGCCGGTCGTTGATCTCCTTGAAGCCATCCAGATCGAGAAATAGCAGGCCGAGCGCTTCCCCGTCATGGTGTACCCGCTCCAACTCGCGGGTCAGGCGCAGGGTGAACGCGCGCCGGTTGGGCAGGGTGGTGAGCGGGTCGTGGCTGGCATCATGTTCAAGCTGGCTCTGCAGCGCCTTGAACTGGGTGATATCGGCACCCAGGATATAGATCCCGGCCTCGTCGCCCCGGCTCGGGATCATGGTGATCTTGAGATCGCGCGGGCCGATGGGCAGCTCGAAGCGGTATTCGAAGCTCACCTGCTCCCCCGCCTGTGCCCGGGCCAGATAGGTCATGGCATTGGCATAGGCGGCTTCACCGATCACTTCCCGCGCGCTCATCTCCAGCATGCGTTCGGGATCGAGCCCGAAATAGCGGCAGTAAGCCTGATTGGCAAACAGGTAGCGCCCCTCTGGCGAGAGCATGCTGATGGTGACCGGCAGGCCGTCGGTGATGGCGCGCAGTCGGGCACGGTTGCGCTCCACCTCGGCCATTGCGATGTGCAGTTGCTCGACGGTTGCCGACTGCTCGCGGGTGCGTTCCCGCACCTGCATCGCCAGCCCCAGCTGCAGCTGCAGCAGCTTCTCTTCGGCCAGCTTGCGCTCGGTGAGATCGGCAAACACGGCGATCAGGTGGGGGGCCACGGTGCGGCTCTTGCACAGGGTTACGCTCAGTTGTACCCAACAGTGGCGGCCATCGGCACGCAACATCCGCTTCTCCAGCCGGTAGTGCTGGCGCTTGCCATCGATCAGCTCTTGAAAGAGCGGTAGTTCCCGCGGCAGATCGTCGGGATGGGTCATGGCTTGCCAGGTTTGATTCAGCATCTCCTGTTCGCGATAACCGAGCAGCTGTTGCAGTCCCGGATTGGCTTTGAGCCACACCCCCTCCATAGAGGAGAGCGCCATGCCGACCGCCGACTGGTTGAAGGTCTGGGTGAAGAGATGCTCCTGATCTTCCAGCACGTTGCTGAGGCTGCGTACCTGATGGCGCCGCTCGAGATCGTGCAGGGTGCTCTCTACCAGCAGGCCGAAATCATCGAGATCCTGGCGCTGCGCCTCATCGAGGGTACGCGGCTTGCTGTCTACCAGACAGAGGGTGCCGAGCACTACTCCGTCCAGCGCCCGCAGGGGGCGACCGGCGTAGAACACCACATGGGGTGGGCCGATCACCAGCGGATTGTCGGCAAAGCGGGGGTCGATACGGGCATCCGGCACCTGCATGATGCCGGGTTGCAAAATGGCGTGGCCACAGAAGGAGTGCTCCCGGCTGATTTCGCATAGCGGGATGCCGGTGCGGGAGAGAAACCACTGGCGATCCACATCGGTCAGGGAGACCAGTGCCACGGGCAGATCAAAATGGCGGCTGATGAGGCGGGTCAGGCGATCCAGCTGGGCGATGGGCTCGCGGTCGAGCAGCCCGAGGATCCGCAGTCGTGCCAGCCGACTCTCTTCATCCACGGGTAAAGTGGGGGCAATCATGCAGCTCTCCTGCTGGTTGTGCCATCAAGGATATATATACAAGGTGGCAGGGGGATCGGCGCCGGTCTACGGCTGATCGGCAGGTTTGCTCTTTTTCTTGTGTTTGCGCACCCGCATGTAGTTGCGACGCACGCCGTAGGAGATGAGTAGCCCGGCCAGCAGGGCAACCAGCAGCATCAGCCGCTGTTTCTCCTGCACCACCTTGAGCCGGGTGTCCTTGTCTGCCAGCATCTGCTGCTCTTCCAGGGTGATGCGCAGGAAGCCGATGGTCTGCTCGCCATCCCGGATCTCCTGCACGAACTGGATCCGCCCCTTGCCCTGCTCCGGCAGTGACTTGTTATCGCTGCCGATGGGCAGCAGGCTCTCCAGCGGCACCGCCTGCTCAGACTGGGCGAGGGGAATGCCGCGTCCGTCGTAGAGGGTGGCATCGAGGATCTCCGGCTCCGCCGCCAGATCCCGCGCCAGCCGCTCCAGCTCGCTGCTCTTCTCCTCCTTGACCCAGCGTTTCATGTCTCGGGCGGCATAGGCGACCAGCGCCTGCGCCCGGTTGCGCGCTTCGCTGTGCAGCGAGGCCTGGCTTTCACCCTGCATATGAATAAGCACACCGAGCACCCAGCATCCGAGCAGGATACCGGCACCCAGGCTGAGAACACGTTTGATGGGAAGATGACGCTGCAAGCGCGAGACCTCATGGTAACAAGGAGTGGCGGGATCTTGGCGCTTGCCTGTACAAAAAGCAATACGCTACTCTGGGCCAGCACTGTTAACCCCCTGATCACCAAGGAAGGCGTATCCCTTATGTTGTTGTCCCGGCTCCCCCCTCTGTTATCCGATTGGCCCGCGTTGTTGTCCGGCTCACCCTGTTGGCAGCTCCACGCAGATGCGTTGCAACCGACAGAGACCCCGCAGACGAGCGGCTGGTTGGTGCTGTTTGGCAAGGGGCTGGGCGCCTCCCATCTGGCGCATTTGTCTCCATTGTTGGCAGCGCAGGGGCTGGCGGCCACCCTCTATCCTCCCACCGAGGTGGCGGGCGTGCCGTTGCTGCTGCTTGGCTGCGATCGCTTCTCTGCCGAGCTGGTGGCCGAGCTCAAGAGCGGTGAGTGGGAGATCGATCTCTGCCATCTGCCCGCGCTACCGACCCTGAACGAGCCCGGCCTGCTGGTGATGGACATGGACTCCACCGCGATCCGCATCGAGTGTATCGACGAGATTGCCCGGCTTGCCGGGGTTGGCGAGCAGGTGGCGGCAGTGACGGCCGCGGCGATGCAGGGCAAGCTGGAGTTTTCCGACAGCCTGCGCAATCGGGTGGCCCTGCTGGCAGGGGCGCCGGTCACCATTCTCGACGAGGTGGCGGCATGGATGCCCTGGATGCCGGGCTTGCAGCTGATGGTCGATACCCTCAAAGGGGCGGGTTGGAAGGTGGCCATCGCCTCCGGCGGTTTTACCCGTTTTGCTGGCCAGTTGCAGCGCGAGCTGGGGCTCGATGCCATCTTCGCCAACGAGCTGGCGGTGGAAGGGGAGCTACTGACGGGCAAGGTGAGCGGGCGCATCGTCGACGCCAGCGTCAAGGCCGAGGTGTTGCAGCAGCTTGCTCAGGAGTACGGCATTGCTGCCGCCCAGACTGTGGCCATCGGCGATGGCGCCAACGATCTCAAGATGATGGGGGTCGCGGGCCTTGGCATCGCCATTCACGCCAAACCGCTGGTGCGGGCGCAGGCGGCGGCCACCCTCAATCATCACGATCTGGAAGGGGTGATCTGCCTGCTGGCGGCGCGGGCCTGCAGCGAGCAACGTTGGGACAAGCGCTGACAGTGTTTCAAGGAGGAAACCAATAAAAATGGAATTGTTGCAGCAGTCTCTGTTTATCCCCTGTGGTGGCCATCAATTGCATGTGCGCCACATCAAACCCCGGGTCGCCGTGCATGGCGAGCCGATCCTGATGGTGCACGGCGCCATCGAGAACGGCCGGATCTTCTACACCGAATCGGGCAAGGGGCTGGCCTGCTTTCTGGCCCGCCACGGCTATCAGGTCTATGTGGCTGATTTGCGGGGGCGGGGGCTCAGCACTCCGGCCATCGCCGAGCAGGCGGAGCACGGTCAGCATGAGCTGATCACCGAGGATCTGCCCGCCCTGCACCGCTGGATTGCCGCGCGCCATCACGGCTTCAAGGTGCACTGGGTGGCCCACTCCTGGGGCGGCGTCATCATGGCCTCGACCCTGGTGCGCTTCCCCGAGCTGGCGGAGCAGGTGGCCAGTCTGCTGTTTTTTGGCCCCAAGCGCGGTGTGTCGGTGCACAATCCCGAGCGCTGGCTGAAGGTGGATCTGATCTGGAACCGGTTGGCCCCCTGGCTGGCCCGCCGCCGCGGTTTTCTGGCGGCTCGCAATCTGAAGATCGGGGCGGACGACGAGCCGCTGCGCTATCTGCAGGAGACCATCCCCTGGGTCAAGTGCGGCCCCTGGCAGGATCCTCACGACGGTTTTGCCTATGACGAGGCGGCGGCACGGGTCAACTGGCCACCGCTCTGGATGATTTCGGCCAAAGCGGACAAGGTGCTGGGTCACCCGACCGATGTGCGCCGTTTCAGCGCCGAGATGGGCTCGGCCACCCGCCACACCCGTCTGGGGCGGGATAATGGCAACCGCCTCGATTATGACCACATCAACATGCTGACCGCCCCGCAGGCGCAGGAGGATCACTTCCCCCAGATCCTTGACTGGCTGCTCAATCCGCAGGCGGCATGACAAGAAACAGGGCGCATCGAGCGCCCTGTGTCATTTGGGGATGTTTCGGGATGTTCAGTTCAGCGGCGGCGTGATGCCAAAGCGGAACAGGGTGGCCCGGGTGGTATCGGTCAGCTCGCCGACACCCACCACGCTCCACAGCTCCTCTTCCAGCTTTTTGGCCTTGTGGATGGCGAACTTGGCGATGTAGTCCAGCTCGTTGGCGATGAAGTTGGTGTCGGGCCGTCCGGTACGGGAGATGCCGACCAGCACCGAGTAGAACTCCCCCTGTTGCTGCGCCAGCTCGATGAACTGACGCTTCTCTTTGAGGTTGGCAAAGCTGCTGGCCAGCCGGCTGCTGAAGATGGGCAGGCCGGCCTTGGTCTGGATGCTGGCGATATAGACCTCGTCTTCTCTCGGTTTGTCCTCCCGCTCGATGGCGCGCAGCGGGTTCATCAGCAGCTCCTTGAGCAGTTCCCCCTGAAACAGCGGGTAGAGGTTCTCCTGCTCCGGCAGCTCGGCACAGGCTTGCAGCAGCCGCTGCAGACTGCGCGGTTGCAGCGACTTGCCGATGGAGGCCGGTTTGGGCGCCCCTTTCAGCTTGTTGACGTAGACCGGCGAGTTGAACAGGTGGTGGGTGTAGATGTTGCGCAGTGCCCGCGCCAGCCCGCGATAGCGGCGCTGCTCCTGCGCCGCCTTGAGCTTGTTCTGGTTGCTCTCGATCAGCAGGCTGAAGAATTGGCGGCCGGTATGGCGATCCGAATCCCCTTCGATGCAGAGGTGCAGCACGGTGCGGGTCATGTTGAGGCTGACCAGCCGGTAGGAGAGGCGCTGCAGATCCATGCTCTTGGAGAGCTCCTGCAAGCGGGGCAGGGCGATGGTCACCACATCGTTCTTCTCGCCGACGAAGGCCTCTTCCAGCTCGATTTGCAGGCCGTGAGTCGAGATGTCGCGGGTCCAGCCGATCCAGGATTTGCCATTGTGGTGGATGGCGACCGCCGTCTTGTGGATGTAGCGCGACTCTTTGCGCAACTGCACATAGTGCAGGGTCTCGATCTCGAACGGGGCGACGCCCTGCTCGTGGCCAAAGCGCTGCAGCTCGTTGGCGTTGTTGCTGACCCCTTCCTGATGGAACTCTTCCCGCTGGGACTCCTGGCCGATCTCCTGCAGCAGGCCGCAGTAGCCGATCTGCTTGAGCCGCTCGAGCAGCAGGATATCTTGCAACTGCGGGTTGTCCTGCCCCTGCAGTTGGCCGACATCTGCCTCGACCAAATCGCACGCCTCCAGCGAGAATTTGTAGACGCGCCAGCTGGGGCGGCGCGAGCCCACCTGGAAGAAGAGGGCTGTAAGGCCACTCTGGCGCAGCTCCTCGGCGGTCGCGGAGAAGAAGTAGATATGGCTGCGCACCGTGTGGGTAAAGCAGTAGATGATGGCCTCGGTGGTGGTGCCGGGGGCCGGGCAGAGCCGTTTCATCCGCTCGGCGTTGAAGAGGCCCGCGAGGGCATCGCGGTTCTTTTCATCGCGCCAATACTCCAGCAGGTGCTGGTTGTTCTCGGTACGCAGGGCGATCTCGAGGTTGGGGCTGTCGCCGGTGCCGAAGAAGAGCGGCATGCCGGTCATCCGCGGCAGGTAGAACTGCTCATACCCCTTGATGATGGCGGCGGAGAGCAGATAGTCGACACTGACCCGATAGCGGATCTTGTTGGCCTCGATAAAGTCGCTGAGGAAGGCATCGAAGGCGGGCTGCTCGCCGGAGCGCACCAGTCTCAGCCAATATTTCCCCTCTTTGCTCTCTTCACCGAGTATCTGGTAGCCGACCGGTTGGTGCAGCACCGGATTGGGGGTGTCCCGCTCCAGCCCGGTAAAGAAGACCTCCACCTGGGCGCCGGTGTGGTAGTTGGGCAGATAGGGGACCGAGACCCGCATGCCCCCCAGCGAGAGATCGGAACTCTTGGCGAACAGCTTCTCACCGTCCTGAAACTTGATCAGCACCGGCGAGCTGAAGTGCATCCGCTCCTGACGGCGGCCGTAGTAGCTGGCAAAGGCGATGGTGTTGACATCATATTGCCGGAAGGGGCTGGCCGGGGGAGACAGCTGACCATCCACGCGGGCGTTGTGGTGCTGTTTTTGCCACTGTTGCAGCGCCTCGTAGACACCGAGGGTATAGATATCGCGGTAGAGATAGCACTGGGACTGGAACAGGGCAATCGCATCGGCGGGCATGAAGTGAGTGATGCCGTCGAATTCATGCACCAGGCACTCATCCTCCAGCTCATCGCGCATGTCGATGACCCTGCGGCAGGGGGAGCACTTGCGCTTGAGCTCCATCTTGATCAGAAAACGGCTGTTGCTGTTTTCCTCCTGGGTCATGCGGTTGAAGATCTCGTCGAAATCTTTCTCCCGCAGCAAGGGGACGAGTTGTTCAATCAGATGTTGCTGGTGTTCTGAATCCATTTGTTCCTGCCACGGAAAGTCACTTTTCCGATTCTGGGTTTGATCTGTCGGTCGCAAACAAGTATATCAAGCAGGAATTCATCCTGTCCCCGAGTTATCAATGGCCAAAAATAAAACTGCTTATGTTTGTTCCGAATGTGGTGCCGACTTCACACGCTGGCAAGGTCAATGCAGCGAGTGCAAGGAGTGGAATACCATCACCGAGGTGCGTCTCGGGTCGGTGAGCCCCGCTGGCAAGAGTGCCCGATACACCGGTTATGCCGGCGCGGTCGGCAGTCAGGTACAAACACTGGCAGAGATCGCCACCACCGAAATCCCCCGTTTTACCTCAGGTTTCAAGGAGCTGGATCGGGTGCTTGGCGGTGGCGTGGTGCCCGGTTCGGCCATTCTGATCGGCGGCAACCCGGGGGCGGGCAAGTCGACCCTGCTGCTGCAGACCATGTGTGGTCTCGCTGAACGGATGAAAACCCTCTATGTCACCGGCGAGGAGTCGCTCCAGCAGGTGGCGATGCGGGCCAACCGCCTCGGGCTGCCCACCGACAAGCTGCGGATGCTCTCCGAGACCAGCGTCGAGCAGATCTGCCTGATTGCCCAGCAGGAGCAGCCGCAGATCATGGTGATCGACTCCATTCAGGTGATGCATGTGGCGGATGTGCAATCGTCCCCCGGTTCAGTCTCTCAGGTGCGCGAAGCGGCTGCGTTGCTGACCCGCTACGCCAAGCAGAATCATGTGGCCATCTTCATGGTGGGTCACGTGACCAAGGATGGCAGTCTGGCGGGCCCCAAGGTACTGGAGCACTGCATCGACTGTTCGGTACTGCTCGATGGTGGCCATGACTCCCGTTTTCGGACCCTGCGCTCCCACAAGAACCGCTTCGGCGCGGTCAACGAGCTGGGGGTCTTTGCCATGACCGAGCAGGGGATGCGCGAGGTGAGCAACCCCTCCGCCATCTTCCTCAGTCGGGGGCAGGAGCAGGCGCCCGGTTCCATCGTCATGGTGATCTGGGAGGGAACCCGACCGCTGCTGGTGGAGTTGCAGGCGCTGGTGGACTACTCCCAGCTCTCCAACCCGCGCCGGGTGGCGGTGGGGATGGATCACAACCGGCTCGCCATGTTGCTGGCGGTGCTGCACCGTCACGGCGGCTTGCAGATGGCGGATCAGGATGTCTTCATCAACGTGGTCGGCGGGGTCAAGGTCGAGGAGACCAGTGCGGATCTGGCGCTGCTGCTGGCGATGGTCTCCAGCTTCCGGGATCAGGCGCTGCCCAAGGATCTGGTGGTGTTCGGCGAAGTGGGCCTTTCCGGTGAAATTCGCCCGGTGCCGTCCGGCCAGGAGCGGTTGCAGGAGGCGGCCAAGCACGGTTTCCGTCGCGCCATCGTGCCGCACGCCAATGCCCCCAAGCACCCCATCGAAGGGATGGAAGTGGTGCCGGTCAAGAAGCTGTCCGAGGCACTCGAGGCGCTGTAATCCCTCAGCATTGCAATCGAGACAACCGCACAACGAAAAAAGAGCGCCTCGGCGCTCTTTTTTATGGGCTGGAACCTGCCATCAGGGCTGGCTATGTTCCAGATGCTCGCTCAGCAGTTGTTCCAGCTCGCGGTGGAGCAGCTCTTCGTCGCCGACGTTGAGCTCGATCATCCGCTTGAGGTGGGTGGCGCTGTCGATATCGATGTGGTGGCAGTAGAAGCCCAGCTTCTTGCTGGCCTCGTGGGTCAGCTCGACCTGCATCTTGATCTCGATATCGCTACCGCTTAGCACAAAGCTGAGCTGGTACTCCTTGTTGTCACGACTCTCCCAGTCGTCGGGGCGGATCAACAGGGCTCCCTGCAAGGAGACATCGACCAGCTGAGTCTGCCACTTCTGTTCCCCCTGAGTTAGTTCTGCCATGGTCAAGTAGAGGATCCGTGCAAAACGGCGGCGCTCAGACATGCTCATCTCCTGTATGCAATAAGTGTGGACGCTAGGGTCATTGCTCTGAGTGTAATCCACCTTGGTTGCCAGTATCTTGAACTTGCTCCGAAAATGGCGTTCAGGCTTGCTGGGTAGTCAAGGATTCCACCACATGGAGCGCCTTGACCAGACGATCTTCCTGTTTGAAGCGCTCCTCCAGTACCGGACCCAGCTCGTTGAGATCGTCATCCAGCAGCAGCAATTGTGCTTCGTCGGCATCACTGTATTTGTCATTGAACTCGAGAGCGAATTCGGTGCTGGTACGAATGTGGGGATAGATGCGCTTGGCCAGCTCCAGCGTTTCGCCGCTGGCTTGCTCGAAGGCGGTGACCACATGGTGGTAGATCTCGAAATGACCGGCGCTGACATAGTCGACCAGCTTTTCGCAAAAGTGCTGCAGCTCTTCCGTTTTTGGCAGGTTGCGCTGCTTGGTGCGGGCCGGGGTGAGGCCTGCCAGCCGCATATACTCGACCAGCAAGGCTTGCCTTGCATCCAGCCAGTCGTCGATAGCCTTATGCTTGCCTGCCAGCGCCTGCTTGGTCTGTTCCAGTTTCGTCAACATAATCCCTATCCCTCCGTGGGGCAAAGGCTGGCCGATTGTTCGGTATTCCGAGCCGTTTGAGCAGTGACACAACCTATAACTAGGGAAAATCTGGGCAAGCGTCAATAGCCATGGGGGGATAATGTTAAGTGGCGAAGAAATAGTCAGTGGATTGTGTCTGCGTGCTAGCAGGTTTCAGGCCTGCTCACGGTTTTTCGCGTGTGGAATGTGACTATTTCCGCAGATCTTGATGAAAACCCCAGCGTTTGACGCGTTCGGCTCGATAAAGGCTTTGCCTGTGCGTTTTTTTTTGCATAGAGTGACCCAGCGCTAAATGCCCGATCATAAAGGAAATGTTATGAACAAAGCTCAACTTGTCGATGCGATTGCCGCCAAAGCAGATCTGAGCAAAGCTCAGGCCAAAGTGGCTCTGGAAGAGATCATCAATGGTATTACCCAGAGCTTGAAAGAAGGCGATGCTGTGCAACTGGTCGGTTTTGGCACCTTCAAGGTCACCCACCGCGCAGGCCGCACCGGTCGTAACCCGCAAACTGGTAACGAGATCCAGATTGCTGCTGCCAACGTGCCTTCATTCGTGGCTGGCAAGGCTCTGAAAGACGCCGTCAAGTAAGTCCGAAAGTCTGTTTTGTCCAATGCCAGTCAGCTTGCTGACTGGCATTGTTTTTATGGGATTCTCCCATCCTTCCTAGTTAGTCCTTCCTGACTTTTCCTGCTGTGCCAGTTCCTTCTGTCAGCCTTGTTGTTGCTGAGGATTCATGCCGTCTGCGGGGTGGATGGCAGCGGCCAGATCCGCTCATAGGCCCAGGTAAAGAGCATGATGTAGACGAGGTAGAAGGCGACGAAGCCGAGATCCAGCATCAGGGCGTCCCACACTCCCAAATCGAGCCAGAACATGACGCAGGGGAGGGAGAGCATCATAAAGCTCGCCTCATAGCCAAATGCGTGCAGGAAGCGGTCCAGTGGTCGCTTGTTGGTGCGCCCGCACAGTTTGAGCAACCCCTTGTCGAACAACAGGTTCCAGCCGTAGGTCCAGGCGGTGGCGACGATGGAGAAGAAGATGGCCAGCGAACCGACCTCGGCGACGCCCTGACCAAACAGCTGGCTGATCAGCGGTGCGACCAGTGCCAGCCCGATGCCTTCGTAGAGAACCAGATAACGAAGTCGATCCGGGGTGGTGCGTAGTTGGGTACTACTCATGGGTGATGTGCCTCCTGTGGGAGGCGCATTCTAATCAGGGAGTGGTTAAAAGAGAAGCACCCCGGCTCGTCAGGGCTGGCGTTGAGGGGGCATGATGATGCCCCCTCTTTGCGATACGTCTCTATTGCCAACTTGAGCGTTAGCCCTGGGTGGTCAAGTCTGCAACTCAGGCGCCGGTTGGCGTGACCCGGGTCAGCATGGCAAAGCCCTCTTCCACTTGAGTGAGCTCTACCTTGACCTCTCCCAACTCGGCGAGCGAGGCGACATGGGTGCCGCCACAGGGGATGGTCACCTCCTGGCCTTCCAGCATGCAGTGCCAGTAACGGGAATCGATGATCGCCTCGCCAGCGCGGCTGCGGCGGATCTCGCCTCCGGCTGCGATCCAGTCGGCCAGTTGCTGGTTGACCTTCTCTTCAATCAGCGCCAGATCTGCCAGCAGCGCCTCGCTGTTGACCCCCTTCTTGCGCAGGCTCTTGCCGATGCGGTACTGCTCCCGCGAACCGCAAGGCTCGACCCGCGAGCTTTGAATAGCAAGACGATCGAAGTCGGGCTGGCCCAGTGCATCGCGCTCGCTTACCTCCTTGCGCCAGTAGGGGATGAGTACCCGATTGAGCGCCAGCGCGGCCAGATGGCAGCCGCTATGGCCCAGACTCAGGGCGTGGCGGGCAGCGCTATCCACTTGCAATTCGACCTGGCTGCCGACGGCTAGTGCGTGGTCACCGGTCAGCGGATGCACCACCACGAAACGCCACCCTTCAGCCCCTCGTTTGACTGGAATGGCAGTATCGACGAACAGCTCGCCATCCGGGCTGATGGCCCCCATCCGGCAAGGGCCAATGGCGGCTTCGCCCCCTTCCCAGCGAACATGGCCCACATCCCCCGGCTGATCGGGCCAGAGATGGCTCTGGGGATGAAAGGGGGTGAGGTCGGTGACCAGCAGCGTGGTGTCACCGCGCTGGCAGCAGACTACGCTGGCCTGCTCCTGATGATGGCCCAGCACGAAGCTGGCTCGGGTATGTTCCATGGCAAGGCTCCCGCAACGATAAATGAGAAGAGAAAGCGGCAGCATACGCCAAAGTGCGAAGGGGCTCATTAACCAGCGTTAATGAGCCCCTCTGTTGCTTGACGGTTTGCTAGATCATGGCAACCAGCAGGTAGGCGTTGAGGCCGATCACCAGCGCAACGATAAGGCGGCCTACCGCCTGGGTGACGGGGTGGTTGCGATGTTGCCCCATCAGCGCCCGATCGCCGGTCAGCATCAACAGCGGGATCAGGGCCAGCGCGATGCCAAAGCTCAGGATCACCTGACTCAGCACCAGAATTTCGGTGGTGTTGAGCCCCATGGCGATCACCACGAAGGCGGGAGCCATGGTGATGGCGCGACGCAGCCAGAGCGGGATGGTAAAGCGGACAAAGCCCTGCATCACCACTTGCCCGGCCAGGGTGCCCACCACGGTGGAGCTGATGCCGGAGGCGACCAGCGAGAGGCCAAACAGGGTGGCTGCCGCCTGACCCAGCAGTGGAGTGAGGGTCTGGTAGGCGGATTCCAGCTCCGCTACCTGCTGGTGGCCCGAGCTGTGGAACGCGGCGGCCGCCATCGCCATCATCGCCAGATTGACGAAGCCGGCGATGGTCATGGCAATCGCCACATCGACCCGGGTGGTGTGCAGCCGCTGGCTGACCGAGCCCTGATCCTGCGTGTGCTGGGTCAGTGCCGAGTGCAGATAGATAACGTGGGGCATCACGGTGGCACCGAGCACACCGGCGGCCAGATAGACGGCATCGCTGTTGGGCAGGCCGGGGAAGAGCGCGCCCTCCAGCAGGCTGGGCAGATGGGGGCGGGAGAAGATCAGCTCGACGATGTAGGCCGCCGCGACAAACAGCAGCAGGCCACCGACCACGAACTCCAGCGGTTTCTGGCCGCGGGATTGCAACATCAGGATCCCCCAGGTCACCACGGCGGTGATACAGGCCCCTTCAAGCAAGGTCACGCCAAGCAGCAGCTTGAAGCCGACTGCGGCGCCGATAAATTCGGCGAGATCGGTGGCCATGGCGATGATCTCTGCCTGCACCCAGTAGGCCCACACCGCCGGTTTCGGCAGTCGGTCGCGAATGTGCTCCGCCAGATTCTTGCCGGTGACGATGCCGAGCTTGGCCGAGAGGGTCTGCACCACCATGGCCATCAGGTTGGCCCACACCACCACCCACAGCAGCTGGTAGCCGAAGGTAGAGCCCGCCTGGATATTGGTGGCGAAGTTGCCCGGATCGATGTAACCGATGGCGGCGATAAAGGCAGGCCCGAGCAGGGTCAGTTTGAATTTGCGGGCCGGGATCGTTGTTGTCAGTGCGGGTTGCATGGCATCACCCTCCATAAGGATATGGAGAGAGAATAGATCTAAATGATAATTGTTATCAATTGTTGTTTCTGATGATTTCCATCGGGAAAAACATTTAAGGCAGTCAGTTGCAGTGAGGGATGTGATTTCGTACAATACGCCGCCCTAGAAAAGCAGCGACTAAACACCTTTATGTTCCTTGCCTCCGAGGTCTGGCTGCACCTGGGCGGAGGCTGAATTAATCCGTAAGGAGCTAAAATGCGTCATTACGAAATCGTCTTCATGGTTCATCCGGACCAGAGCGAGCAAGTTCCCGGCATGATCGAGCGTTACACCGGCGCCATCACCACCTCCGGTGGTACCATTCATCGCCTGGAAGATTGGGGCCGTCGTCAGCTGGCTTACCCGATCGACAAACTGCACAAAGCCCACTACGTTCTGATGAACGTAGAAGCAGAGCAAGCCGTTATCGATGAGCTGGAAACCAACTTCCGCTTCAACGATGCCGTTATCCGCAACATGATCATGCGCACCAAGCACGCCGTGACTGAAGTTTCTCCGATGGCCAAGGCCAAAGAAGAGCGCTTCACCCGTCGTGACGACGAGCGCCGCGAAGAAGCTACTGAAGCTGCTTCCGAAGAGTAATTCTGGATCACTGACTAGAGGATAAAGGCCATGGCACGTTATTTCCGTCGTCGTAAGTTCTGCCGCTTCACCGCCGAGAACGTTACCGAGATCGACTACAAAGATATCGTTACTCTGAAAAACTACATCACTGAATCTGGCAAGATCGTACCGAGCCGTATCACCGGTACCCGCGCCAAGTATCAGCGTCAGCTGGCACGCGCCATCAAGCGTGCTCGTTACCTGGCTCTGCTGCCGTACACCGATCTGCACAACAAGTAAGAATCGGTCCGGCACTTAAGCCTAACTCAACTTCTCTAGAGGAAAGGTAATGCAAGTTATCCTGCTCGACAAAATCGCCAAACTGGGCGGTCTGGGTGACCAAGTTTCCGTGAAATCTGGTTATGCCCGTAACTACCTGATCCCGCAAGGCAAAGCTGTTATGGCCACCAAGGCCAACATCGAAGCTTTCGGTGCTCGTCGCGCTGAGCTGGAAGCCAAACTGGCTGCCAACAAAGCTGCTGCTGAAGAGCGTGCTGCCAAGCTGGCCGAACTGGCTACCGTGGTTATCGCTTCCAAGTCTGGCGACGAAGGCAAGCTGTTCGGTTCCATCGGTACCCGTGACGTGGCTGAAGCCATCACTGCTGCCGGCGTAGCCGTTGCCAAGAGCGAAGTCCGCATGGGCAACGTTCTGCGTAACACCGGTGACTACGAAGTTGCTGTTCAGCTGCACGCTGACGTTAAAGCAACCGTACAGATCCAGGTTGTTGCCCTGTAATAGCGATTCGCTTTTGCAGAGAAAACCCGCGCTTTTGCGCGGGTTTTTTATTTTCCGGCCCGGGGGTAGAGTGAAGGTCTGTTCCACTGGAGGAGATCCTTATGGCTTGGGTAGAAGGTCGCGTCATCGAACGCATCGAATGGACACCCACCCTGTTCTCCCTGCGCGTAGCGGCCGATCTGGCCCCCTACAAGGCAGGTCAATTCACCAAGCTGGCCCTCGAGCAGGGCGATCGCCGCATTCAGCGCGCCTACTCCTTCGTCAATCCCCCCTCTGCGCCATACCACGAGTTCTATCTGGTCGAGATCCCGAGCGGTGAGCTGACTCCGTCCCTCGGCTCGCTGCAAGCGGGCGATACCCTGCTGGTGCAATCCCAGGCGACCGGCTTCCTGACGCTCGATGAGGTGCCCGCCGGGCGCGATCTCTGGCTGCTCTCGACCGGCACTGCCATCGGCCCCTTCCTCTCCATGCTGGCCGATGGCGAGGCCTTCAACCGTTTCGAGAATTTGGTGCTGGTGCACGGGGTGCGCAAAGGCGAAGAGCTCAGTTATCAGCCACTTATCGCCAGTTTTGCCGGGCAATATGGCGAGCGCTTTCGTTATGTTCCCTTTGTCAGCCGCGAGCCATGGCCCGACGCGATGGCAGGGCGGATCCCGGCGGCGATTGCCAATGGTCAGTTGCAGGATCGAGTGGGGTTGGAGTTCTCACCCGAGCTGAGTCAGGTGCTGATCTGCGGCAATCCGGAGATGGTGAAAGAGACCCAGCAGACCTTGCTGGCGCTGGGGTTGGCCAAGAATCTGCGGCGGGCGCCGGGCAATATCAGTGCGGAGAATTACTGGTAAAACAACAAGCACAGGGGCATCAAGCCCCTGCTGCATAAGGAACCGGGGGTCAGTTCTTCTTGCCGTTGCCCTTGTTTTTATCTTTCTGTTTGTCGTGACCTTGCCCGGGGTTATTGCCGCTGTGGATGCTGCGGTTGTAGTGATCCCGGTACTTGCCATCCATCTTGTCGCAGTTGAGTTTGATCCGGCTGTCGCCAATGCCAAGATCCAGGCAGTTGTCCTGCCACCAGTCGTACTCTTTGTCATCCCAGTCGAGATTGATCTTGATGTCATCACCGGAGATCTTGATGCCATCGCTATTTTTGCTTGGCGGCGCCGCAACCGCGATGCCATGCGCCATCAGCAGGGAGAGCAGCAGGGCGTTTTTGTTCAGCATGGTTCTGGTCGGTGCGCTCATATTGCAATACTCCATGACATTACTGGTTATTACCCTGAGGGGCGGAGAGCTGGTTGGTGCTGGGCGGCTGATTGCGGTTCTCTTCATCTTCCAGATTGAATTTGACCGCCTTGCAGTCGGCCGGAGCGGTTTCACCGATCCCCAGATCGAGGCAGTCGTTCTGGGTCCAGCCGAACTGCTTGTCATCCCAGTCCAGATTGAATTTAAGCTCATCGACGGAGAATTCGGAGCCACTGCTCTCTTGATATTGCTGTGTCGCAGCGGCGCTGCCGGTAATCAGAAGAAGGGAGAGTAGCAAAGTGGTCTTACTGTTCATGATGGCCTCGGATAATTGCAACGGTGGATGAGTCTACTGATCGGGGCTGAACCCGAGCGGAACCGTAGTGCATCTCACCATTCGATTAAGTCAGGAGGGGATTGTATCGCGTTTCTGCTGCCGATTTGTCCGTTTTGGTCGCACTCTGGGCAGCTGGTTGCCAATCTGAAGGAATTCAGTCATTTGCCCTTCTCTGGGCGAGTCTGGCGACTATAATCGGCAGCCAACTTTTCCTGCACAGCACACCCCTTCATCATGACCACACAGGACTCCTCCGCGCTGCGCTACCCCAAGGGGTGGTTTGCTCTGACGACGGTATACAGTTTCACCGGGTTGGCCATTCTGGCTTCCATTATCTTCTCCCTGCTGCTGTTCCTCTCCATCGATGACAACCCGCTGATGAAGTGGCTGTTCGGCGGCTTGGCCATCATCTTCGAACTGGGCAAGTTTTACGTCTGGTACGAGTACGGTGAGCGCAAGGCGCGGCGGGATCTGGGCGGCGCTTTCTGGTCTCTGCTGTTCTACAGCGTGCTGGCGGCCATCTCCATTGGCGGCAGTATCGGCGGCATCAACAGCGCCACCAACACGGTACTGAGCCAGCAGGCGCGCCACGAGCGGGAGCTTGCCCGCTTCGACGAGCAGATCGCCAGCATCGAGCGGCAGATCCAGCTCAACGAAGAGGCGGCCCGCAAATATATCGAGCTGGAGCGCATCTCCAGCGGCGTCTCCTCGTTGCAGCACGCCAACACCAAGCTGCGCTTGCAGCAGGATGAGCTGCGTCAGCAGCGCGATGCCAGACCGGTCAACGAACAATCCTCCATGCTGGGGCTGATGAGCAGTCTGGCGGACGGGGTGGGGATGAGCATCAGTCAGGTGCAGTTCCTGCTGGTCTGCTTCCTCTCGGTGCTGCTCGACGTGTTCGGCGCCTTCTTCGTCAGCCTGATCGGCGAGGAGAACCGCTTTCGCCGGATGTGGCGCTGGCAGCAGGAGCAAGCCCGCTTTGAGGCGCAGGAGGCGCTGGCGGCCCAGCACGAGCCGATAATGCCCCCCGAGCCCGCTCCCGAAGTGCTGGCGCAGGTGCGCGGTGCGCTGGTGAGCGGTGAGCTCAAGTGCAGCAAGCGCTCGGTGGCGCAGGCGCTGTCACTCTCGCTGGAGGAGGTGGATCGGGTGTTCCACCATCTGCTGTCGCAAGGGGTGCTGGGGCAGGGGAGCAATCGCCACTACTACCTCAATCCGGCGCTGGAGCAGCAACCCGGATAGTGAGAAGGCCACCGGAATGCGGTGGCCTTTGTCGTTATAAAGTGGTTGTGGCACTCAGTGAGTCAGCACCATCATCAGGCTGAGGAAGGCGGCCAGTCCGCCACCGATGCCGATGATCCAGTAAAACCCCTTGGCCCCCTGTTTGAGCGGGATGCGGAAGTAGAGCAGAAACGCCCACCACCCCAGTGCCAGCAACAGAGGAATAAGAAACATTCGAGCCATGGTGTCCTCGCTGTTATTCTGTTGACCCTTGATCAATCAACAGGATGGATTGTGCAATGACGCAACTACAGATTACCGCATTCGGTGACCCCTCGGTACTCAAGCTCAACCCTTCCCTCGATAAGGTGCCAGCCGATGGCGAAGTGCGGGTGCGCATCTGCTTTGCGGGGGTCAACCCCATCGATGCCAAAACCCGCGCCGGTCTTGGCTGGGCGGCGGCCCAGAACAAGGACAAGCTGCCCTGGACGCCGGGTTATGACATCTCCGGCGTGGTGGAGAAGGTGGGCCCCGGCGTGACCTCACTGGTCGAGGGGGATCTGGTGTGCGGCATGGTCGGTTTTCCCCTGAGCGCCGGTGGCTACGGGGAGTCTGTGGTGGCAAGCGAGAGCGAGCTGGTCAAGCTCGACGGGGTGAGCCTCCAGCAGGGGGCGGCGCTGCCGCTGGCCGGTCTCACCGCCTGGCAGGGGCTGTTTGAGCACGGCGCCCTCCAGAGCGGCCAGCGGGTGTTGATCCTCGCCGGTGCCGGTGGCGTCGGCCATCTGGCGGTGCAGTTTGCCAGCGCCTATGGCGCCGAGGTGGTGGCTACCGCCAGCCCCGACAACCATGGCTTCCTGCATGCTCTGGGGGCGCGCTGGATGGTGGATTACCACGATGCGAACTGGCCAGCACGGGTGGTGGCAGAGGCCGGTCAGGTCGATCTGGTGCTGGATCTGGTGGGCGGCGAGAGCGGCAAGGCGGCGCTCGCCTGCGTCAAGCCGGGTGGCCGTCTGGTGACGGTGCCCACCATTACCGCCCAGCTGATCAAGGATGCGGGTGCTGCGGCGGGTATCGAGGTGGTCGGCATGCTGGTGCACCCCGACCAGAAGCAGCTGGGTCAGATGTTGATGCTGCTGCGTCAGGGGGAGGTAAAGGTCACCCTAGCCGGTGAATTCCCCCTGGCCGAGGGGGCGCTGGCCCATCAGGCTATCGAAGGGGGCCATGTGCGCGGCAAGCTGCTGCTGCGGATGCCTGCGGCCGATGGCTATCCCGGATGAGCGAGATGATGGAGATGGGGCTGGGGTGGCTCTTTTTAAGCGCATTCACCTCAGCCACCCTGCTGCCCGGCAGCTCCGAAGTGCTGCTGGGGGCCATGGCGGCCAAGGGGGAGTGGAGCATGGCGAGCCTGCTGCTGTGGGCGACGCTGGGCAATACCCTCGGCTCCATGACCACCTGGTGGCTCGGCTGGCTCGCCACCTTCAAGAAGAAACCGGAAGATTTTCAAGGCCGTGGGGAACAAAAAGCCTTAGGCTGGCTCAAACAACATGGTCACTGGTGTCTGCTGCTTGCCTGGACGCCGGTGGTCGGTGATGGTCTCTGTCTGTTGGCCGGTTGGCTGCGCCTCTCCTTCTGGCGCTCTCTCATTCTGATCGGGCTCGGCAAATTGTTCCGTTATGCCCTGGTTTTTCTGCTGGCCAGTCACATTTTCTAGCCTGTTTTTGTCACTCACGAGGTTACCGTGAACAAAGTCATACCTTTAACGATTCTGCTGGGCTTCACCCTGCCGGTGCTGGCGGCACCGACCCTGATCGCCGAACAGGGCAAGGAGGAGGGCAAGCTCGCCATCCCCTACCAGATGTACAAGCTGGACAACGGCCTGACCGTGATCCTGGCCCCCGACCGCTCCGATCCGCTGGTGCACCTCGATGTGACCTATCACGTCGGTTCATCCCGCGAGACGGTCGGCAAGTCCGGTTTCGCCCACTTCTTCGAGCACATGATGTTCCAGGGCTCGAAACACGTCGGTGATCAGGAGCATATGCGGATCATCAACGAGGCCGGTGGTGACATGAATGGCACCACCAACAAGGACCGCACCAACTACTACGAGACTGTGCCTGCCAACCAGCTGGAAAAAGTGCTCTGGCTGGAGGCGGATCGGATGGGCTTCCTGCTCGATGCGGTGAGCCAGAAGAAGTTCGAGATCCAGCGCGCCACCGTCAAGAACGAGCGGGCCCAGCGGGTCGATAACCAGCCATACGGGCTGGTGAGCGAGAAGGTGGGGGAGGCGCTCTATCCGCGTACTCACCCCTACTCCTGGCAGCCTATCGGTTACGTGGAAGATCTCGACCGGGTCGATGTGAACGACCTCAAGCAGTTCTTCCTGCGCTGGTATGGCCCCAACAACGCCACCCTGACTCTGGGCGGCGACTTTGACAGCAAGCAGGCCCTCGAATGGATCGAGAAGTACTTCGGCGCCATCCCGCGCGGCCCGGACGTGGCCGAGCCGACGCCAAAGCCGGTGACCCTGCCCGAGACCCGCTATGTGACGCTGCAGGACAAGGTGCACCTGCCGCTGCTCTATATCAGCTACCCCACCGTATCCCTTGGTGACCCGCAGGAGCCTGCGCTCGACATGTTTGCCGACGTGCTGGGCGGTTCCGCCAGCTCCATGCTCTACCAGTCGCTGGTGAAAACCGGCAAGGCGATCGATGTGGGGGCGTCCCACTACTGCGAAGAGCTGGCCTGTACCCTGACCGTCTACGCCTATCCCAACCCGTCGCAGGATGGCAGCCTCAAGACCCTCAAGGGGGAGGTGGACAAGGTGATCGGCGAGTTTGCCCAGCGCGGCCTCAAGCCGGAAGATCTGGAGAAGGCGATCGCCAAGTACCGCGCCTCCGCCATCTGGGGTCTGGATAGCGTCTCCGGCAAGGTGAGCCAGCTCGCCATGGGTCAGGTGTTTGCCCAGGATCCCAACTATGTGTTCAAGACTCTCGATGCCATCGGCAAGGTGACACCGGAGCAGGTGAAGGCCGCCTACGACAAGTTCATCGCCGGCAAGCCTGCGGTGGTGCTGAGCGTGGTGCCCAAGGGCAAGACAGAGTGGCAGGTCGCTACCCCGAACTTTACCCCCGCCAAGCGCGAGCTGCCGGATTACAGCAAGCATGACGAGGCGCTGGCCGAACGACCGGTAAAAGACAATTTCGATCGCAGCGTGCAGCCCAAGGCGAGCGAGGCGGTGAGCGTCAAGGTGCCCGCCATCTGGCACGGCAAGCTCGACAAGAACATCGAGATCATCGGCACCAAGAGTGACGAGATCCCCGCGGTCTCCATCATGATCGCCCTGCCGGGCGGCATTCGTGCCGAAGATAAAGGGCAACTGGGGCTGGCCAATCTGACCGCCGCCATGATGGGGCAGGGCACGGTGCGCCTGACCGAGGCTCAGCTGAGCGACGAGCTGCAAAAGCTGGGATCTTCCATCGATGTCTCCAGCGCCCAGTACAACAACCTCATCACCGTCAGCTCGCTGGCGGACAAGTTGCCCCAGACCCTGGCGCTGGTGCGCGAGGTGCTGGAGCGCCCGGGCATGCGGGAGGCGGACTTCGAGCGGGTCAAGGCGCAGCTGCTGCAAGGGATGCAACAGGCCCAGCAGCAGCCCGAGTGGCTGGCCGGGCAGGCGTTCCGCGAGCTGGTCTACGGCAAGCAGAACCGCCTCGGTCAACCTACCGACGGGGTAGCGGCCGATGTGGCCAAGCTGACCCTGGCGGACGTGAAGCACTTCTATCAGGCCTACTACAACCCCACCAACGCCAAAGTGGTGGTGGTCGGTGATGTGGGCCAGAAGCAGATCGAGGAGCAACTTGGCTTCCTGACCGAGTGGAAGGGGGCCACGCCGACCCTGGGGGATCTCAAGCTCAAGGGTGAGCAGGCCAAGCCGGGCATCTATCTGGTCGACAAGCCGGGGGCGCCCCAGTCGGTGATCCGCATCGGTCGTCGCGCCATGCCGTTCGATACCACGGGGGATTACTTCACCGCCGGGCTGATGAACTTCAACCTGGGTGGCAACTTCAACAGCCGCATCAACCTCAACCTGCGGGAAGACAAGGGCTACACCTACGGCGCCAGCTCCGGTTTCTCCGCCAACCGCGAGGTGGGCACCTTCGCCACCGGCGCCAATGTGCGGGCCGATGCGACCGTCGATGCCATCCGCCAGTTCCTCAAGGAGATGGACAACTACCGCAAGAGCGGCCCGACCCCGGTCGAGCTGGCCTATATGCGCAGCGCGGTCTCCCAGCAGGATGCCCTCTCTTACGAGACCTTGGGCCAGAAGGCGGGCTTCCTGCTGCAGATGGTGATGTATGACCTGAAGCCGGACTATGTGCAGGCCCAGAACAACCTGATCAAAACGGTGTCGCCCGAGGCGCTGAAGGCCAGTGCCGCCCGTTGGCTCAATCCGGCCGACATGGTGATCGTGGTGGTGGGAGACAAGCAAAAGCTTGAAAAACCCCTGAAGGAGCTTCATCTTCCCATCTATCCGCTGCAGTTGCCGTAACTGACGCTTTATAAAAATCAAGAGCCGCCCCGGATGGGGCGGCCTCACATGAGCCGTGAATATGACTACAACAAGCTTGTCGCTCACCGAGTTGCTGAATGCGTTGGGATCACCGGAGCGCCTCACCGCGCTCAAGGGGATCCGGCGCGGGATCGAACGTGAATGCCTGCGCATCACGCCGGATGGCCGACTCGCCCAGAGTGACCATCCCCGGGCGCTGGGCTCGGCCCTGACCCATCCCAATATCACCACCGACTACTCGGAGAGCCTGCTGGAGTTCATCACCCCGGCCACCGACTCCATCGACAGCCTGATGGAGCAGCTCGGCGACATCCATCACCATGTGATTCAGCATCTGGGTGACGAGCGGATTTGGCCGCTCTCCATGCCCTGCTTCGTCGGCGGGGAAGAGAGCATCCGGCTGGCCCAGTACGGCAGCTCCAATATCGGCAAGATGAAGACCCTCTACCGTCAGGGCTTGAAGAACCGCTACGGCAGCCTGATGCAGGTGATCGCCGGGGTGCACTTCAACTTCTCCATGCCCGACAGCTTCTGGAGCGAGTGGCAGGATCTGGTGTGCGAAGGGTGCTGCAGCCAGCGCTTTATCTCCGACAAGTACATGGGGCTTATTCGCAACGTCTACCGCTTCGGCTGGCTGGTGCCCTATCTGTTTGGTGCCTCCCCGGCCATCTGCGAATCCTTCCTCAAAGGGCGCAAGAGCAACCTGCCGTTCGAGAAGACCGGCAAGGGCACCCTCTATCTGCCTTACGCCACCGCGCTGCGTCTCTCCGATCTGGGCTATACCAACAGCTCCCAGGCGGGGCTCAAGATCAGCCACGACAATCTGCCGGCCTATGTCAGCAGCCTGCGCCGCGCCATCAACACCCACAATCCTGACTTTGCCAAGATCGGGGTCAAGGTGGATGGGGAGTATCGTCAGCTCAACGACAACGTGCTGCAGCTGGAGAACGAGCTGTACGCCCCGATCCGCCCCAAGCGCACCCCGCGCAGCGGCGAGAAGCCCTCGGATGCGCTGGATCAGCGCGGCATCGAATACATCGAGCTGCGCACCGTGGACGTCAACCCCTTCACCCCGCTCGGCATCGACGCCGACCAGATCCGCTTCTTCGATCTGTTCCTGGTCTGGTGCCTGCTGCGCCCCTCTCCGGTGCTGAGTGACGAGGAGATTGCCCGCAACCGCCGCAACCAGAACAAGGTGGTGCTGGAAGGGCGTCGTCCCGGCCTGACGCTTGAAGATGAGCAGGGCAATGCCATTGGCCTCAAAGAGTACGGCCTCAAACTGTTCGACGAGCTGGCTCAGGTGGCCGAGCTGCTGGATCGCTGCTGTGGCCGCAACCGCTACCGCGAGACGCTGGCGATGCATCGCGAGAAGCTGCTCAACCCCGAGCTCACCTACTCCGCCCGCATGCTCAAGGAGCTGCTGGAGAGTGGCAAGGACAACGGCTGCTACGGCGACAAGCTGGCGACCCGCTATCGCGAGGAGCTGCTGGCAGGGGAGCTGCAGTACTGGGATGAGGCCTACTTTGCCGGTGAGGCGAAGGATTCGCTGGCCAAGCAGCGGGAGCGCGAGCGCAGCGACAGCCTGTCGTTCGATGACTTCCTGGCCGACTACTTCGGAACCCGCACCACCACAGCCTGATATCAAATAAACCAGAAGCCGCTCGATGAGCGGCTTTTTTATTGGTTAAGGCTTTATGGATTGTGGCTGAGGCAGACCAGCCAGACGGCGCAGTTGGGCCAGCAGATAATCCCGGTAGAACTGCCCGAACAGTTTTTTTGGCTCTAGTGAGTCTAAAAAAGTCTGGCGCAGCCGCTCCAGATTGCTGGGCAGGCGGCGCACATGGGTATCGATCCAGACGATATTGCCGACAGGGGATAGCATCAGGTTGCCCAGATGAAGATCCCGATGATAGTAGCCGTGCTTTGCCAGGTGATAGAGATCCTGGGCGAGCCGATGCAGCAGGGCCAGGCGATCGTTCTCCCCTGCCTGTTTGAAGTAGTGTTCGCCGGAGCAGTGCTCCGCCAGGTAGTGCACTGCCAGAAAAGAGGCATGGGGATTGAGCGGGTTGAGGGCGATCCCGGCGGCCTTGCAGGGAACCACCTGTAGCCCGGCCTTGCGCAGACGGCGATTGCTCTGCCACTCGCGCAGGGCATCGATATGACCCACCAGACGCTTGCCGAGCAGATCCCGACGCCACCAGCCAAGGCTCCAGCGCGGGTACTTGTCTGGCACTATCTTGCACAGGCTGTTGCTGGCGGGATGTAGCCAGAATTGGCTGCTGGCAATGGACTCCAGCCTGCGGGTCAGCTCGCTCTGTTGCAGGGCCCAGTGATCCAGTCCGAGTTCGTCGTGGAGCAGCAGGTAATAGCGTTTCTTGCCGTGCAAGTCGAGAGTGGTCAGCGTCATGGCATCGGGCGTCAAATGGGGGGATGAATCTCATCCATGGGGGATGATGAATATCTGAACCACTTTATGCCCCCCTTGCTGACCGAGGCTGAATGAGCAACAAAAAAGCCGTCCCGGGAGGGGACGGCTTTTTTGGGGAGGACGCAGAGGCGATATCAGACGTGGTTATACATGGCCTCGATTTCGCTCTGGTACTTGGCCTCGATGATCTTGCGGCGCAGCTTCATGGTGGGGGTGAGTTCACCCAGCTCCATGGAGAAGGCGCTCGGCAGCAGGGTGAACTTCTTCACCTGCTCGAACTTGGCCAGCTCTTTTTGCAAGTCGGCGATGCGTGCTTCGAAGAACTCCTTCACCCGGGAGTTGCGCAGCAGCTCGCTCTTGCACTGGTACTGCAGGTTGATGGAGCGGGCGTACTCTTCCAGCGACTCGAAGCAGGGGACGATCAGTGCCGAGACGAAGTGGCGGGCATCGGCGACGATGGCGATCTGCTCGATAAAGCGATCCTTGCCGATGGTCCCTTCCACCAGCTGCGGGGCCACGTACTTGCCGTTGGAGGTCTTCATCAGCTCCTTGAGGCGCTCGGTGAAGTAGATATTGCCCTGGCTATCGAGCTCACCGGCATCGCCGGTACGCAGGAAGCCATCTTCGGTCATCACCTCGGCAGTGGCGTCCGGTTTGTTGTAGTAGCCGCGCATCACGGTGGGCGAGCGCACCAGCAGCTCGTTGTTCTCACCCAGCTTCACTTCGATGCCGTTCAGTGCCGTGCCGATGGAGCCGAGCTTGAACTGGCTGTCTTCATAGCAGCAGACGGTGGCGGTGGTCTCGGTCATGCCGTAGCCGTACTTGAGATTGAGCCCCATCGCCTGGAAGAAGAGGTTCACATCGTCAGCCAGACGGGCGCCCGCCACCGGCAGGAAGCGGGTACGACCGCCAAAACGGGCGCGCAGCTTGCGAAACACCAGTCGCTCGGCGAGCCAGAGCTGGCCGTAGAGCAGCGGGGAAGCGGACTTGCCCGCCTGACGGGTGGCAACCATCTGCTTGCCGACCTTGGTCGCCCAGCCAAACAGGGCGCGGCGCAGAGCCGGAGCCTGAGCGACTTTGGCCTGGATCATGGCATAGGCCTTCTCGTAGAGGCGCGGCACGGCGCACATCACGGTCGGCTGCACCTCGCCAATCACATCCATCACCTTCTGCGGATCGCGGATATAGACGTTCTCGGCACCACAGTAGAGCACGTAGTAGCTCCAGGCCCGCTCAAACACGTGGCTGAGTGGCAGCATGCAGAGCGACACATCCTGCTGATTGAGGTCGAGGCGGCTGTTGTGCATCTCG
>OEQO01000029.1_pt1 | contig 34039 bp, 29 predicted proteins | sample 1539751 | NCBI WGS metagenome assembly OEQO01 (sample SAMEA3891237, study PRJEB23780) | metagenome | biome: terrestrial biome; feature: animal house; material: water of meat washing | place: Italy | collected 2015-05-12 | reverse complement strand
GCCTGCTGCTGATGACCTCCCTGATCGCCCTCTATTGCGAAAAGAGCCTCTGTTACTGCTTTATGGCGCCCCCCTGGCTCTATCTGCTGAGTGCCCCTCTGACGGTAGAGGTCCCCTTTATGCTCATGCATTTATTGCTGGTGATCGGGTTGACGCTGTTGCTGGAGACGGGACGGCGCATGCTCTATGGGTGGTTTGTGCTGGCGGTGGCCAGAGAGTACGAAAATCTGGCGCTGGCGTGCCGGCTGGATGGTCAGGCCAAGCAGGATCCGCTGACCGGGTTGGCCAATCGCCGCTACTTCAATCAGGTGGGGGAGCTGGCGATCAAACAGGCGATGCTGCAGGAGCACTCCTTCGCTGTGATCTTGCTCGATGTGGATTTTTTCAAGAAGCTGAACGATTGCTATGGCCATCAACGGGGCGACGAGGTGCTGGTGAGCGTTGCCGGATGCTTGCGTGAGGTGGTGCGTAATCAGGGTGATCTGGTGGCCCGTTACGGCGGTGAGGAGTTTGTGCTGTTATTGCCCAAGGCTACGTTGGCCATCGCCGAGACGGTGGCCCAGCGTGTGGCGGCGGCATTGGCGCGTCAGGCGTTGCCCCACGCCGAGTCCAGCGTGGCTGCCCATGTCACCGTGAGTCAGGGGATCGCCTTGTGGAAAAGCGGTGAATCTCTCGACCGGGTCATCGCCCGTGCCGATGAGGCGCTCTATCGGGCTAAGGCCGAGGGGCGCAACTGCTATCGTATTGCCCCTGCAGACACTCATCCAGCCAGCGACTGATCCGTTCATCCAGCCAAAACCGTGGCCGCCAGGGCGTGCCGTGCAGAAAGCCGACATGGCCGCCGCGCTGGCTCAACTCATAGCGCACCGTGGGCGAGAGTTGCTCCGGCCGGGGAATGACCGCGTGTGACATAAAGGGATCGTCGGCGGCGTGCAGGATAAGGGTAGGGATGGGGATTTGAGCCAGCAGCGGTAGTCCCGAGCAGCTCTGGTAGTAGTGGCTGGCGCTGTGAAAGCCGTGCAGCGGCGCGGTGACCTGCTCGTCAAAATCGCGCAGGGTGGCAATCTGCTCCACTTGTCGAGGTTGCCAGCGTTCACTCGCTTGCTGCTGGTGGCTGATCTTGCTGAGCAGGTTGCGGCGCATGGTGCGCAGCAGATAGTTCTGATAGACCTTCGAGAAACCCTGATTGACCCGCTCGGCGCAGCTCGCCAGTTGCAGCGGGGCCGAGACCACCACCGCCGCCTTCAGTGCCGCAGGACAGGCGCGGGCCAGCAGATTGACCAGCATATTGCCGCCGAGCGAAAAGCCGATGGCGATCAGCGGTTTGCCCGGGAAGCGCTGGCTCAGCTCGGCAATCAGCTCCTGCGCATCACCGATGGCGCCGGAGTGATAGGCCTGCAGGTGGCGATTGGGCTCGCCGCTGCAACCGCGAAAGTGCATCAGCACCGCCTCCCGGCCCTCTCGTTGCAGATGGGCGAACAATCCCTTGGCATAGTGGGAGTGAATGCTCCCCTCCAGCCCGTGAAACACCACTACCAGTGGCCGCTCGTCAAGGCTCACTTCCCCGCTCCAGGCGAGGTCGACAAAGTCCCCATCCTGCAGTTCAAACCGCTCCGCCACAAAACGGGCAGGGGTGCGGCGCAGCCATTTGGGCAATATGGTCTGCAGATGAGGATTGCGGGCCCACCAGGGGGCGTGGAAGTGGCTCTCGGTCAGCATGGGGTCAGTCAGTCTGGGTTGAAGATAAGGAGGGCGGGAGGTGTGCTCCTCCCGCCAGTCATTGGCTTATTGCTGCAAATGATCGTGATGCTCGGCACCGCGCAGCATGGCCTGGATCAGCTCGTTGGCCTCGAACTTGGTCAGCGCCTCGTGGGCACCCACCTGATGGGCCCGCTCCACGCTGATCTCGCTGGAGAGCGAGGTGTGCAGGATGATATAGGCCCCCGCCAGCTTGCTGTCGCTCTGCACCTCGAAGGCCAGCTCGTAGCCATCGAGCCCCGGCATCTCGATATCGCTCACCAGAATGTCGATGGGGGTCTTCTGGCTCGCCCGCTCCTGCATCAGGGTCAATGCATCCTTGCCGTTGGAGCGGACTTCATAGGGGATATTGATATAGTCCAGCGCGGCCATAAGCTGACGGCGAGCGACCGAGGAGTCATCGACCAGCAGGATCCGCATCGGCTTGATCCGCTCCCGCTGCACATCGGTCAGCACCGGATAGAGGTGGCTCGGATCATCCGGATAGACCCGGGAGAGGATCAGCTCCACATCCAGCAGCTGGATCAACTGGTCATTGACCCGGGTCACACCGGTGACGAACACATTTTGGCCGAGGGCGGCGGGCGGTGACTCGATATCGCGCCAGTTGCACTCGGTGATCTTGTCGATGCCCCGCACCAGAAAGCCCACCAAGGTGCGGCGGCAGTCGGTGATGATGATGAAGCAGTGGGGCATCTCCTCCTTGCTGATCGGGCGATAACCCACCGCCATCGCCATGTCGATCACCGGAATGGTGGAGCCACGCATATTGGCGGCCCCCAGCACGGTCGGGTGCGAGTGGGGCATTGCCGTCAGCTGGGTGTAGGGCACTATCTCCTTCACCTTGAGGGTACCGATGGCAAAGGATTGTTTGGCTGAAAGGTGAAACAGCAACATGCCCTGGGATTGATTGGCTTTGCTCGTCATGGCAGATGTCCTGTTGGTCGAAACGTTGGCAGTCACTTCAGGCCTCTAGCATAAAGGATTACGGGGGGAATGGCCCTCCCTTGTTAGCGACCATCTGGCAAAAAACTGGACTCGTTTCACCGACTTTCTTGGCGTTATCACGCTGACAATCGGCTACTGGCCATCATCCCCGCTAACGCCCCACTGCTGACAGGCAGCTTGCAGCGCGGCCTCATTGGCATAGCCCAGCTTGCTGGCAACCTGAGCGGGTTTGCTGCCGCCCTTGAGCAATCTGAGCGCCTGCAGCAGTTGCCACTGCTGTTGCAGAGCAAGGCCTTCTACAGGCGCATCGGCCTGTTGTGCCCACTGTTGCAGAGAATCAGGCTGGCCACTGGCCAGGGCTTGCCAGCGAGTTTGCAGATCACGGTATCCCTGCTGGCTGATGGCGCACTGTTGCAACTCATCCAGGATCACCTGCAGTCGCTGACCGTAGGCCCCTTGCCACTCCTGTGGTCGCTGCCACCGGGCCTGCGAATCGAGCAGGGCATCGAGCAGCGGGGTGGTCTGCAGCCAGCCTGCCTGCTGCGGCTGAGCCACGCGCAAAGAGACATTCAGCTGATCGTACTCGCAACCGCTGAGGGGGCTGAAGGCCGCGAGGGCATCGGCGCAGAGCCAGAAGCTGCTGCCTGCCGGCAGCAACAGCTCATGTTGGCCCAGTCTCAGCAGCGCGGCGCCCCGGGTGATCCGCAACAGCTGCCCGACCGGGGTCCGTTTGCGGTTGCCGGCGTGCAGGCCCTGGCAGGAAAAATGGTGATACTCGATGGCGTGATGCATGTAAAAACCCTGATATGATGCTGCCTGGAGGTAACAAATATGGAAACCAGACGTAAAAAACGCTTCATTGCCGGTGCGGTCTGCCCGGCGTGCGGCAAGTTGGACAACATGATGCTGTATCTGGAGCATGGAGTCGAGAAGGTGACCTGCGTCGCCTGTGGCGACACCCAGGTACAAACGCCGGCCGAAGTCGACAAGCAGACGCGCGAGGCGGAAGAGGTGATCGGGGTGTTTCGCCCCTGATAAGGGAACGGCGGGTGGAATGCGGGTCTCCTCGCTGACGCTGTTGCCGTTTTTTTCGTCACTCCGTGGCGCCGCACGGCATATGCGCGGCCCGCTTTTTAGGGTATTCTGAGCCCGTTTTTTTCTATCCGCAGGATCCTGACATGAAAGTAGCTCCTCTGAGCGTGGTTACGCTGGAATACACAGTCACCGACGAGCACGGTGAAGTCATCGACAGCACTGTCGGCAAAGAGCCGCTGGTCTATCTGCACGGCACCCGTTACCTGGTCTCTGGCCTGGAAGCCGAGCTGGAAGGTCGCGCGGTAGGTGAAGCCTTCGAAGTGACTCTGGCACCGAGCCAGGCCTACGGCGAATATGACGAGACACTGGTACAAGAAGTACCGGGCGAGCTGTTCGACGGCATGGAAGTCTCCGAAGGGGATACTTTTGTGGCTGAGACCGACGATGGCCACCGTCCGGTGACCGTGGTTGAAGTGTCCGAAGAGTTCGTCAAAGTGGATGGCAACCATCCGCTGGCTGGCGTGACCCTGGGCTTCAAGGTCGAGATCAAGGACGTGCGCGCTGCCACTGCCGAAGAGCTGGCCCACGGCCACGTTCACGGTGCCGGTGGTTGCGGTCACGATCACGGTCATGACCACGATCACGGCGGCTGCTGTGGCGGTCATGGTCACGACCATGATGACGATCACGACCAGGGCGGTTGCTGTGGTGGTGCTGGCCACGGTCACGATCATGGCCACGACCACGGTGACGACCATGCTGATGGTCAGGGTAAAGGCGGCTGCTGCGGTGGCGGCGGTTGCGGTGGCAAAGGCCATCACCACTGATCACGGCCATGCCGATGATAAAAAATCTGCCGTAGGAGTCATACCGAGCAATTAATGCTCATTAATTGCTCCTCCTTGGATGATGAAATCCGAAGCCGGTTGTTCTGGCTTCGGATTTTTTATGTCTGTCAAATAGGCTCGCGGCTTTTCCCAAGCTAACAGGGCTGCTTATTTTTGGTTAATGCTCAACATTATTCCCTCTCGGTTCCGCGATGGGGCTTTTGTGCGTAGCGCAAACGTCATCTGCAAACGAGTCATCAAATCGGTGTCTTCATCAGCACAATATGACCAAGTTACTTCATGCCCCAACAGCTATAACGAGCCAGCGTCAGTCTCTATTTGGTCTCGTTGTGCCCCATAAAAAAATAGCCAGTCAGGCTTAACTGACTGGCTATTGCCTAGTGACTAACTGATAGGCGCGAAGCCTTACAGCTGCTCGATACCGACGATATGCCAGGGGGCATTGTTCTTGGCCAGATCGCGCTCGAGGTGCCACACCTCTTTGATGTCTTCTTCGACCTGCTCCTGACGGTCCATGTAGCGGCCGCTGAAGCGCACGCTCACCTGAGCCCAGTCGCTGCCGTAGTCGGCGCGTACCAGCTGGGTATCGACGTACATCACTTCGGTGTGCTGGTCGCCAGTCAGTTCGGCGCGCTCGGCTTTGAGCTGTTCGAACAGTTCCGGGCTGACGTACTCGCGCACTTTTTCCAGATCGTTCTTGTTCCACGCCTCTTGCAGGGTGCGATAGTGATCGCGGGCACCGGCCAGGAAGCTGTTCATGTCAAAGCCTGGCGGCAGGCGGAACGGCACGTCGCTGTCGGCAAAGCCGGTGGCTTGCGGTGCGCTGTTGCTCTGCTCGAACTGCTGCGGGGCAGCGGATTGCGGTGGCTGATAGCCCGCATAGGCCGCCTGTTGTGGCTGTGGCGTCGCGACCTTGCCCTTGCGCAGGGTACGGATCAGGAAGACGGCACCCAGCGCCAGCAGGGCGATCAGCAGGAAGTCCATTCCTTGCAGACCTTCAAAGGCACCGCTGCCCAGCAGGTAGGCAAACAGGCCACCGGCCAGCAGGCCGCCCAACAGGCCACCCATCATGCCGCTCTTTTTCGGCGCAGTCTGGGCACCCAGTGCCGGGTTCTTGGTGTCGACCGGTTTGGCCGCAGGCTGGGCCGGCGCAGTTTTGTAACTTTTACCAAAGGATTTGCCGCCGCCAAATTTCTTGGCTTCGGCGTGAGGTGCCCCCAGGCCAATGGCCAGGATCACGGCAAACAGGGTCAGCATCTTTTTCATTTTGACTCTTTTCACTCTCGTCTGTGGGTGGGGCATGCTCCGCTTTGGCAAGCTCAGCAAGGCGCATGGCAGGCTGCCTGTCCCTAATTGTGTCGCAGCTTGTATTCATCAATATCACCTCTGGCATGAATTATTCATGAACGAGGTTGCCGCGATGCGGCGTCAAACAAGAGGAGTAAACCGGATGAAAAGCAGAAGATTGAGTCGCAAGGAGCGCAAAATGCGAAGCAAAATCAAAATGGTCAAGGTAGAGCAGACTCTGGTTTGGCCCTTTATGATGGTATGAGCCGCCAGATAGGGCTCGCCGTAGTTGGCTTTCTTTTGTAAAATTCCCGTCCCCTTCCCGCTGCGGTTTTTATGTGTATGGCAGAGCAAGTGACGGCGAAAAAAGACGCCAAGACACAACAGCTGAAAGTTCCTCCCCACTCTTTTGAGGCCGAACAGTCCGTACTGGGCGGCCTGATGCTGGATAACGATGCCTGGGATCGGGTTGCCGAGCGGGTGATCGATCAGGATTTCTACAGCCGCCCGCACCGGCTGATCTTCCAGGCCATGACCCGCCTCTCCAACGCGGGCAACCCCATCGACCTCATCACCCTGCAGGAGGAGCTGGAACGCTCCGAGCAGCTGGAGGAGTCCGGTGGCTTCGCCTATCTGGTGGAGATCGCCAAGAACACCCCGAGTGCTGCCAACATCAACGCCTACGCCGAGATCGTGCGTGAGCGGGCGGTGGTGCGGGAGATGATCTCGGTCGCCAACGAGATAGTCGAAGCGGGCTACGAGCCGCAGGGCCGTACCTCCGGCGATCTGCTCGATCTGGCCGAGAGCAAGGTATTCAAGATTGCCGAGCAGCGCAGCAGCGCCAATGAGGGGCCCCAGCCCCTCAAGCTGATCCTCGAGCAGACGGTCGACAAGATTGAAGAGCTGTTCAAGACCCCGCACAACGGGGTGACCGGGGTATCGAGCGGTTACAACGATCTCGACAAGATGACCGCCGGTTTGCAGCGTTCGGACTTGATCATCGTGGCGGCCCGTCCCTCCATGGGCAAGACCACCTTTGCCATGAACCTCTGCGAGCACGCGGCCCTCACCGCCGACAAGCCGGTGCTCATCTTCTCGCTGGAGATGCCCTCCGAGCAGATCATCATGCGTATGCTCGCCTCGGTCGGTCGCATCGACCAGACCAAGGTGCGTACCGGTCAGCTCGACGACGAGGATTGGGCCCGCCTCTCCTCCACCATGGGATTGCTGCTCGAGAAGGGCAAGATGTATATCGATGACGCCTCCGGCCTCACCCCGACCGACGTGCGTTCTCGCGCCCGCCGCATCGCCCGGGAGCACGGTGGCCTCTCGATGATCATGATCGACTACCTGCAGCTGATGCGGGTGCCGGCGCTCTCTGACAACCGTACCCTGGAGATCGGCGAGATCTCCCGCTCCCTCAAGGCGCTGGCGAAAGAGCTGCAGTGCCCGGTGGTGGCGCTCTCCCAGTTGAACCGAAGCCTGGAACAGCGGGCCGACAAGCGCCCGGTCAACTCGGATCTTCGTGAATCGGGTTCCATCGAGCAGGATGCGGACTTGATCATGTTTATCTATCGTGATGAGGTTTATCACGATGACAGCCCGGACAAGGGGATTGCCGAGATCATCATCGGCAAGCAGCGTAACGGCCCTATCGGAAGAGTGCGCCTCACCTTCCAGGGTCAGTTCTCCCGGTTCGACAACTACGCCGGTCCGGCGTTTGATGACGATTATTGATAAGTAACAATCATGGCAATCCTGTGGTCAGGATTGCCACCACCGCTCTGACCCGCTTGCCATTCACTGCAAAGCAGCCCGTCAGAGCCTGTTTTCCCGGTTCGACAATTATGCCGGTCCGGCCTTCGACGACGATAAGTGAGTGGCGGTCTTCGGCCCGATGAGGGGGAGACCATTTGTGCCCTCGTAAGGGAAAACCATGAAAGCGGCTACTGCCCAAATCAACACTGCGGCCTTGCGCCACAACCTCGCCGTGGTCAAGCGCCACGCTCCCGCTTGCAAGATCATCGCTGTGGTCAAGGCCAACGCCTATGGCCACGGACTGCTGCCGGTCGCCCGCACCCTGGTGGATGCGGATGCCTATGCGGTGGCCCGTATCGAAGAGGCGCTGATGCTGCGCTCCTGCGCCGTGGTCAAGCCCATCGTGCTGCTGGAGGGCTTCTTCTCCGCCGACGATCTGCCGGTGCTGGCGGCCAACAACCTGCAGACGGCGGTTCACACCTGGGAGCAGCTCGAAGCGCTGGAGCAGGTCGAGCTGCCAGCCCCGGTGGTGGCCTGGCTCAAGCTCGACACCGGCATGCACCGCCTCGGGGTACGTAGCGATGAGATGCCCGCCTTTATCGAGCGACTCGGCAAGTGCAAGAACGTGGTGCAGCCGTTCAACATCATGACCCACTTCAGCCGCTCCGATGAGCTGGAGCAGCCCACCACCCGCGAGCAGATCGATCTCTTCAGCCGCCTGACGGCGCCGCTGGCGGGCGAGCGGGCCATGGCCAACTCGGCGGGCATTCTGGCCTGGCCAGACTCCCACTGCGACTGGGTTCGCCCCGGTGTCATCCTCTATGGCGTGTCGCCCTTCCCCAACACGGTGGCGGCCGATTACGACCTGCAGCCGGTGATGACCTTGAAGACCCAGCTGATTGCGGTGCGGGATCACAAGGCGGGCGAGCCGGTGGGCTACGGCGCCAACTGGGTGTCGGATCGCGATACCCGGCTCGGGGTGATCGCCATCGGCTACGGTGACGGTTATCCGCGCATGGCGCCCAATGGCACTTCCGTGCTGATCAACGGCCGCATCGTGCCGCTGGTGGGGCGTGTCTCCATGGATATGAGCACGGTCGATCTTGGGCCCGGCGCAACCGACAAGGCCGGTGACGAGGCGGTACTGTGGGGCGAGGGGCTGCCGGTGGAGCGGGTGGCCGACGAGATTGGCACCATCCCCTACGAGCTCATCACCAAGCTCACCTCCCGCGTCTTTATGGAATACGTCTGATGTGGCAGCAATGCCTGCTGACGTTGAAGCCCCGTTCGCGGGGCTTTCATCTGGTGACGGACGAGCTGGTGGCCAAGCTGCCGATGCTGGCGGATTACCGGATCGGCATGGCCCACCTGCTGCTGCAACACACCTCCGCCTCGCTCACCCTCAACGAGAATTGCGACCCCAGCGTGCGCAGCGATATGGAGGCCCATCTGCACCGGCTGGCGCCGGAGGATGCCCCCTATTATCGCCATACCTATGAGGGGCCGGACGATATGCCCGCCCACATCAAATCCTCCCTGCTCGGGGTGAGTCTGCTGCTGCCGATCCGTGACGGTCAGCTGGCGCTCGGCACCTGGCAGGGGATCTGGCTTGGCGAACATCGCGTCGATGGCGGCGCCCGCAAGGTGCTGGTGACCCTGCAGGGTGAGTAATCAGGCTGCAACCAGCTGAAAGATGACGATAAAAAAGAGGGATGGCGCCGAGCCATCCCTCTTTTGTTTTTACGATTTCGCGAGCTATCCGCCTGCCAGTGGTGAAGAGCTCTTCGTGGTTTAGCCGACCTTGAAGGGGGTCAGCTCGGCCAGCGGGGCGGCGTCCATAAAGGCTTGCGGCTCCTGGCCGTGTTTGAAGATCTTGAAGTCCTGCTCGCGGGCGCTCCAGTACTCAACGGTATCGCCGCTGATCTGCAGCAGGCTCGCTTCGCGCAGGGCTACGACGTATTCGCTCTGGTTGATGGCGCAGAACTCGGCCAGACGCTCGTCGCGGGTCTCGCCCATGTGGCCGCTGATGCTGGCATCCAGATAGTGCGGGTTGATCTGCAGCGGGAACAGGCCCAGCGCGGGCAGCACGGCGGCGTTGCAGACCGGCATGTCGTTGGTGGTGCGGATGCTCGGGGTCGCCACGTTGCAACCGGCGCTCCAGCCCACATAGGGGACGCCCCGTTCGCGCACGGCACGCTGGATCGGCACGATCAGGCCATTTTCATGCAGCAGCTGATTCAGGCGCCAGGTGTTGCCGCCGCTGATAAAGATGGCGTCGGCCTGATTGATGGCATCGACCGGATCATCGAAGTGGTGAATGCTGATGGTCTCGATCCCGAGGCTCTCGGTGAGATCGTTGGCGCGGGCATCCCAGTCGCTGCGGATCACCGCGTAGGGGATGAGCAGAATGCGCTTGACCGGTTTGCGGGCCAGCAGGCTCTGCACCCGGTCGCGGGCCCAGCCGAGCAGACCCGGAAATTCGTTGGCTTTACCATTGCTAAGCAGAAGCAGTTCCATCAAATCGTTCCTCAAAAAGTGAAAGCGGAGGAGGGAGGGCCACCGGATCCGCCGTGCGGCCGGATGGCAAGAGGAGGCATGCTACCACCATTGGCGCGGCGGTTCTGTGATCGGGGGGTCCATTCAACGGCTATGGATGGATAACTCAATGCCAAACGGTGGATTAATGAGCCGTGGTCAACTCGCCAGCCGGCACCAATAAAAAGACCCCGCCGCAGCGGGGTCATGTCAGGGGTAAAGCAACTCGCCCATCAGGAGGCGGTCGCTTCCACCACCTTGTAGGAGGGCTGCTGGCGCAGCTTCCACAGCTCGCTCCATTTGCGCAGGGCGGAGAGCAGGATCAGCATCCCCAGCACCAGCATGATGAGGGAGATGATGCCGTTCATCGGGTTGTAACCCTTGGCCGCCGCGTTGAAGTAGACGTTGCTCATCATCCAGTAACCGGCGTAGTTGACGGTGACGAACAGGTAGGCCAGCGGAATGAGGCAGGTCAGCATGTAGCGGCGCTTGCTGGCCAGTCGCAAGATGATGGTGGCACCGATGATCAGGCCGACCGAGGCCATCAGCTGGTTCGATACCCCGAACAGCGCCCACACCGAGCCGATATCGCCGGACATCAGCAGATAACCCCACATCACGCAGGCGAGCACGCTGGCCCCGATGGCGCCCGGCATCCAGTCGATGCGCTTGAGGGGCGGGTAGAACTCGCCGAAGAAGTCCTGAATGAGGTAGCGGGAGACCCGGGTGCCGGAGTCGACGGCAGTCAGGATAAAGACCGCTTCAAACATCACCACGAACTGGAAGAAGTAGGAGGCGAGGTTACTGAACCAGGGCACCTTGGTGAAGATGTAGGACATGCCCACCGCCAGGGTGACGGCGCCGCCGGTGCGACCGTTCAGATCCATGCCGATCTCCTGGGAGAGGAACGGCAGATCCACCACCTGCATCCCCAGTTTGGCGAAGGCCTCCGGGGTGGCGTTGATGGCGAAGTAGTCAGCCGGGTGCAGGGCGGTGGCGGCGATCAGCGCCATCACGCCCACCACGCACTCGGCCAGCATGGCACCGAAGGCGACCGGCAGGATGTCGTTCCACTTGTCCACCAGTTTCGGGGTGGTGCCTGAGCCGATAAAGGCGTGGAAGCCGGAGATGGCGCCACAGGCGATGGTGATGGAGATAAAGGGCCAGACCGGGCCGCCCAGTACCGGGCCGCCGCCGTGGACAAACTGGGTCATGGCGGGGAACTGGATCTCCGGGTTGATGCAGATCACGCCGATCACCAGCGCGCCGAACACGCCGATCTTCATAAAGCTGGAGATGTAGCCGCGCGGGGTGAGCAGCAGCCAGACCGGCAGCGCGGTGGCGAAGAAGGCGTAGATGGGCAGCGCCAGACTGATGGTCTCGGCACGCAGGGTCAGCCAGGCACCGAAGGCGCTCTCCTGCACGTAGGGGCCGAAGAAGACACAGGCCAGCACGGCGGCAAACCCGACCCAGGAGGCGGCTTGCAGGTTGCCGGTCAGCTTGTGCCAAATTCCCACCACCATGGAGATGGGGATGGTCATGAAGACCGCGAACACGCCCCAGGCGTTACGCTCCAGCGCGTGTACCACCACCATGGAGAGACCCGCCATGGTGATGGTGATGATGAACAGCATCGCCAGGCCCGTACACCAGCCGGCGATGGGGCCGAGTTCGGCCTTGGCCACCTCGGAGAGGGACTTGCCCTGATGCTTCATGGAGGCGAACAGCACCACGGTGTCGTGCACCGCGCCGCCGATGACGCAGCCGATCAGCAGCCAGAGAAAGCTCGGCAGGTAGCCGTACTGGGCCGCCAGAACCGGGCCGACCCGCGGGCCGGCGGCGGCGATGGCGGCAAAGTGTTGACCGAAGTTGACCCACTTGTTGGTCGGCACGTAGTTTTTGCCATCTTCCAGCTGGTGGGAGGGGGTGACCAGTTTGTCGTCAGCCTGCAGCACCTTGCGCACAAAGAACACGCCGTAGAGGCGATATGCGATGGCGAGGATGCAGAGGGCCGCAATGACAAAAGTGATTGCGTGTTGCATGGGGGAGTTTCCTTTTCCTGTGGCCAGTCTGGCCGGGCTCAGGCTGCACTCTACTCATGCGGTGGGGAAAGGGGAGCGAAGAAAAGGTCAGTGGCCGGGTTCTGCCCGCGAGTGGCAGAAAAGCGACCCCGAGTGGTTTGGCGGGAGTGCCGACGGCCGTGGTCAGCGGGTGAGTGGTCGCTGGCAGGGCGGGAGCGGGGTGAGGTATCCCGCCCCATCAGGGAATATCGAGCAGCTCCTTGAGCGGTTTGAGGTAGCGGCGGCTCACCGGCACCTTGTGGCCGCCCTGAGTCACCACCTCCGCCAGCCCGCCGTCGAGCAGCAGGATTTCGCGGATCTGGCCCGGGTTGAGCAGGTACTGGCGGTGACAGCGCACGAAGCCGGTCTTCTCTTCCAGGGTGCGCAGGGTCAGCTCGGTGGTGCCCTGCTGCTGGCCGCTGATCACCCGGTTGCCGGTGAGATCGCTGTGGATGAACTCCACCTCGCCAAGGGGCAACAGCAGAATGCGGTTATGGCCGCTGCAGGGGATGCTGCGCAAGGGTTGGGCGATGCGGGTCGGATCCGGCAGCGGTTGGCCCGCCAGCTCACCTTTTGGCGACAGTAGCCGCTGGATGCGCTCCAGCGCCTTGTTCATCCGCTGTGCCGTGACCGGCTTGAGCAGGTAGTCGAGGGCGTTCTCCTCGAACGCGCGCAGGGCAAACTCGTCGTAGGCGGTGATGAAGACGATGTGGGGACGCAAGTCCGGGTCCAGCATGCTCACCAGCTCCAGCCCATTGATGCGCGGCATCTGGATGTCGAGAAACAGCAGGTCGGGTTTGAGGCGATGGATGGCGGGCAGCGCCTCCATGGCGTGGGCACACTCTCCCAGCAGGCGAATATTGCCCGCCTGCTCCAGCAGCAGGCGCAGCTCCTCGCGGGCGAGGGGTTCATCGTCAACGATCAGGGCGGTCAGCATGGGCTCTCCTGCAGGGGAAGGGTGATCCTCACCCGGGTTGATTGATGGGGGACGCAGTCGATGACGACCCCGTACTCGGCGCCGTAACGGGCCTTGATGCGCCGATCCACTATGTTCATGCCAAGGCCGCTCCCCTCCTGTTTCGTCTGATAGAGCCCGGCGTTGTCGCACACCTCCAGCACCACCCGCTGGGCCTCAACCCGGGCGGTCAGGGTCAGCAGGCCGGGTTCGAACATCTGGGAGATGCCGTGCTTGACCGCGTTCTCGACGATGGGTTGCAGGGAGAAGGTGGGCAGCCGGTACTCCAGCAGCAGCTCTGGAATGTCGATCTGCACACTCAGGTGCTCGGCGAAACGGGCCTGCTCGATGTGCAGGTAGGCGTTCACATGCTCCAGCTCGTCGGCCAGGGTCACCTCGTCCCCTTGGCGCTTGAGGTTCTTGCGAAAGAAGGTGGAGAGGTGGTGCACCAGGGTGCGGGCGCTCTCGGGATCGCGCCGGATCACCGCCGACAGGGTATTGAGGGCGTTGAACAGGAAGTGCGGATTGATCTGCGCCTGCAACAGCTTGATCTCCGACTGGGCCAGCAGCCGCTTCTGCTCGTTGTATTTGCCCGCCAGGATCTGGCCGGAGAGCAGCCGGGCGATCCCCTCTCCCAGGGTGCGGTTGATGGAGGAGAAGAACTTGCGCTTGGGCTCGTAGAGCTTGATGGTGCCCACCACGGAGCCCTCTTCCCCCCGCAGCGGAATGACCAGCGAGGAGCCGAGCTTGCAGCCGGGGTGGATGGTGCAGCTGTAGGGGATGAGGTTGCCGTCGGCATAGACCACCTCGTTGTGCTGGATCGCCTTGAAGGTGTGCTGAGAGTTGATGGCGGTGCCCGGCAGGTGGTGATCCTCGCCGATGCCGATGAAGGCGAGCAGCTTCTCCCGATCGGTGATGGCCACCGCACCCACCCCGGTCTCCTCGTAGAGAATGCGCGCCATCTGCTGGCACGCATCCTGGGTGAAGCCCTTGTCCAGCACCCGCATCGCCCGCTCGGCGATCTTGAGGGCGCGGGCGGAGAAGGCGACCGAGTACTTCTCCAGCATGGCGCGGTGATCGAGGATCATCCGCATGAACATGGCGGCCCCCAGGGTATTGGCCACCAGCATGGGGGCGATGATGTTCTCGATAAGGTGGACGGCGTCGTCATACGGGCGGGCCACCAGCAAGATGATCCCCATCTGCATCAGCTCGGCGACCAGCGCCACCGAGCCCACCACCCAGGGGCTGAACAGCAGGTCGAGCCGGTGGCGGGCGACGAAGTGGCGGTGCACCAGCCCGCCGAGCAGCCCTTCGGCGATGGTGGAGAAGGTGCAGGCCAGCGCGGTAAAGCCCCCCAGCGAGTAGCGGTGAATGCCGCCGGTCAGCCCCACCAGCAGTCCCACGGCCGGGCCACCGACAATGCCCCCCAGCACGGCGCCGATGGCGCGGGTATTGGCGATGGAGTCCTCGACCCTCAGGCCAAAGTAGGTGCCCATCACGCAGAAGCCGGAGAAGATGAGGTAGCAGAGGATCTTGTGGGGCCAGCTCAGGGTCACCTGAGTCAGCGGCATGAACAGCGGCGTCTTGGAGAGCAGCCAGGCGATCACCAGATAGACGCAGAGCTGCTGGAACAGCGAGATCACCAGAGTGAATTGTTCAAACGCCACGGCTCGTTGCCCCGGTAATGGTTGGTCATTTAATGGACGCGGAGTATTAGCAAACCCCATACCCCCTTGCAAGGCAGGGTTATCGGAATGGTGGCGTAGCGCACGATTTGCCGAATCGTCTGCCGCCGTGGCGGGCGGTAACTGTCTGGTTACTCAGCATGGTGCTTGAGCCTGCGACAGACGTGGCGATATTGCGGCAACAAAAAGGGGGCCAATAGGCCCCCTAATTGGCAGTCAGTGGGTGGCTCAATCGAGTTTGAGATCGACCCAGACCATGCGGTGATCCGAACTGACTCCCTTGGCGATGCCGAGTTTCGCATCATAGACCAGGTGATAACCGGCCTCGAAGCTGGCAGGCCAGAAGACGCCGCTCTTGACCGCGTTGAGGTTGGCGGAGGGGATGACGTGATCCAGCTGCAGCACGCTGGAGTTGGTGATGCGTTCCGGGTTGGGGCGAGTGAGGTTGCGTTTGCAGTCGGCCCCCTTGCTGACACACTCCGGGCCCCCTTCGCTGACCGGGATCAGGGTGCCATTGGTGATGGCCTGATTCATCAGCGGGTTGTTTAGCAGATCCTGAATGGCGGTCAGGTCGCCGTCACCGGTGAGCGGATCGGCGTTGAGATCGCCGGCGATGACGAACTTGGCGTTTTTGGCCAGCCCACCCTTGGTGCCCTTGTCATCGGTCATGTAGTTGAGACCCTTGACGTAGTCGTTCCAGAAGGCGATCTCGGCGCGGTTGTGCTTGACGGTGTGACGCGCCGCGTTGGCAAAGATCGGCGGGGTCGGGTGGGAGATCAGGAAGTGGATCACCTCTTCCCCCTTCTCGGTCTTGATCCGTACCGGCACATCGGCGTGGTTCTTGGAGGAGAGCGGGTACTGCTGCCAGGCTGCGTCTGAATACCAGGCATCGCCACACTGGCGGCTGGCCGGGATCTTGACCTTGGGATTGTTGCAGTCATCGATGATGGGGTTCTGCTCGCCCGGCATATCCTTCCACTTGAAGTTCTGGAAGGTGCGGATCTGCTTGGTGTCGATGGGGTATTTGGACATCACCGCAAAGGCGTACTGGCCGTGGTAGTTGCCAAAGCCCCAGGCATCGTCGGGGCCGCTGTTGACCTTGCCATCCAGATTGAGGTCATAACCGCTCATCAGGCCGGTGTTGGTGGCGAAGTTCTGCATCACCGGATAGCTGATGGCCGTCACCTCCGCGTGCTGGGCGTGGGCCAGATAGTTGTCGTTGAAGGCTTTCAGATCGGCGGTGCTCTCGCCTTTGCCGTCGTTGTCGAACTCGTTGAGCAGGAACACATCCGGGCGGGTGCGCTGGATGATCTCCGCCACGTTGCGGATCTGCTGCACGTTCTTGGCTTTGGTTTCAGTGGCGCCGCTCAGGCTCCCTTCGGCGAGGCGGGCCAGCAGGGCATCCTGCTCGGTGCGGGTCAGTGCCAGCTCACCGGTCAGCATACCGGCGGCAGTGCGGTCAAAAGAGAGGTTGAAGGTGGCAAAACGAACCATGGGATCAGCTGCCTTTGAGTCGTTGTCGCTGTTGCAGCCAGCCAGCATCCCGAGGGAGATGGCGGCAGCCAGTAGGGTCTTGTTGATATTTTTCATTGTAATTGTTCCGTAGCATCAATGAGTTATGCCTTCTGTGAGGCGGCGCCATTATAAGTAGACGGTGATGCTGCGGGGGTTTTGCCTGAGCAAAGTGTGAGGATATTCACACCACATATCTGGCGATGATGAATTTTAATGCAGTTTGCAGGGCGGGACGCAGGCAAATAGACGCAGGCAAATAAAAGCGTTTGTCTTCGCGTCCGGCGGCCCCTCCTTCACACCACCATCGGCAGGCCGCTCTCGGGGTGGTGGATCACCTGTGCCGGATAGTCATAGAGACGGGCGATCAGCTCAGGGGTCAGCACCTCGGCAGGCGTGCCATCGGCCATCAGCTTGCCCCGCTCCAGCATCACCAGCCGATCGGCATAGCGCGCCGCCAGATTGAGGTCGTGCAGCACCACCAGCACTGCAGTATTGCGGCTTGCCAGGGCGCGCGCCATGGTGAGCAGCTGATGCTGGTATTTCAGATCCAGCGCCGAGGTGGGCTCGTCGAGCAGCAGCAGGCGAGGTTGCTCGGCCTGCTCGGTCGGGGAGGGGGCCTGCCAGATCTGCGCCAGCACCCGGGCAAACTGCACCCGCTGCCGCTCGCCGCCGGAGAGCCCCGGATAGAGCCGCTTGGCCAGATGCTCGACCCCGGCATGGGTCATGGCCGCCGCCACAATCTCGTCGCGCCGCGCCGCCGGTTCACTGTGGGGCAAGCGTCCCATGGCGACCACTTCCTCGCAGAGAAAGGGGAAGTTGAGGGAGGAGCTTTGCGGCAATACCCCGAGCCGGTGGGCCAGCTGGCTGCTGTCCCACTGCTGGCGATCCGCGCCAAACAGGGTGATGGAACCCTCATATTCCAGCTCGCCGGTCAGGCACTTGAGCAGCGAGCTCTTGCCCGCCCCGTTGGGGCCGAGCAGGGCGGTGAGGGTGCCGCTCTCGAGACTAAGATCGAGCCCATCCAGGATCTGGCGCTGGCCACGGCGCAGGCTGAGTCGGCTGCAGCTCAACAGGGGGGAGGAGAGTGAGGATGAGAGTGGTTGCATAACAGTCCGTATCACAGGGCGCGGCGGCCTTTTACCAGCAGCCAGATGAAGAAGGGGGCGCCGAGCAGGGCGGTGATGATGCCCACCGGCAGCTCGGCCGGGGCCAGCAGGGTGCGCGCCAGCATGTCGGCCGCCAGCAGCAGGGCGGCGCCAAGCAGGGCCGAGAGCGGCAGCAACCTGACATGGTTGGGGCCCGCCAGCAGGCGCACCAGATGGGGCACCACCAGCCCGACGAAGCCGATCATCCCCGATACCGCCACCGCCACCCCGACGCCCGCTGCGGTGAGCAGAATCAGGCGGCGCTTGAGGGACTGCACATTGACCCCCAGATGACGGGCCTCCCCTTCACCCAGCAGCAGGGCGTTGAGGGGATTGGCATCGCGCATAAAGAGCCACAGCAGGGCCGCCAGGGTGAGCAGGGCCAGCGCCACATCGGCCGGTTTGCCTGCCGCCAGCGTTCCCATCTGCCACAGGCTCAGGTTGCGCAGCATCTGATCGTCCGCCAGATAGGTGAGCAGGCCGATCACCGCGCCGGAGAGCGCCGTGATGGCGACCCCGGCCAGCAGCATGACGGTGACCGAGGTGCCCCCCTCACGGGTGCCGAGCAGATAGACCAGGGTGGTGGTGAGCGCGCCGCCGAGAAAGGCGAGCAGCGGCAGCAGGCCAACCCCGATGGTGGCTTGCAACTGCTGGCCGAGGGGGGCCAGCAGCACGATGGCGAGCGCCGCACCGAGCGCCGCACCGCCGGAGACACCTATGATGCCGGGGTCAGCCAGGGGGTTGCGAAACAGCCCCTGCATCACGGCGCCACAGAGCCCGAGAATCCCCCCCACTGCGATGCAGAGCAGGGTGCGTGGCAGGCGAATTTCCTGCACGATCAACAGCTTGTGCGACTCAATCCCGCTCTCCTGCCCGGCAAACAGCGCCCGCAGACTCTCGCCCAGAGTGAGCGCCATGGGGCCGGTTGCCAGCGAACCGAGCAGCAACAGCGCCAGTGCGGCCGTGGTGAAGGCCAGCAGCCAGGAGAGGGGCAAGCGCATCATGACCCCTGCTTGATCCACTGGGCGATCTGGTTCGCCTGTTGCAGGGAGTTGAGGCTCAGGCCCCCTTGCAGGGCGTGGCCGTCGATGGCGTGAATGGCGTTACGCTTGCCAGCCGGGGTGGCGGCCAGGGCGGGCACTTCTGCCAGCACCTTGGCCGGATCGGCATATTGCTGCCAGTCACGACCGCTGACCAGCACCAGATCGGGCTGCATCTCGATGAGGGATTCGGCGGATACCGGCTTGTAGTTGCGCAACTCGGCGACCGGATTGATGCCGCCTGCCAGCGAGACCAGCGCGCTGGCGGTGGTGTCCCCCCCGGCGATGCTGGTGGGTTGCCCCTTGTGCAGCAGCAGGAAGGCGACCTTGAGCGGTTTGTTCTGTTTGGCTTGCGCCGCCAGCTGATCGGTCTGGGCCTGGATCTCTGCCTTCAGGCGATCGCCAGCGGCTTTGTCGCCCAGCAGGCTGGCGAGGGTGTCGATACGCTGGTTGAGGTTGGCGAGGGTCGGCGCGGTATCCAGCACCTCCACCTTGACCCCGGCACGGCGCAGCTGATCCAGGGTCGGGGCCGGGCCCATCTCGTCGCTGCCCACCAGTCGGGTGGGGGAGAGGCTCAGGATCCCTTCGGCGGCCAGTGCCCGGTGATAGCCCACCTTGGGCAGCCCTTTTGGCAAGGGGCTGCTGACATCGGTGGCGATCAGGCTCGATTCACCACCAAGGGCCAGAATGAGCTCTGTGGTGGCGGGGCCGATACTGACGATACGCTCTTGCTGTCCGTCGGCGGCAACGGCAGAGAAGGGAGAGAGTGAACTGCAGAGCAGGGTGATGGCGAGGGCAAGACGACGGCCCATGCTAACCTCCGAAGGGGTGAATGAAACGGGTGTGCCGCCGAGAATATCAAGGCTTTGAAAAAAATGCACTGATAATGATAGCAATTATCAATTGCATTGGTTTCGGTGCTTTATTAGAGTAGCCGCCATGATAAACAGCGGGACAACATGGTCTCGCAGAGGGAGAAAACATGAGCATTGCACAACGCATTCACGCGCTGCTGGAGCAGGATCCCGGCGCTCATCCGTCCACCCTGGCGGCCCAGCTTGCCATCAGCGAATGGGAGGTGGTTCGCCATCTGCCCGCCGAGCTGGTGACCCTGTTGCCCGCCGATCGGGCGCAGGGTCTGCTGGAAGATCTGGCCGACTGGGGCCCGGTGACCACCATCGTCGAATCAGAAGGTTCCATCTTCGAGGTAAAAGCCCCCTTCCCGAAAGGCAAGGACGCACGCGGCTACTACAACCTGATGGGCCGCGACGGTGAGCTGCATGGTCACCTCAAGCTCGACAACGTGGCGGGGATTGCGCTGGTCAGCAAGCTGTTCATGGGCAAGGAGGGGCACTCCTTCCAGTTCTTCGGTCACTCCGGCCGCTGCATTTTCAAGGTCTATCTGGGTCGCGACGAGAAACGCCAGCTGCTGGCCGATCAGGTCACCCGTTTCATGGCGCTGCGCCACAACTCTCAAGAGGAAGTCAAAGCATGAGTGAACGTCAGGAGCGTCTGCAGAACCGCCTGCAACCGGAGATCCGCGAGTTTCGCGACAGCTGCCGTACCCTGCAGCTCGCCACCGTCGATGGCGAAGGCAATCCCAACGCCAGCTATGCCCCGTTCGTGCTGCAGGAAGATGGCTACTATGTGCTGATCTCCGAGATCGCCCGCCACGCCCGCAACCTGCAACAGGTGCCCCGGGTATCCCTGATGCTGATCGAGGATGAGAGCGGTGCCCGCGAGCTGTTTGCCCGCAAGCGCTTGACCTTCGATGCGGTGGCTGAAGTGGTGGCACGTGACGATGCGCGCTGGAGCAAGGCGGTCGCGGCGCTGGAGGGGCGTTTTGGCGAGATCATCAAGGGTCTCTCCAACCTCAAGGATTTCAAACTGTTCCGCCTCAAGCCGGAGCAGGGGCTGTTCGTCAAGGGCTTCGGCCAGGCGTTCGCGGTCTCCGGTGACGAGCTGGTGGATTTCGTCCATCTGGTGGAAGGGCACAAGCGCATCGACAACGGTGCCGAGCTCACCAGCCCGGCCGATGCGCCGGTCTGACGATCCCTGTCGACCACGACAGCCGTCATAACAAAACGGGCAGCCAATTGGCTGCCCGTTTTTATTGCGTTATCTCATTTGGCCTGTTCAATCCTGCCAGCTGGCCTTGTTGGGAAAAGCGCGACGATCGGCGTCGGTGGCCGTTTCGTTGCACTCTCCCCGCACCTTCCAGGAGGTCTGGCTCAGCACTATGTAGCCCTGGCGGCAATACTGCTTGGTCGCCAGGGTCTCGGTCAGCAGGTTCTCCTGCAACGCCTCCCGCTGTTCCAGCAGCCGCTGGCTCTGGGCCGCCGAGAGGCCGCGCGGCAAGGTGTCGTTGGGCGCGGCTTCAAAGGTGAACCGCTTGCTCCCCTCCTCGTTGATGTGGGTCAGAAACAGGGGTTCCGGCCCGTCATACTTCTGTCCGGGCAAGCTGGAGCAGGCCGACAGCAGGGGAACAATCAACAACAGGGTGGCAGACAACTGGCGCACGACAGACTCCGGTGAGAAACGAGGCGAGGCTCGCAGATTAGCACGGCTGCAGGGCGGGTGTTACTGCCAGCAGCTCGTCGGTGGTGAGCAGGGTGACACTGCGCCCCTCCGGCAGGCTGAGGTGGCGCCACATCCAGTGATGGTGCTCGATGATCTGGGGCGCGTTCAGGTGCGGGCGGTCGGCGGTGGTGTGGCCATCGCTCAACACCAGCACCTCGTACCCATGGGAGGCGGCACTGCGCACCGTGGTGTCGACGCAAAAATCGGTGGCACAGCCACAGAGAATGAGCCGATCGACCGGCTGCTCGGCCAGCAGGAAGGCGAGCTCGGTGTCGAGAAAGCTGTCACAGGCCGTCTTGCGTACCCGGCTCTCTCCCTTGGCCGGTTGCAGCGCACTGTGCAACTGCCAACCCGGGGTGCCCGGTTCCAGTTCGGTGCCGGGGGGCGAGTCATGCTGGATATAGATGACCCGTCCCTGTTGCTGCCTGACATGGGCCGCCGCCCGGTTGATATTGGCCAGCATTTGTTCCTGGCGGTAACGGGGCTCGTTGAACAAGCCTTGCTGCACATCGATGATCAGTAACACATCCATTTTCTTACCCGCCGTTTCCTTGAAGATTAGGGTTGCAGCCACTGGCTGCAGTCACGACTGCGGGATTGATGCAGCGCGCCCATATCTTGCTTCATCTCGTCACTGTTTTGCCAGCGCTTAGGCAGCGGCATGATGGTTACCTGCACATCGGCTGCGCGATCTGCAACAGAGGTCTCATCTGTACGGGGCACGACCAGTGCCACCTTGAGTGCCGGATTGCGGCTGGCGATGCGACTGGCGAGCCCAAGCCCCCCCTCGACGTGGAAATTGCCGGCGATATGCATGATCTGCTGGCCCGGGTGCTTGGCGAGATAATCCACCATGCTCTCGGCCATGGTGTCGTCCCAGCTGGTCTGGGCGGCGAAGCGGCGGGCGTTGCTGTCGGCATCGCCGTGGTGCATGGAGGCCATAAATTTCTGGCGATAGGGATCATCCCCCAGCGTCAGTTGGCGGGCCAGCTGGCTGCGGCGCGACGCGGGCAGTTTGTCGAGCCACTCAGCCCCCTCCTGACCGACACAGCTCACCAGCGGTTTGGGGGCGTTGGCGGCGATCACCGGCATCTGGTGAGCCTTGGCAAACTCCACCAGCGGGCGGTAGTCGCTCGGATAGTTGGGCCAGGCGTTGCCTTCGCGGATCAAGGCCGCTTCACCAATCTGGTTCGCCAGATAGGCATCCAGCGTCTTCTGATCGGCGCGGCTGAACTGCTCCATGGAGAGGGCCAATGGCCGCCCGTGCTGCTGACCTGCGGTGTAGAGCCCGCTCAGCAGGCGCGATTGCAACAGATGCACGGCGGGATGGCTGTGCAGCTCGCCCACCAGAATGATGTCGGCGTCGGCAATGCGCGCGATTGCCTGCTCCAGCGTCAGGTCTGCGTCTCCCTCGCTGCTTAGCCGGTAGTCATAGAGCGTCTGCAACTGTGATGACACGGTCGGCTGGGTGGGGGTGGCACAGGCTGCCAGCAGCAGCGGCAGGGCGAGCAGGGGAAGTCGTCTAATCATGGGATCTCACGGCTGATATGCCCGGATGCCGGTGCATCTCGGGGGGCTAACACAGAATAAGGGCAACACGTGGCGACAGTGTAAAACCAATTTGGTTCAAAGCAAAATGAGAATGATTTCGTTTCTTGTTGATCTTTGTCGAGAGCTGGGTAATATGCGGCCTGTTTGATAACAGTTCTCAATAAGGATTCGCTGTGACCCATCATAACGCACTCTCTCTGGTTGCCCTCGCCGTGGCGGCCGGTCTCTCCTCCCAGGTCTTTGCTGCCACCCAGAAGGCGGATGAAGTCGTGGTCGTCAGCGGCTCACGGATGGAGCAAAAACTGGAAGATGTCTCCGGCCCCATCTCGGTGATCACCGCCAAGCAGATTGAAGAGCAGGTCGTCACCAATGTCGCCGACCTGTTCCGCTACGAACCCGGTGTGACCGTGCTCGGCGGTCAGGGGGATGCGCAGACCTTCGTCATCCGCGGCATGGGTGAAAACCGGGTCAAGGTGGTGCGCGACGGCGTGCGCCAGAACGATGCCTACAGCAAGGGCGGGGTTGGCCAGAGCTACTTCGATACCGACATGATCAAGCAGGTGGAAGTGGCCAAGGGGCCTGCGTCTGCGGCCTACGGCTCCGATGCGCTGGGTGGCGTGATTGCCATCACCACCAAGGATGCCAGCGACTTCCTCAAGGGCAAGGATAGTTATCTGGATGTGACCAGCGGTTACGCCTCCAGCAGCCACCAGAAGATGGCGGGCTTTACCGGCGCCCTGCGCACTGGTGAAGTGGAGAACCTGCTGCGCTACACCTGGCGTGATGGCGGGGTGACCCAGAATTACGACTCCAGCAAGAACGACTTCGACATCGGTACCCACGCCCTGCTGCTCAAGAGCAAGTGGAACCTCTCCGATGAGCAGTTCCTCAAGCTGACCGTTGACTACCTGACCGATGGCGAGGAGCCGGATGCGGTCAAGCTCAACAAGGTGGGGACCGGCACTGCCCGTGTCTTTGATCAGCCCATCACCGACAAGCAGACCGACAACCTCTCGCTGGTGCTGGATCACGGTATCGCACTGAATCAAGGCTGGGCCGATCGGATGGATAGCAAGGTCTACTTCGGTCGCACCAAGCAGACGCTGGATCAGTACGCCTCGTCCAAGTATCCGGTCAGCCCCGGCAACCCCTATGTGACCAAAAACTCGCTGGATCACAACGTGTTCGATCAGAAGAACATCGGCGCCCAGTTGCAGTTCCACAAGGCGGTCGCCAATCACCGCCTGGCCTGGGGCGCAGAATACGAGCATACCGACAACGAACGTACCCGTTACAAGGGGCCGACCACTCCCGGTGATTTTGTCGGCTACAACGAGCTGAGCTTCCCGGCTACCACCAGCGAGCGCAGCGCCCTGTGGGCCTTTGACGAGATCAAGTTTGGCGAGCGCTGGGTGCTGACCCCGGGTGCCCGTTATGACTACTACCGGATGACCCCGGACAACGATCCCGCCTACACCGGCGACAAGCTGCACAAGTTCTCGGAAGGGGAGTTGTCACCCAAGCTGGGTCTGGTGTTCAAGGCCCACGAGGCGGCCAACCTGTTCGCCCAGTACAGCCACGGTTTCAAGGCCCCCATGTATGACAGCGCCTTCTCCACCCTGAACCATCAGGCTTACGGCTATCGCATCGAGCCCAACCCGAACCTCAATCCGGAGAGCAGCGACGGCATCGATCTCGGGGTTCGTGGCAACAGCCACGGCTTTAGCTACGAAGTGGCCAGCTTCTACAACAAGTTTGAAGACTTCATCGAGATGGTGGAAGTGGGCAAAGAGGGGCGCACCGCCGTCTACCAGTACCAGAACCTGAGCAAGGCGACCACCAAAGGGGTCGAAGCCAAGGCGGATTACTGGCTCAACGACATCGTCAATGTCTGGGGCAACCTGGCTTACATTGAAGGCAAGGATGGGGATGGCAACTACATCAACAGCCTGAGCCCGCTCAACGGCTCGGTCGGTGTGCGTCTGGAACAGTCCCAGTGGAACTTCAACACCGCGCTGCGCTTTGCCGACGACATGGACAAGGTGCGCAAGGATGCCAAAGGCAACGATTACGTGAAGAGCGCCGGTTGGGGTGTGGTGGATATGTACGCCCAGTTCAACCCGATGACCGACCTGCAGCTCAACGTCGGGGTCTTCAACCTGTTTGACAAGGAGTACACCAGCTACGAGCGCATCGCCGGTCGTGCCGAGGGCTCCGATAACAGCCTGATGACCGAACCGGGCCGCAACCTGAGTGCACGGGTCAAATACGTATTCTAAAGAGCAAACAACAGACGCAGATGATCAAAGGGGCTTCGGCCCCTTTTTTGCGGCCGCCATGTTGTGACGATGGAGCAGGGCAGATGTTTGCCTAAAAAAAGAAACCCGCCATGGGCGGGTGGAAGGATTGCAACACTAACCAGGAGGAGGTGTTATCAGGTAGACCCCGCTTCTTCGGTAATGGTTCAATTTTATTGAAGTTTTTTCGTTTTCTTCGCGGGGTTTCCATCGGGATCTGTGGGGGCGGATGGGTTATCATTCTGCTCCCGTCATCCGGTTGCAGAGGATCTATGCCCGCGTTCTCCTGGTTAGCGCTCTTTTTCGGCGCCTTCTATTTTGTCTACGGCGCTTACTTGCCGTTCTGGTCGCTCTGGCTGGAGGGGGTGGGCGTCAGCGCCGAGATGATTGGTCTGCTGCTGGGAGCGGGGATGGCGATCCGCTTTGCCGGCAACCTGATGGTGATGGGGCAGATCAAGGGGGCGGGCCATCTGCTACCGGTTACCCGATTGCTCTCCCTGCTCAGTCTGCTGGCGTTTCTCGGCTTCTATCTCAGTCATAACCTCTGGTGGCTGGTGGGCTTGACCCTGCTGGCGAACTTTATCTATCCGACCCTGATGCCGGTGGGGGAGGCGCTGGCGACCCGCATGGTGGTGCAGGCGCACCTCGATTACGGCAAGGTGCGGCTGTGCGGCTCCTTTGCCTTTATCGTCGCCTCTACCCTGGTGGGGGCGCTGGTGGGCAACTTCGGTAGTGACTGGATTTTGCACACCATGGTGGCGGGGCTGGTGCTGATGCTGCTGCTCAGCTGGCTGCCGCTCTATCCGGCGCCACAGGATAGTCAGGGCGAGCGCGCCAAAGCCTCTTTGCTGGCAACCCTGCGCAGCGCACCGGTGCGCCGTTTCCTGCTGCTGACAGCTTTGCTGCAGGGGAGCCACGCCGCCTATTACGGTTTCAGCGCCATCTACTGGAAGGCGCAAGGGTATAGCGGCACCATCATCGGCTATCTCTGGGCGCTCGGGGTGGTGGCGGAGATCTGCATGTTCGCCGCCGACAAGCGTTTCTTGCAGCGCTTTGGCGCCCAGAGCCTCTTTATCGCCGGTGCCATCGGTTGTGTGGTGCGCTGGGTATTGCTGGGGGCCTCGACCGAGCTATGGGTGCTGGTGTTGGGTCAACTGCTCCACTCGGTCACCTTTGGCATGAGTCATCTCGGGGCGGTGCGTTTCATGACTCGCCAGCTGCCTGCCGAGCAGTTGATCCCGACCCAGGCGCTCTATGCGGCCCTTGGCCTCGGCATGACAGTGGCGGCCCTGATGGCGATTTGTGGCGTACTGTTCGAGCCCCTCGGCGGCGGCATCTTCTTCCTGATGGTGCTGGTGGTGTTGCCGGTGTTCTTCCTGCGGCTGCGCCCCTTTGCGCCCTCTGCACAGGAGAGTGCTCCGGCCTGATACAGCTCTGTCTGAATCATCACCTGGAAAAAGGGAGAGCCACGGCTCTCCCTTTTTCGTTGCTGCGGTTGGCGGCGTTACTGCTGCTCGCCAAGATAGCGGCGGCTGAGGCGGCGCCAGGTATCCGAGCCGATGGTGCCTGCAAGCAGCTCATTGGCGGCGGCATCAAAGCGGCCATCCGGCAGCCAGCCCAGTTGGGGCAGCAGTCGGGCAAGCGTCACGTCATTGTGTTGCAGCTCCCGCTCCAGCGCTTCCCAGAAGGCGCTCCCCTTGACGTAAAAGAGCGGGTAGTAGGAGCGATCGCCCGCCAGCACCTCGCGAGCTGCCCGATAGAGGCCGCTCTCGTTATGGGGCAGCTGTTTGCCCCGCTCGGCCAGCTCGTTGACCGCCGTGACCTGATGCAGCCGAAAGCGGCGCAGCGCCTTGATGGCGAGGTACTCGGCGAGGCTTTCGTTGACCCAGGTGGGCTGTGGAGCTGCGTGGCGAGCGCTGAGGATATGCACCGCCTCGTGGGCCGAGGTGCGCAGCAGGCGCAAGGGGGCCTGTGGCGTCGGCTTGCCAGCCTCGGTGGGGTAGTTGGCGACAAACACCTGATCTCCGGCTGCGCCGCCAAGGGAGCGGGTCGCCACATCCCGCCCCAGCCACACCAGTTGCCACGGGTGAGTGGGCGGATCCACATCGAGCTGGAAGGCCAGATAGTCGATGATCTCATTCAGTTGCTGCTGCAAGGCCGGCAGATCGAGCTGGTTGGCGGTCTCGTCATGGCTCAGCACCAGCCGCGGATCCGGCTTGGTGACGGGCACAGTGTCCAGACCAAATGGCAGGATCAGCGGCGGCTGGTTGACATCCGGCAGTGGTTGGCAGCTGCCATCCGGCAGACAGACCTCCCCTCGGCGGCTCCCAAGCTGGCGCACCAGATTGCCCCATTCGGTCAATAGCCACCGGTTGGGGGCAAACAGCAGCGACTGTTGGGCCGAGGCATCCGCTCCCAGTGCCGGAGCCGGTGTGAGGGTGATCTGCCAGCCAACCTCTTTGCAGGAGAAGGGCTGGTTGAGGGCAACCGGCTGGTTGTCTGCAAGGCAGACCAGCGCGGGGGAAACCGGCGTGGCACTGCCCGGCAACTGACGAGCGGGGAGCAGGGTAAAGGGAGGCTTGCCCTGCATGGTGAGGCGCACTTGCAGCACATTGGCGCTGGCGCCCTGCTCGATAAGGTAGCGGGGGCCGTTCGCGCCATCGGCGGCGCAGGCCCACAGTGGCAGCAGCCACAGGGCAAACAGGGTGATATGACGACTCATAAGGGGGTTAGCGCTCCTGCTCGTAGCCCAGCAGATCGCCGGGCTGGCATTTGAGTTCACGGCAGATGGCCTCCAGAGTGGAGAAGCGCACCGCCTTGGCGTGGCCATTCTTGAGGATCGAGAGGTTGGCCTCGGTGATGTCGATGCGCTGGGCCAGTTCGCGGGCGGTCATTTTGCGCTCGGCCAGCAGGGCATCGAGGCGGATGATAATGGGCATACGTTCCTCACACCGTCAGTTGCTGTTCATCGGCCAGCAGTTTGGCCTCGCGCATGACCAGTGCCAGCGCCAGTACGATCAGTCCCGCCAGCAGTACCCGGAAATCTGAGGTACTCAGCGCTATGGTACCGAGTACTTCCGGGCCTCTCATGGTGAGCACCGTATCCAGCAAGGGGGTCAGGATCAATTCGACCAGGAAGGTTGTACAGAGCAGCAGTCCGATCTGCCGATAGCGGCGGATCTGCTCGAAGGTGAAGAGCAGACCGGCGCGGTAGCCACGAAACAGCTGGCGCAGTTGCCAGAGCATCATCATAAAGACCAGATCCGGCAACAGCTGCACCAGGGTGCCGAGCAGCCGGGTGGAGAAGTGAAGGGGATAGTCGGCAGGATTGATGCCGGGGCGGCTCAAGATGGTGTTGAGCTTCTCCTGCAGAAAATCGGCGCCACCGAAGGGGGTCCACACCTCCAGCAAGGTGATCAAAGGGGTCGCCAGCAGTGCCAGCAGTAGCAGCCATTCGATCAGCATGCTCGAGCGTTCGAGTTTGTTGGAGATCATCTCATTCCTCACTGTGATGGTTTTATCTGAAAGGTAAAGTTTATCGTTTATCAATATTTACATCGGCAATGTTTATTGTTTTACGATATACAGTCAAGATAAAACTTATTGAAAAACGATAATTTCAATCTGTCCGAAGGGGATGACTTTTGGCTGCCGCCTCTCTAGACTGGCGAGGTTGTATACAAAAACTCAACATGGACAAGGAGTTATCGATGCACCAGGGATGGCTGCTGATCGGATTGTCGCTCACCTATCTGGGGCTGCTGTTTCTGATCGCCTTCGTGGCAGACAAGCACAAACGGCACCGTCTCAAGGGGCAACCGCTGCTCTACAGCCTGTCGCTGGCGGTCTACTGCACCTCCTGGACCTTCTTCGGCACCGTGGGGCAGGCGAGTGAATCCCCCTGGTCGCCGGTGCCCATCTACCTTGGCCCCATGCTGGTCTTTCTGTTTGGCTGGCGGCTGCTGGCCCGCCTCATTCTGGTGGCCAAGCGCGAGCACATCACCTCCATCGCCGACTTTATCGCCGCCCGTTACGGCAAATCCCAGCGGCTCGCCATGGTGATCTCCCTCATCGCCATCATGGGGATCCTCCCCTATCTGGTGTTGCAGCTCAAAGCCATCGTCACCGGGCTGGATCTGCTGATGGTCAACAGCGGCGGCATCAGCCCGACCAGCAATACCAGCGAGCTGGCGCTCGGGGTCACTCTGCTGCTGGCGCTGTTCAGCATCCTGTTCGGCACCCGCCATCTCGATGCCACCGAGCACCACAGGGGGATGGTGGTGGCCATCGCTTTCGAGTCGGTGGTCAAATTGCTGGCCTTTATCGCGGTGGGGGGCTTCGCCCTCTGGCTGATCCTGAGCAAACCGGGCGAGGCTCACGAGCAGGTGACCCGCGACTTCTTTGCACAGGTGGTGGCGGTGAGCCCCGGCAACCTGCTGGAGCTTGCCATCTATACGGTGCTGGCGATGTGCGCCGTCATCTGCCTGCCGCGCCAGTTTCATGTGACTGTGGTGGAGAACAATCAGGGGCAGGATCTGCACTGGGCGCGCTGGATCTTCCCGCTCTACCTGTTCGTGATGGGGCTCTTTATCTGGCCGCTGGCGCTGGCGGGCAAGCAGTGGGTGGGGGCCGACATGGCCTCCGACACCTATGTGATCAGCCTGCCGATGGCCCTCGGGTTCGATGGCATGGCGATGCTGGCGTTTCTCGGCGGCACCTCGGCGGCCACCGGCATGGTGATCGTCTGCACCATCGCGCTGGCGATCATGGTGAGCAACGATCTGGTGCTGCCGGTGCTGCTGCGCCGCTTCTGGCGGCAGGGGCGCGACGAGCGGCTGGTGCGGCTGCTGTTGCAGGTGCGCCGTGGCGCCATCCTGCTGATCTTGCTGGCGGCCTGGGGGCTCTACCTCTGGCTCGGCGATCTCACCAGCCTCTCCCGCATCGGCTATCTCTCCTTTGGCGCGGTGGCGCAGTTTGCGCCGGCCCTGCTGCTCGGCCTCTACTGGCGTCACGGCAATCGCAAGGGGGTCTATCTTGGGTTGAGCCTCGGGGTGAGCCTCTGGTTCGTGACCCTGCTGGTGGAGAGCGGGCTGCTGGCCGGTTCACCGCTGGCCGAGCTGCTGGCGCCGCCGGACTGGCCTGCGTTTCGCGAGCTGAGTCTCGGGGCCTGGTGCATCTTCCTGAGTCTGCTCTTCAACCTGCTCGGCTATGTGGCCGGTTCCCTGTTGTCGCGCCCTGCGGTGAGCGAGCGGCTGCAGGCGGCCAACTTTGTCGGCAAGCCGAGCCGCGATACCGCCGCCCTCTATCAGGCGCGGGTCTCGGTCAAGGAGCTGGAGATGCTGGCGGCCCGCTTTGTCGGCTCAAGCCGGGTCAAACGCGCCTTTGGTCGTTTCGCCGGTGAGCGGGGCGGCCCGCTAGCTCCGCAGATGCAGGCCTCGGCCGAATTGATCGCCCACACCGAGCGGCTGCTGGCGGGGGTATTTGGCACCTCGTCGGCACGGCTGGTGCTCGCCTCTGCCCTGCAGGGGCGCAACATGCAGCTCGAGGAGATCGCCACCATCGTCGATGAGGCCTCCGACGTGTTTCGCTTCAACCGCGGCCTGTTGCAGGGGGCGATCGAGCATATCGGGCAGGGGATCTCGGTGGTGGACAGGGAGCTTCGGCTGGTGGCCTGGAACCGCCGTTACATCGAGCTGTTCCACTATCCGCCGGGGCTTATTCAGGCGGGGCGCTCCATCGAGGAGATCATCCGCTACAACGCCCAGCAAGGGCTCTGTGGCCCCGGTGATATCGAGGACCACGTGGCGCGGCGGGTCGCCTTTATGAAGCGCGGCAGCGCCCATATCTCGGCGCGGGAGCGCCCGGACGGGCGGGTGATCGAGATGCAGGGCAACCCCATGCCCGCCGGTGGTTTCGTCATGACCTTTACCGACATCACGCCGTTTCGCGATGCGGAGCGGGTGCTGCGCGAAGCGAACGAACATCTGGAGGCGCGGGTGGCCGAGCGCACCCGTGAGCTCTCCGAACTCAACCGCCAGCTGCTGCTGGTGAACCAGCAGGTGGAGCGGGCCAACCACTCCAAGAGCCGTTTTCTGGCGGCGGTCAGCCACGATCTGACCCAGCCCCTCAATGCGGCCAAGCTGTTTACCTCCTCCCTGCTGGAGATGCTGCCCGATGCTGGCGAACAGGCCCGCATCGCCCGCCATATCGACGATGCGCTGGGGGCGACCGAGGATCTCATCACCGATCTGCTCGATATCTCGCGGCTTGAAGCAGGCAAGTTCAAGGCCAAGAAGCTCGATTTTGCCCTGCGCGATCTGCTCGACAACCTCAAGGCGGAGTTTGGCGTGCTGGCGCAGGCGGGGGGGATCCACTTCTCGGTGGTGGAGAGCAAGCATGCGGTGCACAGCGATGTGCGGCTGCTGCGCCGGGTGCTGCAGAACTTCCTCACCAATGCGTTTCGCTACAACCCCGGTGGCAGGGTGCTGCTCGGTTGTCGCCGGATCGGGGAGAAGATCCGCATCGAAGTGTGGGATAACGGCCCCGGCATCCCGCAGGACAAGCAGGAGGCGATCTTCGACGAGTTCTCCCGCCTCGATCACTCCCGCACCGCCAAGGAGCAGGGGCTGGGTCTGGGGCTCGCCATCGCCCGCGGCATCTCGCAGGTGCTCGGTCATCAGCTCACCTTGCAGAGCTGGCCGGGCAAGGGGTCGGTCTTTGCGGTGACCCTCAATCTGGCGACCCGGCCGGTCACGGCTCATCAGCTGGCGGCGCCGGTAGTGCGCGACAGCCAGCTGGAGGGGGTGACCGTGCTCTGTATCGACAACGAGCGGGACATTCTGACCGCCATGAGCACCCTGCTCGGCCGTTGGGGCTGCGAGGTGCGCTGCGCCGTCGATCTGGCCGAAGCCGAGGCGCTGGTGGCAGAAGGATTTGTGCCGCGATTGGTGCTCTCTGACTATCACCTCGACGACGGCAAGACCGGGTTGGAGGCGCTCGCTGCCCTGCAACGGGTGTGTGGCGACGAGCTGGGAGGCATCATCATCAGTGCCGATCGCAAGAGCGAGTTGCAGGCGCAGATCCGCGAGCGGGGGTATGGCTACATCAGCAAGCCGGTCAAACCGCTCAAACTGCGGGCCCTGATGAACAGCCTGCTGCTGCGATAGCCGCATCCGGGGCGGCAAGCCGTGAACAGGCTCACAAAACCACGCAATGGTTGCGCGGGCCATGGTCATGGATGAATGCCGATAACAGAGTTTTATCGGCGAAGATGTCTTCACATTCTTGTGTGATGGCCGCCAGTCACGGCATTAGCTTGTCACTGTCGGTAAACGCCGACAGTAGCGGACCGGATCGGCTCACTCTATAGTCGGGATGCGATTTTTTGCATCGCAAATGAAGTAACCGAAGGGCAAACCGATCGCAAGGTCGGGACGCAAAGCTTCCGGTCCAGGGAATGAGCCGTACTTGAGATAGCGGGGCCACCACAGGTTGTTGTGCACCTTTGCCAAGAGGCCGCACTGCCGTCTGCGTTACCTGTCAGGGCGTAGCCCTTTTCGTTGCCAACATAACGAAATAGGGAAATATAAAAAATGCTAAGTCCAAAGCCTACCATGCTGGCCCTCGCGGTCGGTCTATGCTGCGCCTCGTCCGCTTATGCTGCGGCGCCCGGCAAGCCGACCATCGGATGGGGCCCCACCAAGTTTTCCATCGTCGAAGTCGATCAGGCGGCCACTGCCTACAACAATCTGGTCAAGGTAAAGGATGGCGCCGATGTGGAGGTGAACTGGAACCTCTGGAGCGGCGATCTGGGCCAGAGTGCCAAGGTGCTGCTCAATGGTCAGGAGGTGTGGTCCGGCCCCTCGGCCGCGGCGGGCAGCGCCAAATTCAAGGTGAAGAAAGGGGGGCGCTACCAGATGCAGGTGGCGCTGTGCAACGCCGATGGCTGTACCCTCTCTGATGCCAAGGAGATCGTGGTCGCCGATACCGACGGCAGCCATCTGGCGCCACTCAAGGCGCCGCTGCAGGAGAACAACAAGCCCTACGCCAACAAGTCCGGCAAGGTGGTGGGGACTTACTATGTGGAGTGGGGCGTCTATGGCCGCAAGTTTACGGTGGACAAGATCCCGGCCCAGAACCTGACCCATATCCTCTATGGTTTCACCCCCATCTGCGGCGGGGATGGCCTCAACGACAGCCTCAAGGAGATCGAAGGGAGCTTCCAGGCGCTGCAGCGGGCGTGTGCCGGTCGCGCCGACTTCAAGGTGGCGATGCACGATCCCTGGGCCGCCATCCAGATGCCGCAAGGCAACCTCACTGCCCATGACGAGCCCTACAAGGGCAACTTTGGCGCCCTGATGGCGCTCAAGCAGGCCTATCCGAACCTCAAGATCCTCCCCTCGGTCGGCGGCTGGACCCTCTCCGACCCCTTCTACTTCCTCGGTGACAAAACCAAGCGCGATGTGTTCGTCGGCTCGGTGAAAGAGTTCCTGCAGACCTGGAAGTTCTTCGATGGCGTGGATATCGACTGGGAGTATCCGGGTGGACAGGGTGCCAACCCGAAACTGGGCAGCCCGAGCGATGGTGCCACCTATGTGGTGCTGATGAAGGAGCTGCGCGCCATGCTCGACGAGCTGGAGGCCGAGACCGGGCGCCAGTATGAGCTCACCTCGGCCATCGGGGCGGGGGGCGACAAGATCCAGGATGTGGACTACAAGGCGGCCCAGCCCTACATGGACCACATCTTCATGATGACCTACGACTACAACGGTGACTGGAGCAACACCGAGCTGGGTCATCAGACCAACCTCTATCCGGCGAGCTGGGATCCCAATACCAAGTACACCACCGACAAGGCGGTCAATCAGCTGCTGGCGCAGGGGGTTGAACCGGGCAAGCTGGTGGTCGGTGCCGCCATGTATGGCCGTGGCTGGACCGGGGTGAGCGGTTATCAGGGCAACAACCCCTTCACCGGCACGGCCACTGACAAGGTGAAGGGAACCTGGGAGGACGGGGTGGTGGATTACCGCGACATCGTCA
>OEQO01000023.1_pt1 | contig 39388 bp, 35 predicted proteins | sample 1539751 | NCBI WGS metagenome assembly OEQO01 (sample SAMEA3891237, study PRJEB23780) | metagenome | biome: terrestrial biome; feature: animal house; material: water of meat washing | place: Italy | collected 2015-05-12 | reverse complement strand
GCTTTATTGGCATCTATCTAGAGGTCTTATGTGGTTCAACAGCAAACTTAAAAAAGAGAATCAACAGCTCAGGGAGGTCTTGCAGCTCAAGGAGCAGCAACATCAGGCCAAGTTAACTGAACTGCTGGCCACTATCGGGGAGTATGAACACATGCAACGTAGCAGCCGGGAACGAAACGAACTCTTCAATCAGGTGCTCACCTGCCAGAACCAGGGGGGCGAGATGTTGCAGAGTGTGCGGGAGGCGCTAGCGGGCAGCGCCGAGCACCTGATGGCGGAGAATAGAACGCTTTCTGAGCTGGATCAGCTGTTTGCCCAGACCCGTGATGCCATCATCCGCCTCTCCGGGCGAGCCCATGCCATCACGGATGAAGCAGCCCGTAGCCTGAAGGCCGTCCATCAGCTTGATGTCAGTACATCGGCCATCAATCAGTTCGTAGCTGCTATCCAGGGTATCTCTGATCAGACCAACTTGCTGGCACTTAATGCCGCCATTGAAGCGGCCAGAGCCGGTGAAGCTGGACGAGGGTTTGCCGTGGTGGCAGATGAGGTGCGCAATCTGGCCAACCGCTCCGCCGCCTCGACCGCCGAGATCCAGGGGATGATCAACCGCTTGCAGGAGCAGAGTGCCCGCGCCGTCAGCGCCATGGCGCAGGGGCGTAACCAGAGTCTGGAGGTGGTGAGTCAGGCCGATGAGGCCAACGCCGCCCTCGGCCAGATCACCGCCCACATCACCCAGATCAACGACATGAACATCCAGGTCGCCACCGCCACCGAGGAGCAGTCGAGCGTGGTCGGCGAGATCAACCGCAACGTGGAAGATATCAACCAGCTCACCATGGAGACCGCCGACATCGCCCACCAGCTGACCGAGTCCAGCCGCAGCCTGCAGCAGCTCTCCGGTCAACTCGACAAGCTGGTCGGCAACTTCCGTCTGTAGTCTGTCATCCCACTCCTGAAGACTCACCAGAGGGCGCTGCGGCGCCCTCTGTCATAGCCACGGCAAACGGTGACGCACGGCCATTCAAACGCCGTTATGCGCCCCTCGAAATGCCTCATAATCAGGGAAATATGAGGAGGAGTTATGGGCAAGCTGATCGTAATGATATTGCTGGGGGGAGTGCTCAGCGCTTGCAGCAGCGGGCCGGTGCGGGTACACGGGGCGGATGTCAGCGTGGACGATACCCGGATCCGGGTCAGTGACGGCAGTGGTGGCTATGGCACCTTCTGCCCGCCGGGGCAGGCCAAGAAGGGGCGCTGCTAACCGGACTCCGAAGGCCAGATAGCAAAAAGCCGCTCATTCGAGCGGCTTTTTCATCCAAGCGGAGAAGAAAATTACTTTTTCTTCTTGGCCTTGGCGTTCGGCAGGTCGGTGATGGAGCCTTCGAACACTTCGGCAGCCAGACCCACAGACTCGTGCAGAGTCGGGTGAGCGTGGATGGTCAGCGCGATATCTTCGGCGTCAGCACCCATCTCGATGGCCAGACCGATTTCACCCAGCAGTTCACCGCCGTTGGTACCGACGATGGCACCACCGATGACGCGGCCGCTCTCCTTGTCGAAGATCAGCTTGGTCATACCGTCGGAGCAGTCGGACGCGATGGCGCGACCGGAAGCAGCCCACGGGAAGGTGGCGACTTCGAAGTTCAGGCCCTGTTGCTTGGCTTCCTTCTCGGTCAGACCGACCCATGCCATCTCTGGCTCGGTGTAGGCGATGGACGGGATCACTTTCGGGTCGAAGTAGTGCTTCTTGCCAGCGATCACTTCGGCGGCAACGTGACCTTCGTGAACACCTTTGTGCGCCAGCATCGGCTGACCCACGATGTCACCGATGGCGTGGATGTGCGCCACGTTGGTACGCAGCTGCTTGTCCACCTCGATGAAACCGCGCTCGGTCACGGCAACGCCAGCCTTCTCGGCATCCAGCATCTTGCCGTTCGGCACACGACCTACGGCAACCAGCACGTTGTCGTAACGAACCGGCTCGGCCGGGGCGTGCTTGCCTTCGTAGGAGACGTACAGGCCGTCTTCACGGGCTTCAACTGCGGTGACCTTGGTCTCCAGCATGATGTTGAATTTCTTGGCCACACGCTTGGTGTAGATCTTGACGATGTCTTTGTCGGCAGCCGGAACCAGCTGGTCGGCAAATTCCACCACGTCGATCTCGGAACCCAGAGAGGAGTAAACGGTACCCATCTCCAGACCGATGATGCCGCCACCGATAACCAGCAGTTTGCCGGGAACGGTTTTCAGCTCCAGCGCATCGGTAGAGTCCCATACGCGCGGGTCATCGTGGGGGATGAACGGCAGCTTCACCGGACGGGAACCGGCCGCGATGATGGCGTTGTCGAAGGTCACGGTAGTCTTGCCGTCTTCCCCGGTCACTTCGAGCGTGTTCGGGCCGGTAAATTTACCCAAGCCGTTAACAACCTGAACTTTACGCATCTTGGCCATGCCAGCCAGACCGCCGGTCAGCTGGTTGATAACCTTCTCTTTCCACAGACGGATCTTGTCGATGTCGGTCTGCGGTGCACCGAAGACGATGCCGTGCTCGGCCAGCGCCTTGGCTTCTTCAATCACTTTGGCAACGTGCAGCAGCGCCTTGGAGGGGATGCAGCCCACGTTCAGGCAGACGCCACCCAGGGTGGAGTAACGCTCGACGATAATAGTATCCAGACCCAGATCGGCTGCACGGAAAGCAGCGGAATAACCGGCAGGGCCAGCACCCAGTACTACGACCTGGGTTTTGATTTCTTTACTCATCATGACCTCTTTGTCGTTCTTATATCCCCGGACAGCGCAGTCTTATACCGAAACGGGTGGCTGCAGCCGTGAAAAAAACGGGGCAAGTTTACGATCATGTTAATGAAATGAGAAGTAAAAAGGGCAGGCTCTGGGCCCGCCCTCTCACTTACAGGACCAGTCGACGAATGTCGGACAGCACGCCGTTCATGGTGGTGATGAAGCGAGCCCCATCGGCACCATCGATCACGCGGTGGTCGTAGCTCAGAGCCAGCGGCAGCATCAGGCGCGGCGCGAACTCTTTGCCGTTCCACTTCGGCTTCATCTCGGATTTGGAGACACCGAGGATGGCCACTTCCGGCGCGTTGACGATCGGGGTAAAGCTGGTACCGCCGATGCCACCCAGGCTGGAGATGGTGAAGCAACCGCCCTGCATGTCGGCAGCGGTCAGCTTGCCGGCACGGGCCTTCTTGGAGATCTCGGCCAGATCGCGAGACAGCTCCATGATGCCCTTCTTGTTAACATCGCGCACCACGGGCACAACCAGACCGTTGGGGGTATCCACCGCCACACCGATGTGGATGTACTTCTTCATGATCAGCTTGCTGCCATCTTCGGACAGGGAGCTGCAGAAGCGCGGGTGAGCTTCCAGCGCCTTGGCGGCGGCTTTCAGGATGAACACCAGCGGGGTGATCTTCACATCTGCCTTCTGCTTCTCGAGCATCGCGTTCTGCTCTTTGCGGAACGCTTCCAGCTCGGTGGTATCGGCTTCGTCGAACTGGGTGACATGAGGGATCATGACCCAGTTGCGGTGCAGGTTCGGACCGGAGATCTTCTGGATGCGGGTCAGATCGACCTCTTCCACATCACCGAACTTGCTGAAATCGACCTTCGGCCACGCCAGCACGCTCATGCCGTTGCCAGTGCCGGTACCGGCAGCCGGTGCAGACTCGGCGCGCTTGATGGCATCCTTCACGTAGGCTTGCACGTCTTCTTTGACGATGCGGCCCTTGCGACCGGAGGCTTTCACCTTGGCCAGGTTGACGCCGAACTCGCGCGCCAGACGGCGTACTGCCGGGGAAGCGTGCACGTAAGCGTCGTTGGCAACGAAATCGGTCGCAGCGGCAGCAGCCTGGGCAACCGGAGCCGGAGCAGCGGCAACAGGGGCTGCAGCGACCGGAGCGGCAGCTTGAGCAACCGGCGCGGCGGCAGGAGCAGCGCCAGCCACTTCGAAGACCATGATCAGGGAACCGGTGGAGACCTTGTCACCCGCCTTCACCTTGATCTCTTTGACCACACCGGCGAACGGCGCAGGCACTTCCATGGAGGCCTTGTCACCTTCCACGGCGATCAGGGACTGGTCGGCTTCAACCTTGTCACCCACGGCAACCATGATCTCGGTGACTTCCACTTCGTCACCACCGATATCCGGTACGTTGACCTCTTTGGCAGCAGCGGCAACCGGGGCAGCAGCCACGGGCGCGGCGGCTTGAGCCGGAGCAGCAACGGCAGCAGGCGCAGCGCCAGCCACTTCAAACACCATCACCAGAGAGCCGGTAGAGACCTTGGCGCCAGCGGCAACCTTGATCTCGACCACGCGACCTGCGAACGGTGCCGGTACTTCCATGGAGGCCTTGTCACCTTCCACGGCAATGATGGACTGGTCGGCTTCTACCATGTCGCCCACGGCAACCATGATTTCAGTCACGTCCACTTCGTCGTCACCGATGTCCGGTACATGCACATCTTTGCGCACGGCAGCGGCAGGTGCGGCGGCCGGAGCAGCAGCAACCGGTGCAGCCACTTCAGCAGGGGCGGCAGCGCCTTCGGCTTCGAAGATCATGATCTGGGAACCGGTGGCAACCTTGTCGCCCACCTTGATCAGGATCTCTTTGACGATACCGGCGGACGGGGCCGGAACTTCCATGGAGGCCTTGTCGCCTTCTACCGCGATGATGGACTGGTCCAGCTCGACCTTGTCACCCACGGCCACCATGATCTCGGTGACTTCAACTTCATCGGCGCCGATATCCGGCACCATAATCTGTTTGGACATTGTGCTTTATCCTCTTGCGTCGATCCGCGTGACTGGCTGATGCCGCCACGCACATCTCGCGTTAACCGTTTTAAATCCTGGCAAGGTCGCGCCGCATGACGGCGCGACCCTTGATCCACTTACGCGTACAGCGGGTTGACCTTGTCGGCATCGATGCCGTACTTGGCGATGGCGTCGGCCACAACCTGCTTGTCTACCTCGCCGCGCTTGGCCAGTTCGGTCAGGGCAGCAACCACCACGTAGAATTCGTTCACTTCGAAGTGACGACGCAGGTTGGCACGGCTGTCGGAACGGCCGTAACCGTCGGTACCCAGCACGCGGTAGTTCTCGGTCGGAACGAAGGCGCGAACCTGATCGGCGAAGGACTTCATGTAGTCGGTCGCAGCGATGGTGGCTTCGGAACCCAGTACCTGAGCGATGTAGGGAACACGCGCCTCAGAGGTCGGGTGCAGCATGTTCCAGCGATCCGCGTCCTGACCGTCACGGGCCAGCTCGTTGAAGGAGGTGACGCTGAACACATCGGAACCGATGCCGTACTCGCTGGCCAGGATCTGGGCGGCAGTACGCACGTGACCCAGGATGGAACCACAACCCAGCAGCTGAACTTTCGCCTTGGCACCGGCGACGGATTCCAGCTTGTAGATACCCTTGCGGATGCCTTCCTCGGCGCCTTCCGGCATGGCCGGCATGGCGTAGTTCTCGTTCAGGGTGGTGATGTAGTAGAACACGTTCTCCGGGTTCTCACCGTACATGCGGCGCAGGCCGTCCTGTACGATCACCGCCACTTCATAGGCGTAGGACGGGTCGTAGGAGATGCAGTTCGGGATGGTGTTCGCCAGGATGTGGCTGTGACCATCTTCGTGCTGCAGACCTTCGCCGTTCAGGGTAGTACGACCGGAGGTCGCACCCAGCAGGAAGCCACGGGCTTGCTGGTCACCGGCTGCCCACGCCATGTCGCCGATCCGCTGGAAGCCGAACATGGAGTAGTAGATGTAGAACGGGATCATCGGGCAATCGTTGGTGCTGTAAGAGGTCGCAGCAGCCAGCCAGGAGGACATGGCGCCCAGCTCGTTGATACCGTCTTGCAGAACCTGACCCTGCTTGTCTTCCTTGTAGTAGGAGACGATGTCGCGGTCTTGCGGGGTGTACTGCTGACCGTGCGGGCTGTAGATACCGATCTGGCGGAACAGACCTTCCATACCGAAGGTACGGGCTTCGTCAGCCAGGATCGGAACGATGCGCTTGCCGATGGACTTGTCTTTCAGCATCACGTTCAGGGAACGCACGAACGCCATGGTGGTGGAGATTTCGCGCGCCTGCTCACCCAGCAGCGGGCCGAAGGCATCCAGTGCCGGGATTTCCAGCTTGGTGGTGCTTTCGCGCAGACGGGTCGGCACATAGCCTTTCAGGGCGGTGCGACGGTCGTGCAGGTATTTGTGCTCGGCAGAACCGGCTTCGATCTTCAGGTACGGCAGATCGGCCAGCTGCTCGTCGGCCACCGGCAGGTTGAAGCGGTCACGCAGGTGACGCACGGAGTCCAGCTCCATCTTCTTGACCTGGTGAGCGATGTTCTTGCCTTCAGCCGCTTCACCCATGCCGTAACCCTTGATGGTCTTGGCCAGAATAACGGTCGGCTTGCCCTTGGTCTGGGTCGCCTTGTTGAACGCCGCGAACAGTTTGCGAGGATCGTGACCACCGCGGTTCAGGGCGAAGATCTCCTCGTCGGTCATGTCTTTGACCAGCGCGGCAGTTTCCGGATAACGGTTGAAGAAGTGCTCGCGGATGTAGCCACCGTCGCGGGACTTCATGGTCTGGTAGTCACCGTCCACGGTCTCGTTCATCAGCTGGATCAGCTTGCCGGAAGTGTCTTTCTTCAGCAGCTCATCCCACTTGCGACCCCAGATGACCTTGGTGACATCCCAACCGGCGCCAGCGAACAGGCCTTCCAGCTCGTTGATGACCTTGCCGTTACCGACAACCGGACCATCCAGACGCTGCAGGTTGCAGTTGACCACGAACACCAGGTTGTCGAGCTTTTCACGCACGGCAACGGTCAGGGCACCCTTGGCTTCCGGCTCGTCCATCTCGCCGTCACCCAGGAAGGCGTAAACGGTCTGCTCGGAGCAATCCTTGATACCACGGTCGGTCAGGTACTTCAGGAAGCGAGCCTGATAGATGGCGGCGATGGGGCCCAGACCCATGGATACGGTCGGGAACTGCCAGAAGTCCGGCATCAGTTTCGGGTGCGGATAGGAAGGGATACCCTTGCCGTCCACTTCCTGACGGAAGTTGTCCAGCTGCTCTTCGGTCAGACGACCTTCAGCGAAGGCGCGAGCATAGATGCCCGGGGAGATGTGACCCTGGAAGTAAACCAGATCGCCACCATCCTTCTCGTTGCGAGCACGGAAGAAGTGGTTGAAGCAGACATCATAGATGGTCGCAGAAGAAGCGAAGGAAGACATGTGACCACCCAGGTCCAGGTCTTTCTTGGACGCGCGCAGCACGATCATCATGGCGTTCCAGCGGATGATGGCGCGAATGCGGCGTTCCATCTCCAGGTCACCCGGGTAGTCCGGCTCGTCGCTGGACGGGATGGTGTTGATGTAATCGCGATTTGCCTTGGCAGCCACGTCCACACCGCTTACGCGGGCTTTCTCGGCCAACTGTTCAAGGATGAACTGAGCGCGTTGCGGACCCTCTTCACGCAGCAGGGATTCCAGAGAGGCAAGCCACTCCAGCGTTTCTATCGGGTCCACATCGTTCTTCAGGATATCAGACATGGCTGGTTCCTATGTTGTTGTGATTGCACGGCATTGCACGGCGAAGGGCGCAAGCATTCGACAATAAAGCCTTGTGGGATTAGTTTTCCTGCTGACGGATCCGACGCATGGATCGCTGGATCCGGCTGTCTTCCCTCTGCATATCCAACAAGGTGTCCTCGATAAAGGCCAGATGCTCATGACAAGCTGTTCTGGCCCGCTCCGGAGCCCCCGAAAGAATAGCCTCGATCAGATTCGCGCGATGGCGACGTATCTTGGCTACCACTCCCGGGCGGCGATTCAAAATCTCGTTATTCTGCAGAATGTTCTGCTCGAGCATCGGGCTCATGGCCCGCAGCAGGTGCAGCAGCACCACGTTGTGGGACGCCTCGGCCACCGCCAGATAGAACTGGGTCACGGCTGCCGATTCGGCCACCAGCGAGCCCGACTGGCCCGCCTCTTCGATGGCGGTTTGCACCTGACGAATGCGCTCGAAATCAGACCCGGTTCCCCGCAAGGCCGCGTAGTAGGCACAGATGCCTTCCAGCGCGTGGCGAAACTCCAGCAGGTCATACTGGGCTTCCGGGTGGGTACTGAGCAGTTCGAACAGAGGATCGGCGATCCCCTTGCTCAGGGCATTCTGCACATAAGTGCCGCCGCCCTGACGGCGATAAAGCAATCCGCGCGCTTCCAGTCGCTGGATGGCTTCGCGCAAGGAGGGGCGCGATACCTGAAACTGGATGGCGAGTTCCCGCTCGGGAGGCAATTTCTGCCCCGGCTGCAGGCTGCCTTCCAGAATCATCTGTTCCAGCTCGGCGACAATGGAGTCGGCCAACTTGGGTTGCGTAATCTTGCGATAGGGCATGAGGCTACTTTGTTAAATTGGTATTACCAATTTCATGGATGGGGCGAAAATTAGCAGAGCCCTTTTGAAAAGTCCACCCAAAAGATGATCTGAGTCAAGAATCAACCCCACCACTTAAGGGGTAAAACAGGGCAAACATGATTTAGCTCATAGAAAATGGTCTGACCAATATTCTTGACGGCGCTCACAAATAACATTTGCGCAACCAGAGACAAAAATGGCCTGCCAGATAGGCAAGCCATTGATTTTAAAATCCAAACTAAATTTGAATATTTACTTTAGCTGTTTAGTAATTGCCGGTAGTAATCCCACTGAAAACTGGCTCCGGGATCCGTCTTGCGCCCTGGTGCGATATCGCAATGGCCGACAATTTTTTCGTGGGTAATCACCGGATAGCGCTCCGAGATGGCTCGGGTGAGCCCCGCCAGCGCCCGGTACTGGGCCTCGGTATAGGGGGTCTCGTCAGTCCCTTCCAGCTCGATACCGATGGAGAAGTCATTGCATGCCTCCCTCCCCTGCCAGCTCGAGACACCTGCATGCCAGGCGCGCGCGCCGAACGGCACATACTGCACCAGCTCGCCATCACGGCGGATCAGGCAGTGGGCCGAGACCCGCAACTGATGAATACCGGCAAAATAGGGGTGCGCCTCGGGGTCGAGCCGCCCCATAAAGAGATCGTCGATAAAGGGACCGCCAAACTCCCCCGGCGGCAGGCTGATGCCATGCACCACCAGCAGGGAGATATCGTCCAGCGCGACCCGTTCGTTGTGATGGGGAGAAGGCACCCGGCGCGCCTGCTGGCACCAGCCAGCGGCATCGATAGAGAAACAAGGTTGCGAAGCGAGTTGAGTCATCGGCTACTCGAGTTGGCTGATAAATGGCGAGAAAACGAAGATACCTGATAGGCAACCCGGCACCAACTCACTGAATCAACGGGAAATGGTATGTTAGGCTGAGTCATCTTCCGCTCGATATGGATGGGGTATGCAGCACACGGCACGCTGGATGTGGTTACTGGCCTGGCTCTCTTTGATGGGCCTGCTGACCCTCTATTTTCACTCCCGCAACCAACCCAGCGTCACCGCCAGCGGCGAGCTGTTGCTGCGGGCCGACCAGAGCGGCCACTATCGTCTGGAGGGTGCCATCAACGGCCAGCCGGTGCAACTGCTGCTCGATACCGGCGCCACCCGCATCACCATCCCGCAGCAGGTTGCCGAGCGGCTCGGCCTGACCGCTCATGGCAGCAGCCAGGTCAATACCGCCGCGGGGCAGATCCGGGTCGGCAACGGCACCATCGAAACGCTGGCGATGGGGCCATTGACCTTGTACGATCTGGCCATCTTTATCAATCCGGCGGCAGACGGTGACGAAGTGCTGGTTGGCATGAACGCCCTCGGTCGGCTGGAGCTGGTTCAAAAGGAGCGGCAACTGCTGCTCAGACCCTTGCAGGAATAAGGCATGTTTCAACAGGATGTCAGCCGCGCCGTGCGCGCCGCACTACTCGAAGATCTGGGCGATGCCCTCACCACGCTGGACCAACCGGACGCCAGCGCCGATATCACCGCCCAGCTGATCCCGGCGGATCGGATGGCCACTGCCCGGGTGATCACCCGTGAAGCAGGAGTATTCTGCGGCCAACCCTGGGTGGATGAAGTCTTCCTGCAACTGAAGGCCCAGCTCGGTGGCGAAGTGAAGGTGGAGTGGAAGGTGCAGGATGGGGAAGTGCTCTCCCCCAATCAGGAGCTGTTCCGCCTCCATGGCCCTGCCCGCCTGCTGCTGACCGGCGAGCGCAATGCGCTGAACTTTGTCCAGACCCTCTCCGGCGTCGCCACCCTCACCGCCCGCTATGTGGCTGAACTGGAAGGCACCGACTGCCGTCTGCTCGACACCCGCAAGACCATCCCCGGGCTGCGCACGGCACAGAAGTACGCGGTCACCTGCGGCGGCGGCAAGAATCACCGCATCGGCCTCTACGACGCCTACCTCATCAAAGAGAACCATATCCTCGCCTGTGGCGGCATTGCCGAAGCGATCAATGAGGCTCGTCATCTCAATCCGGGCAAACCGGTGGAGGTGGAAGTCGAAACGTTGGCAGAGCTGGAACAGGCGCTGGCGGCACACGCCGATATCGTGATGCTCGACAACTTCGACGTGACCATGATGCGGGAAGCGGTCGCCATCAATCAGGGCCGCGCCAAGCTGGAAGTCTCCGGCAATGTGACCCTCGATACTCTGGCCGAATTTGCCGCCACCGGCGTCGATTTTATCTCTGTCGGGGCGCTCACCAAGCATGTACGGGCGCTCGATCTCTCCATGCGCTTTATCCAGCAGTGAGATTCACCCCGCAGGCCTGAGCAAATACTCGACCTAACCGGATAAACAACTTGCAAAAGGCGCCATGGGCGCCTTTTCTTTATGCAGGATCCCTCAGCAAAGGAGTGTAATGACGGACCCGCTTTCACCCGTAACAAAGAGTCATAAGAAGCCACTTATTTTATGACTCGCATCAAGTTTTTGGTAAATGACATGAAAGTGGTTAACAAAGGCAGCAATCTCTGTTGCCACCCCTGACAGCTCGGATAAGATACTGACGTGCGGATGGTTTTCTACCGGCACTTCCCAGGAACCAAGGATAAAAGGATATTTTCCATGAACAGCGAAATGAAGAAACAATCGGGTTTTACCCTTATTGAACTGATGATCGTGGTCGCGATCGTGGCCATACTGGCCGCCATCGCACTGCCGGCATATCAGACTTATACCCAAAAGGCTCGTTTTACTGAGGTTGTATCCGCAACTGGACCATATAAAACAGCCATTGAAGTCTGTATCCAAACAAATGGAATTACAGCTCTGTCAGCCACTGACAATTGCAACCAAGGAACTCGAGGTGTACCAGCCAACATAACCTCTGCAGCTGGTAACGTTGCATCGGTTACTGTAACTGACACAACTAACGCTATCACCGCAACAGGTGTTGCAGCTAGTTTTGGGGGGACAGCACATACATACGTGATTACCCCAACAATTACTGCAGGAAAAGTCACTTGGGCAGCATCTGGAAGTTGCTCAACCGCTGGCGTGTGTTAATTGACCTCTAGCCCTAATAGCGGCCTGGCGTTAAGCCTGGCCGCCTCTTCACTGATCAGTGAAGAGGACTCCCAGCGCTATCTGAGCCAGGCCAAGGCCCAGCGCAAACCCTTTGTGACATTTCTGATAGAGAACGAGATCCTCGACAGCAAGGCGCTCGCCGATTTTTGCGAGCTGGAGTATGGGGTACCTCTGCTGGATCTTGCCGCCTTCGATTTGGCCGAGATCCCGCAGAAGTACCTCAATCAGAAGCTGATTGAGAAACACCACGTCCTGCCCATCTACACCCAGGGCCACACCCTCTATATCGCCATGTCGGATCCGACCAATGTGTCGGCACTGGAGGATTTCGGCTTCAGCTTCGGGCTCCATACCGAGGCGCTGCTGGTAGAGGAGAACAAGCTCACCGCCGCCATAGCCAAGCTGCTGGAGAACGAGAGCGACGCCCTCGGCATGGAGGATATCGACGAATCCGAGATTTCGGATCTCGAGGTCTCCGACGAGAACAGTCGGCTGGACGAGAGCGTCAATACCGCCGATGACGATGCCCCCATCGTCAAGTACATCAACAAGATCATGATGGATGCCATCAAGCGCGGTGCCTCCGACCTGCACTTCGAACCCTACGAGTTCAAGTATCGGGTCCGCTTTCGCATCGATGGCATTTTGCACGAGATCGCCACCCCGCCGGTCAATCTGGCCAACCGCTTCTCCGCCCGCCTCAAGGTGATGGCGCGACTCGATATCGCCGAGCGGCGGCTGCCGCAGGATGGCCGCATCAAGCTGAAGCTGTCGCGCAACAAGTCGATGGATATGCGGGTCAACACCCTGCCCACCATGTGGGGGGAGAAGATCGTTATCCGTCTGCTCGACTCCTCGGCGGCACGCCTCAATATCGAACAACTCGGCTTTGATGACCGGCAGAAGGCGCAATACCTGCGCGCCCTCTCCAAGCCGCAGGGGATGATCCTGGTGACCGGCCCCACCGGCTCGGGCAAAACGGTCTCGCTCTATACCGGCCTCAATATTCTCAACACCACCGAGGTGAACATCTCCACCGCCGAAGATCCGGTAGAGATCAACCTGCCCGGCGTCAACCAGGTGCAGGTCAACCCCAAGGCGGGGCTCACCTTCGCCAGCGCCCTGCGCTCCTTCTTGCGGCAAGACCCGGATGTGGTGATGGTGGGTGAAATTCGCGATCTCGAAACCGCCGAAATCGCCATCAAGGCGGCGCAGACCGGCCACCTGGTGCTCTCCACCCTGCACACCAACTCGGCGGCCGAGACCCTGACCCGGATGATGAACATGGGGGTGCCCGCCTTCAACATCGCCTCCTCGGTGACCCTGATCATGGCCCAGCGGCTGGCCCGTAAACTGTGCGACCACTGCAAGGCGCCGGAAGTGGTGCCGGAAGCCGAACTGCTGGAGCTGGGCTTTACGCCGCAGCAGCTGGCAGCCGGGCTGCGACTGTTCAAACCGGTCGGTTGCAAGGAGTGTTCCGGCGGCTACAAGGGGCGGGTCGGCATCTACGAAATCATGCTGATGTCGGAGAACATCGCCAAATTGATCATGCAGGGGGCCAACTCCCTGCAAATCGCCGCTATCGCGCAGAAGGAGGGGATGCGCACCCTGCGCACCTCGGGACTGGAGAAGGCCCGGCTCGGGGTCACCAGTCTGGCCGAGGTCAACCGGGTCACCACCAACTAATTCGCGTGGCGAAACAGTCGCCGCTAATACTCGGTGCGTAGGTTCGATTAACATGGCGTAATCGAACATTCGCAAAGAAAAACAGGATTCACGCAGCGTCATCGGACGTTTGTGTCATAAGGGCTGGCGCCCGACCCAATTGCAGGATGCAAAGATGGCAACCCTAACCAAGAAGAACAATGCCCCCAAGAAAGTCTTCGCCTTCCGCTGGCACGGGGTAAACCGCAAGGGGCAGAAGGTCTCCGGCGAGCTGCAGGCCGACAGCATCAACACCGTCAAGACCGAACTGCGCAAGCAGGGGGTCAACGTCACCAAGGTGGCCAAGAAATCCCAGGGGCTCTTCTCCAAGGGCGGCGCCAAGATCAAACCGATGGATATCGCCATCGTCTCCCGCCAGATCACCACCATGCTCTCCGCCGGTGTACCACTGGTGCAGAGCCTGCAGATCATCGCCCGCAGCCACGAGAAAGCCTCGATGCGCGAGCTGATGGGGCAGATTGCCGCCGATGTGGAGACCGGCACCCCCATGTCGGAGGCGCTGCGCCGTCATCCCCGCTACTTTGACGATCTCTACTGCGATCTGGTGGAAGCCGGTGAGCAATCCGGTGCGCTGGAGACCATCTACGACCGTATCGCCACTTACCGGGAGAAATCGGAAGCACTCAAGTCGAAGATCAAGAAGGCGATGTTCTACCCCACCATGGTCATTCTGGTGGCCATCGTGGTGACCTCCATCCTGCTGCTGTTCGTCATTCCGCAGTTCGAGGATATCTTCAAGAGCTTCGGCGCCGAGCTGCCGGTGTTCACCCAGTTTGTCATCGGCATCTCCCGCTTTATGCAGAACTGGTGGTATGTCTTCTTTGGTGGCACCGCCCTTGGCATCTTCCTCTATGTGCGGGCCTGGCGGGCCTCCCAGAAGGTGAAAGACAATACCGACAAGTTCGTCCTCACCATTCCGGTGGTCGGGATGATCCTGCACAAGGCGGCGATGGCTCGCTTTGCCCGCACCCTGTCGACCACCTTCTCCGCCGGTATCCCGCTGGTGGATGCGCTGATTTCGGCGGCAGGCGCCTCCGGCAACTATGTCTATCGCACCGCGGTCATGGCCATCCGCAACGAGGTGGTGGCCGGTATGCAGATCAACGTGGCGATGCGCACCGTCGATCTCTTCCCCGACATGGTGATCCAGATGGTGATGATCGGTGAGGAGTCCGGTGCCATCGATGATATGCTCTCCAAGGTCGCCACCATCTTCGAACAGGAGGTGGATGATCTGGTCGATGGCCTCACCAGCCTGCTGGAACCCCTCATCATGGTGGTGCTCGGGGTGCTGGTCGGCGGCATGGTTATCGCCATGTACCTGCCCATCTTCAAGCTTGGCGACGTGGTAGGCTGATTCATCAGGGCATGGCACCACCGCCATGCCCTCCCCCCATTTAATGACTGACGGTTGGTTATGACACTTCTTCTCGAGCTGGCTCACGGCTTGCCCTGGCTCTACTTCTCGCTGGTTTTTCTCTTCTCCCTGATGATCGGCAGCTTCCTTAACGTAGTGATCCACCGCTTGCCCATCATGCTGGAGCGGGAGTGGCAGGCCGAGTATCGCAGCTACTTCGCCCCCGATGAGGAGGCCACTGCGCCAGAGCGCTACAACCTGATGGTACCGCGCTCCGCATGCCCTCACTGTGGCCACGCCATCACTGCGCTGGAGAACATCCCGCTGCTGAGCTGGCTCTGGCTCAAAGGGCGTTGCCGCGACTGTCAGGCCCCCATCTCGGCCCGCTATCCGCTGGTAGAGCTGCTGACCGCCCTGCTCTCGGTGGCTGTTGCCATGGTGATTACACCGGGCTGGGGCACGCTGGCCGCCCTGCTGCTGACCTGGGTGCTGGTCGCCCTCACCTTCATCGATCTCGACAAGATGTTGCTGCCCGACCAGCTCACCCTGCCACTGCTGTGGGGCGGGCTGCTGTTCAACCTGGCAGGCGGCTTCGTGCCGCTGGCGGATGCCGTGATCGGTGCCATGGCGGGCTATCTGGTGCTCTGGAGCCTCTACTGGGCCTTCAAGCTGCTCACCGGCAAGGAGGGGATGGGATATGGCGACTTCAAACTGCTGGGGGCCCTGGGCGCCTGGCTCGGTTGGCAGGCGCTGCCCATTATTCTGCTGCTCTCATCCCTGGTCGGCGCGGTGATCGGCATCAGCCTGATCGCCTTGCACAAACACCATCAGGGCAAGCCCATCCCCTTCGGCCCCTACCTCGCCATCGCGGGCTGGATCGCCCTGTTGTGGGGCGATACCATCACCCGCTGGTATCTCTCTACCCTGCTTTGAGCAAGAGGCCCCCATGTATGTAGTTGCTATCACAGGTGGTATCGGCAGCGGCAAGACCACTATCGCCAATCAGTTTGCCGCGCTGGGTATCGAGGTGGTGGATGCCGATGTGATCGCCCGCGAAGTGGTCGAGCCGGGCACCCCGGCCCTTGCCGCCATCGCCGACCATTTTGGCCCGGATGTGATTGATCCGAGCGGTCAACTCGATCGTCGCGCCCTGCGCGAGCGGGTCTTCAGCGACCCACAGGCCAAGGAGTGGCTCAATGCCCTGCTCCACCCGCTTATTCGCAGCGAAATGCTGCGCCAGTGTGCCGCAGCCCGCTCACCTTACTGCCTGCTGGTGGTGCCGCTGCTGGTGGAGAACAAACTCACCGGCCTCGCCAACCGGGTGCTGGTGATCGATGTGGATGAAGCCACCCAGATTGAGCGCACCTGCCGCCGGGATGGGGTATCGGCCGAGCAGGCCAAGGCCATCATCGCCGCCCAGGCGAGCCGGTCGGAGCGCCTTGCCGCGGCGGATGATGTCATCGAAAACCACAATGGCAGCGAAATGGCGATTAAAACGCGGATTTTGGCGCTGCACGAGACATATCTGGCAATTGCCTCTCAACAAGGCCGCCAAGTGTGAGTACACTAGGCCGGTTTATGGCTGGCCAGGATTAGGCATGATTTACGATTTCCCCCTCAATGAAAAAAGCCGGACCTATCTTCGTCTGGAGTCCCTGTTTTCCCAGATCCGCGACAATCTGGAGAGTGAACAATCCTGGGCACATATCGCCTTCTTCAAGGGGCTGTTCGATCTGCAGGAGTTGCTGGAGCGTGGTGACCTGCGCGCCGATCTCATCAAGGATCTGGAGCGTCTCGGCCAGCGTCTGAGCCACTGGGCCAGCCTGCCCGATGTCGATCTGGAGCAGATCAAGCAGATGCAGCAAGAGAGCAGCCAGCTCTCCCGCAACCTGCTCAACTCGCCACGCCCGGGTGCCCGCCTGAAAGAGGATCGTCTGCTCGGCTCGATCCGCCAGCGTTTCTCCATCCCCGGTGGCCTGTGTGCCTTCGATGTGCCGCAGCTGCACCACTGGCTCGGTACTCCGGCCATCACCCGTCACCAGCAGATGCAGGGCTGGCTGAGCGACATCAACCTGCTGATGAATGCCATCACCCTGTTGCTGCGCCTGTGGCGCGAATCAGGCAGCTTCAGTGAGCAGGTTGCCAGCAACGGTTTCTTCCAGGACACCGCCGAGAGCGCCGAGCTGATCCGCATCAAGCTGCCGGGCAATCTGTTCTGCTACCCGACCCTGAGCGGCCACAAGAACCGCTTCGCCCTGCGCTTTCTGCCCACCGCAGAACAGCCGATTGGCGACGTGCCGTTCCAGCTCGCCTGCTGCTAAGGAGGGCTTATGGTCACCAAGGTAAAGTGTCCGACCTGTCAGAGCGAAGTGGAGTGGGGCCCGCAGAGTCCGTTCCGCCCCTTCTGCAGCAAGCGCTGCCAGCTGATCGATCTCGGCGAATGGGCCGATGAAGAGAAGCGCATTCCGGGGGAGATCAACCCGGATCTGCTGCCGGAGCCGGAAGAGGGCGATCAGTGGCTATAAGCCCCTGGTCACGCACCTCTGCAACATGAAAAAAGGGCCGATTGGCCCTTTTTTCATGCTTGTTGGTTGCTACCGGCTCACGCCAGCAGACCCTGTAGCCGCGCTACAATCGGGCCATTGGCATCGGGGAAGTGGTAGTTGTGCAGCTCTGCCACCGGCACCCACAGACACTCCTGCCCCTCTTTGCCGAACGGCTCGCCGCTGAAACGGGTCACCTTCCAGATATCCAGCAATACCTGCTTCTCGGGGTAGTCGTGCTGCAGTTCCATGAAGGGGGCACAATCCAATACCCGGATGCCGATCTCTTCCCACAGCTCCCGATCCAGCGCGGTGAGCAGATCCTCGCCCGACTCCACCTTGCCACCGGGAAACTCCCAGCGATCCCCCTGATGGCGATCGGAGGAGCGTCTGGCGATGAAGATATCGCCCCGTTCATTCTCGATGACGCCAACCGCCACCCAGATCCGTTTTTTCTGTTCCATCAATTACCTCTGTTCGCTTGTTGCCACCAATAACAAGGCGGGCACTTGGCCCGCCTGTTATGGCATAGCGTCGATCAGGTCAACTGACCGTGGCAGTGCTTGTACTTCTTGCCGGAACCACACGGGCAGGGATCGTTGCGACCGACCTTCTGCTCGTCACGTACGAAGGTGGTGTGCCCCTCTTCGCCTGCGGCCTGTTCATCGGCCAGCTGGCTCTCTGCGGCGGCATGGGTGTAGGTACGGGGAGCGGCTTCCGCCTGCTGGCGCTGCTGCTCTTCCATCGCTTCCACATCGCGCTCCTGCACCTGAACACGGCTCAGGATGCTGACCACGTCGCGCTTGAGGGTTTCCAGCATCTGGGTGAACAGATCGAAGGATTCGCGCTTGTACTCCTGCTTGGGGTTCTTCTGGGCGTAACCGCGCAGATGGATGCCCTGACGCAGGTGATCCATGGCCGCCAGATGCTCTTTCCACAGACCATCCAGAGTTTGCAGCATCACCGCTTTCTCGAAGTTGCGCAGCACCTCTTTGCCGACCAGCTCTTCCTTGTGGGCATAGAGCTTGGTGGCTTCGTCCAGAATGCGCTCGCGCAGCTTCTCTTCATACAGCTTGTCATCTTCCGCCAGCCACTGTTGCAGCGGCAGATCCAGCGCGAAGTCGGCCTTCAGGCGCGCTTCCAGACCCGGCACGTCCCACATCTCTTCCAGAGACTGGGGCGGGATGTACTCGTCGATCACCGCGCCGTAGACGTCGTCACGGATAACGTGGATGGTCTCGGAGATGTCGTTGGTATCCAGCAGCTCGTTGCGCTGCTCGTAGACCACCTTGCGCTGGTCGTTGGCAACGTCATCAAACTCCAGCAAGCTCTTGCGGATGTCGAAGTTGCGACCTTCCACCTTGCGCTGGGCGTTTTCGATCGCCTTGGTGACCCACGGGTGCTCGATGGCTTCGCCCTCTTCCATGCCCAGCTTCTTCATCATGCCGGTCACGCGATCGGAGGCGAAGATCCGCATCAGGGTATCTTCCATGGAGAGGTAGAAACGGGAGGAGCCCGGGTCACCCTGACGACCGGAACGGCCGCGCAGCTGGTTGTCGATACGACGGGATTCGTGACGCTCGGTACCGATAATGTGCAGACCACCGGCGGCCAGCACCGCATCGTGACGCACCTGCCAGGCGGCTTTCAGCTCGGCAATCTGCTCGCTGGTCGGGTTCTCCAGCTTGGCAATCTCTGCCTGCCAGTTACCGCCCAACACGATGTCGGTACCACGACCGGCCATGTTGGTGGCGATGGTGACCGCACCAATCTGGCCAGCCTGAGCGACGATCTCCGCTTCCATGGCGTGGAACTTGGCGTTCAGCACCTTGTGCGGGATCTTCTCCTTGGTCAGGATGCCGGAGAGCAGCTCGGAGTTCTCGATAGAGACAGTACCGACCAGTACAGGCTGGCCCTTGGCCACGCACTGACGGATATCTTCGATGATGGCGGCATACTTCTCATTGGCGGTCAGGTAGACCAGATCGCCCATGTCCTTGCGCACCATCGGCTTGTTGGTCGGGATAACCACGGTATCCAGGCCATAAATCTGCTGGAATTCAAAGGCTTCGGTATCTGCAGTACCGGTCATCCCCGCCAGCTTGTTGTAGAGACGGAAGTAGTTCTGGAAGGTGATGGATGCCAGCGTCTGGTTCTCGTTCTGGATCTTCACCCCTTCCTTCGCTTCAACAGCCTGATGCAGACCATCGGACCAGCGACGACCCGGCATGGTACGACCGGTGTGCTCGTCGACGATGACGATCTCGTCTTTCTGGACGATGTAGTCCACGTTGCGCTCGAACAGGGTGTGAGCACGCAGACCCGCATTGACGTGGTGCAGCAGGCTGATGTTGGAGGCGGAGAACAGGGAGTCGTTCTCGTCCAGCAGCCCCTCTTTCTTGAGCAGCTCTTCCACGAAGATCTGACCGTTTTCGGTCAGCAGTGCCTGACGGTTCTTCTCGTCCACCGTGTAGTGACCGTCGCCGGTGTACTCTTCGGTGTCTTCCTTGTCCTGCTTGACCAGCAGCGGGATCAGCTTGTTGACGCGAATATAGAGCTCGGAGCTGTCTTCGGCCGGGCCGGAGATGATCAGCGGAGTACGGGCTTCATCGATAAGCACCGAGTCCACCTCATCCACCAGCGCGTAGTTGAGCGGGCGCTGTACGCGCTGCTCCGGCGAGAACGCCATGTTGTCGCGCAGGTAGTCAAAACCGAATTCGTTGTTGGTACCGTAGGTGATGTCGGCGGCGTAGGCGTCACGCTTCTGGGACGCATCCATGCCGGGCACGTTGCAATCGACGGTCATGCCGAGGAAGGCAAACAGCGGACGGTTCGCTTCCGCATCACGCTTGGCCAGGTAGTCGTTCACCGTTACCACGTGCACGCCACGGCCACTCAGGGCATTCAGGTAAGCTGGCAGAGTTGCGGTCAGGGTTTTACCTTCACCGGTCTTCATTTCCGCGATGCGGTTGGAGTTCAGCACCATGCCGCCGATCAGCTGCACGTCGAAGTGACGCATGCCGAACACCCGCTTGGAGGCTTCACGCACGGTCGCGAACGCTTCCGGCAGCAACTGCTCCAGGGTCTCACCCTGCTCGATACGCTGACGATATTCAGCCGTTTTGGCCTGCAACTCGGCATCGGACAGAGCCTCGAACTGCGGCTCCATGGCATTGATCTGTTTTACAATTTTGCGCAAAGCCTTGAGCGTTCTGTCGTTCCGGCTGCCGATAATCTTGGTAAGCAGTGTGCTAATCATGGGTACCAACTATTTCTGGTTATAAAAGCGTTCCGTCACTGGAACCTGAAGAAAAAAACCTAACCCCGTCTGGCACTGAGAAAGCGTGCGGGGTTGACCTGACGACCATCTTTCAACACTTCGTAATGCAGATGGACCCCGGTCGCGCGACCGGTGCGTCCCATCAAGGCAATCTTCTGACCCTGATCAACCAGGGTGCCCACCTCGACCAGCAACTTGGAGTTGTGGGCATAGCGGGTGACCAGGCCATTGCCGTGATTAATCTCCACCATATTGCCAAATTCCGGATGACGGCCCGCCCAGCTGACAATGCCGGGCCCGGTGGCCAGAATCGGGGTTCCGGGTTTGCCACGGAAATCGACCCCTTTGTGCATCTTGGCACGCCCGTTGAACGGATCGACCCGTCCACCAAACCCGGACGAGACCCAAACTCGCTCCTGTTTGACTGGCGTGCCGGAAATAAAACCGGCATCGGTGATATGGTGATTCATGATGAAAGATTCAAGTACCGACAGCTGCTCTTCGCGGCTGCTGAGCTGCTGGCTGAGGTGTTTCATCGAGGCTTGCAGCTCGTTGAGGCTCACTTCCAGATCTTCATCATAAGAAGGGCCGCCCATGGGGGGCAGCTCTTTGAAATTGAACTCGTCGGGATCGAGATCGGCCTGCTCGGTCAATCGTTCGCCGAGGGCATTGAGACGGCCAAGCTGGCCCTGCATGGTGCCCACCTGAGCAGCCAGCATTGCCAACTGTTCACGGGCTTCGTCGCCACTCTGGTCGACGGACTGTTGCTCGGCAACGGCAAGCGCCACTTCCAGCGCCTCCATTTTCTGGTGCCAGCTCTGCCAGAGCCAACCACCACCTAGAGCCAACAGGGAGAAGAGAATACCGCCGACCCAGGCCAGACGTTGTTTGGGCAGGTGCAACTTGCGTCGCTGCTTGCCGTGGAGGATCAGGGTAATGCTCATAGAAATCAGTCTGCTCGGTCAGGTGCGGCCAGGAGCCTGCACGGGAAATAAAACCGGGAGATAATCGGTATTAAAGGATGGAGTAAACAAATGACGGAACGTCGGTGCGGAGAGAGGACCGACGTTCCGTTGCACAGCTATCAGGCCAGAACCAGACCGTTATCGTAGTAAGCGATAGGCGCTTTGTCGCCCTCACCCTCGAAGGTCACCAGTTCCCAAGCCTCCTGCTCGGCCAGCAAGGCACGCAGCAGCTTGTTGTTCAGGGCATGTCCGGTCTTGTAGGCACGGAACTCACCGATGATGCTGCGGTTACACATATAGAGGTCACCGATCGCGTCCAGCATCTTGTGCTTGACGAACTCGTCCTCATAACGCAAACCGTCTTCGTTCAGCACCCGATAGTCGTCCAGTACCACGGCGTTTTCCAGGCTTCCGCCCAGCGCCAGGTTCTGGGAACGCAGGTACTCGATATCACGCATGAACCCGAAGGTACGGGCACGGCTGATCTCTTTCACGAAGGAGGCACCGGAGAAGTCCAGTACGCAACGCTGATTGCGACCTTCAAAGACCGGATGCTGGAAATCGATCTCGAGATCCATCTTGAAGCCGTTGCGATAGGGGTGGAATTCCGCCCACTTGTCGCCGTCTTCAACCCGGATGCTCTTCTTGATCCGCACAAACTGCTTGGCAGCATTCTGCTCACGGATCCCGACTTCCTGCAGCAGGTAGATAAAGGGATGCGCACTGCCGTCCATCACCGGGATCTCGGGCGCGTCAACCTCGACATAGAGGTTGTCGATCCCCATCCCGGCCAGCGCGGCAGAGAGGTGCTCAATGGTAGAGACACGGACACCGGCTTCGTTGACCAGAGCGGTACAGAGCACGGTATCGCGCACCTGATCGGCATTGGCTGGCAGCTCCACCACAGGATTCAGGTCGGTACGCAAGTAAACGATCCCTGTGTTCACAGGCGCCGGACGGAACGTCATGGTGACTTTCCGGCCCGAATGCAGGCCGACACCAGTCGCCTGTACACTCGTTTTCAAGGTTCTTTGTCTAATCATGGGTGTACCCTAAACAGCTTAAAATCCGGACCAGATGGTCGTTGGCAGGCCATCTTAGCACATTCCTTGAACAACAAACAAACAAGAGCCATAAGAGGCTTAGTCAGCTTGCTTGCGCAGGAACGCCGGAATATCCAGGTAATCCGGTTCGCGACGAGCTTGCGGCTCGGCGTTGACCACCTTGGCCGGGGCTTCGTCCATCACGCGGCCTTGCATCATGTCGCTGACCAGCGGCTGACGTACCGGGCGCTCTTGCACCTGGCTGCTCTTGACCAGAGTGATGTCCGGCTTGCGCTCGGCACCGATACCGGTAGCAACCACGGTCACACGCAGTTCGTCGTGCATTTCCGGGTCGATTACGGTACCCACAACAACGGTAGCGTTCTCGGAAGCGAAGGCCTTGACCGCGTTACCCACGGTTTCGAACTCTTCGATGGTCATGTCCATACCGGCGGTGATGTTGACCAGGATGCCACGGGCACCGGCCAGATCCACGTCTTCCAGCAGCGGGCTGGAGATGGCTTTCTCGGCCGCTTCTTCGGCACGGTCATCACCGGAGGCGGAACCGGTACCCATCATGGCGGTACCCATTTCACGCATCACGGTACGCACGTCCGCGAAGTCGACGTTGATCAAGCCCGGACGGGTGATCAGCTCGGCAATGCCCTGTACCGCGCCAAGCAGTACATCGTTGGCCGCCTTGAAGGCATCCAGCAGGGAGATACCGCGACCCAGCACCTTCAGCAACTTGTCGTTGGGGATGGTGATCAGGGAGTCGACGTTTTTGGAGAGCTCTTCGATACCGTGCGCGGCGAAGCCCATCCGCTTCTTCCCTTCAAAGGAGAACGGCTTGGTGACGACGGCAACGGTCAGGATGCCCATCTCGCGTGCCACTTCGGCCACGATCGGCGCAGCACCGGTACCGGTACCACCACCCATACCGGCGGCGATGAACACCATGTCGGAACCGGTCAGCAGCTCACGCAGCGCTTCGCGATCTTCCATGGCCGCATCACGACCCACTTCCGGATTGGCGCCGGCACCCAGACCCTTGGTGATGCCACCGCCGATCTGCAGGGTAGTGTTGGCGCTGGAGTTACGCAGTGCCTGGGCGTCGGTGTTGACGGTAATGAACTCAACACCCTCAATATTTTGACGAACCATGTGCTCGACAGCGTTACCGCCGCCGCCACCTACACCGATCACTTTAATGACGGCTTCGTCAGTGTGGCTATCCATAAATTCAAACATGTTGTCTCTCCGCTTTATTTGCCTGACTCAGCAAAATTCTTAGAACTCGCCACGCAGCCAGTTGCTAACCCGTTTGACCAGGCCACCGACGCTTGCCTTGGCGGCATATTCTTTGTTGCTACCTGTGGCTTGATGGGTGCGGCCATATTGCAGCAACCCGACCGCAGTCGAGTACACCGGTGCCTGCACGTAATCACTCAAACCACGTATGTTCATGGGCTCTCCCACCCGGACCTGGCTCTGGAAGATCTGCTCTGCACACTCCACAATGCCTTCAATCTGGGCAGCGCCGCCGGTCAAGACCACACCGGCTGCCAGCTGATGCTTGACCCCCTGCGCTTTCAACTCGCTTTGTACCCGCACCAGCTCATCATTCACCATGGAGAGCAACTCGGTGTAACGGGGCTCAATCACTTCAGCCAGTGTCTGCCGTTGCAGGCTGCGCGCCGGACGACCGCCGACACTGGGTACTTCAATATTGTCTTCCTTGCTGACCAGACGGCCGAGGGCGCAACCGTAGCGCACCTTGATCGCTTCCGCGTCGAGCGGCGGCGTGCCGAAGGCGTAGGCGATATCGCTGGTCACAGTGCTGCCAGCGTACGGGATCACCTTGGTGTGGCGCAGGGCACCGCCGGTAAACAGCGACATGTCCATGGTACCGCCACCGATGTCCACCACGCAGACACCCAGCTCTTTCTCGTCTTCGGTCAACACGGCATAGCTGGAGGCCAGCGCGGAGAAGATCAGTTGATCCACGCGCAAGCCGACCTTCTCCACACATTTCTCAATGTTGCGGGCCATGTCGTTGTGGCAGGTGATCAGGTGAACCTTGGCCGCCATCCGCACACCGGAGAGGCCAACCGGATTCTTGATCCCTTCCTGATAATCGATGGCAAACTCCTGAGGCAGCACATGCAGCACCCGCAGCTCGTCGGAGAGGCGAACCGACTTGGCGGTGTGGATCACGTTGTCCACATCCTCCTGGGTCACCTCTTCATCGGAGATGGGCACCATACCGGTCTCGTTGCGGCAATCAATATGCTTGCCGGACAACCCCAGATAGACCGAGCTGATCTGGCAATCTGCCATCATCTCGGCCTCTTCCACCGCGCGGCGCAGTGACTTGACCACGGAGTCGAGGTCATTGACCCCGCCCTTCTCCATTCCGCGAGAAGCGTGACTGCCCATACCGATGACGTTCAGTTCACCGTCCGGCAATACTTCCCCGACCAGAACCGCCACCTTGGTTGTGCCGATATCCAGTCCGACAATCAAATTCCTATCTGCGGTGTTGGTCATGCACTTTCTCTTCGCTCTTCTTCCAGCCAACTGCCATTCCGGTGTCGTATCGAAGATCCACGTAGGCGACTTGCGCACGGGGTTCGATAACCGGGAAGGCATCGATAAACCGCTGCAGCCGGAGCGCAATGTCATTGCGTCCCAGGAACAGCTTGATATTGCCATCCAGGGTCAGTTCCCAGGCATGGCGGGGGGTCAGATTCACCCCCAGCAACTTGTATCCCTTGGCAGCCAGTTGCGACTCGTACTGCCGACTCTCTTTCAACACCCGGGCGGCCTGGTCATCCGGCCCTGACAGCTGCAACAGCGGCGTCTTGACCCGATCCGGGGCACTGAATACCGTGCCCCTGGTGTTGACGAAGCGGTTGCCATTCCAGCGCGCCGCCACATCTTGTTCCGTGAGGTAGATCTTGATCTTGTTCGGCCACTTCTTTCGTACCGAGACCGAGGCCACCCATGGCAGGGCATTGAGCCGTGCCTGCAATTCGTTGACGTCCAATTCGAAGAAGTTGCGCAGCTCGGCGCCATCCAGCACGGCCATCCGCAGCTCTTCGGTTTGCAAATACTGGTGTTGCCCCTGCAGCAACAGCTCGCTCATGGGCAACCGGTTGGCATCTGTCAGCCAACCTTTAACGTCCAGCGCCGTCCGGTAGCAGCCCCATATCACCAGCAGGAAAAACGCTACGCCTGCGATGAAGCCACCCTTGGTGCGCCCCTGTGCCCTTGCCTCCACCCGATCGTTCCCCGTGTAACGCGCTAATCCGGCCTTTTGACAGACCGGTTCGCCATTATATAGGCCCCGGCTTGGCGGTCAAAATACTCATTGGGCCCTCAGGCGCCAGATTTCATGCTATCTATGCTCAATTTCATCTCTCCGAGACGACGGGCAAGCGCCCCGACGTTCCCGGCGCCTTGAGTCAGCACCAAATCCCCCTCGCCGATCAGGTCGGCCAGCACGGCTGGCACGTCATCTGGCGTGGCGACGAAGATGGGTTCCAGGTTGCCGCGCGAGCGAATGGAGCGGCACAGTGCCCGTCCATCAGCGCCCGGGATCGGCTCCTCACCGGCAGCATAAACCTCCAGCATCACCAGCACGTCTACCTTGGAGAGCACATCGGCGAAGTCCTCGTAGAGGTCGCGGGTGCGGGTATAACGGTGCGGCTGGAACACCATCACCAGACGCTTCTCGGGCCAACCGGCACGGGCGGCGTTGATGGTGACCTTCACTTCGCTCGGGTGGTGACCGTAATCGTCCACCAGCATCGCCTTGCCGCGACCGGTTTCAAACTCGCCATACTGCTGGAAGCGACGGCCGACCCCTTCAAATTTGGCCAGCGCACGGATGATGGCCTCATCGCTGACACCGTCCTCTGTCGCGACAGCTATCGCCGCTGCGGCGTTCAATGCGTTGTGAATACCCGGCAAATTGAGGGTCACCTGCAGCTCGCCCGCCTCTTTGCGGCGAACACGGAAGCAGCTGTGGTTGGTGGTCTGGACAAAATCCAGCACCTGCACATCGGCATCGTCAGAGAGACCGTAGGTCAAGGTCGGACGGGCAATCTCGGGCAACATGCCACGGATCACCGGATCATCGATGCAGACCACCGCCAGTCCGTAGAAGGGCAGGTTGTGCAGAAACTCGATGAAGGTGGCCTTCAGCTTGGAGAAGTCACCGCCGTAGGTGTCCATGTGATCCGCTTCGATGTTGGTCACGATAGAGACCATCGGCTGCAGATGCAGGAAAGAGGCGTCGCTCTCGTCCGCCTCGGCAATCAGGTAGCGGCTGCTGCCCAGGCGGGCATTGGTGCCGGCACTGTTGAGCAGACCACCGATGACGAAGGTCGGGTCACGGTCGGCTTCGGCATAGATGCTCGCCACCAGACTGGTGGTGGTGGTCTTGCCGTGGGTACCGGCGATGGCGATACCGTGACGGAAACGCATCAGCTCGGCCAGCATCTCGGCGCGGCGCACGACGGGGATGCGCAATTCGCGGGCAGCCAGCAGCTCAGGGTTGTCCTGCTTGATGGCGGTAGAGACCACCACCACGCTGGCACCCTCGACGTGTTCGGCACTGTGACCGACGAAGATGTGCGCGCCCAGTCCGGCCAACCGCTCGGTCACGGCGTTGCGAGCCAGATCAGAACCCGTTACCTGATACCCTTCGTTGGCAAGCACTTCGGCGATCCCGCCCATACCGGCACCACCGATGCCGATAAAGTGGATGCGACGCACGCGGCGCATTTCGGGGATCACAGTACGCAGTTTTGCCAGTTCAACCTTGGTCATAATCGTCTCTTTAGTCTGCCGCAGGCCATGTGCCGTCAAAGCGCGGCTGCACGGCGGCATCAATACATACAGGTACAAGGCTGCACGGTGTCACCGCTGCAACCTTGCTCATCAATCTTTACCACGCTGCCCGGTTGCGAGCTGTTTGCACTCATCGGCAACCCGCTCGGCCGCATCGGTGATGGCGACGCGGCGAGCCGCTTTCGCCATGTTAAACAGGGTCTCCCTGCGACCAGCCAGCCAGGTCAGGCGTGCCGCCAGTGAAGCGGTATTCAGCTCGGACTGGGGCAGAAACTCGGCCGCACCGCCGTCGACCAGGGTCAGGGCGTTACGGGTCTGGTGATCATCCACCGCATGGGGCAGCGGCACGAAAATGGCAGCCACACCGGCGGCAGCCACTTCGGAAACGGTCAGGGCACCGGCACGGCAGACCACCAGGTCGGCCCAGGCGTAGGCGCTGGCCATATCCTTGATAAATTCGCTCACCTCGGCATTGATGCCGTGCTGGGCATAGGCAGCAGAGACAGCCTCGGCATTGCCCTTGCCACACTGGTGACGCACTTCAATGGGCACGCCGGATGCCGCCACCGCAGCAGGTACCTGCTCGTTGAGCACCCGGGCCCCCAGACTGCCACCGACGATCAGCAGATGCAGCGGCTCGGCTCCGCTGCGCAGTTGCGGATCCGGCAGGGCGACCACTTCGGGACGCACCGGATTGCCGACCACGGCGGTACGACGGCTCGGCGCGAAGGCGCCCGGAAATGCCATCAACACCCGCCTGGCGATACGGGCCAGCAGCTTGTTGGTCATGCCGGCAGCGGCATTCTGCTCATGGAGCAGCAACGGGATGCCGGAGAACCAGGCCGCCACGCCACCCGGGCCGGAGGCAAAGCCGCCCATGCCGAGCACCACATCAGGGCGAACGGTCTTGAGCACCTGACGCGCCTGCAGGATCGATTTGACGATGCGATAGGGCGCCACCAGCAGTCGCTTGATGCCGTTGCCACGCACCCCCTGAATATCGATGAAGGAGATGGGATAACCGTGGGCGGGCACCAGCTCCGCCTCCATCCGGTCGGCAGTGCCGAGCCAGTGGACAGTCCAGCCCTGGGCCTTCAGGCGATCGGCCACGGCCAGACCGGGGAACACATGCCCACCGGTACCACCTGCCATCACCAACAGAGTCTTGCTCACTAAACCTCCCGCACGCGCGCCTGGGCTGTCGCCTGACGCAACTCAAAATCGATTCGAATCAACATGCTCACCGCCACCGCCATGATGATGAGACTGGAGCCACCGTAACTGACCAGCGGCAGGGTCAAGCCCTTGGTCGGCATCATGCCGCTGGCCGCGCCGACGTTGACGAAGGTCTGGAAGCTGAACCAGATGCCGATGCCGATGGCCAGATAGCCGTCATAGAGCCGCTCTGCCACCAGCGCGCGATGCCCCAGCTTGAGCGCCTTGATCGCCAGCGCAAAAATCAGGAACAGGGCGCCCAGCACCCCGACGTAACCCAGCTCTTCACCGAGGATCGCAAACACGAAGTCGGTGTGCGCTTCCGGCAGGTACTCCATCTTCTGGATGGAGTTGCCAAGCCCTTCGCCAAACCAGCTGCCACGACCAAACGCCATCAGCGACTGGGTCAACTGGTAGCCGCTGCCGAACGGATCGGCCCAGGGATCCATAAAGGAGGTCACCCGCCGCATCCGGTAGGGCTCGACGATGATCAGCATCACCACCGAGCCGAGGCCCGCACCGATCAGGGTCAAAAACTGCCCCAGTCGGGCACCGGCCAGAAACAGCATGCCAAACGAGGTAACGAACATCACCACGGTGGAACCCAGGTCAGGCTGCAACAGCAGCAAGACCGCCAGCACCCCGAACACCGCCAGCGGTTTCAGGAAGCCGATCCAGGCTTCACGCACTTCGCTCTGGCGCCGCACCAGATAACCGGCCAGATAGACAAACAGCGCCAGCTTGCCAAACTCGGCAGGCTGCAGGTTGAAGGGGCCGAGCGGCAACCAGCGCACCGCACCGTTGACGTTGCGACCGACCAGCAGCACCAGCACCAGCATCAAGATCGCCAGCAGCAGCATGGGGCCGTTGTGCTGTTGCCAGCGCGCCATCGGCACCTGCAACACAAACCAGGAGATACCGAGCGCCATCACCAGAAACAGGGCGTGACGCTTCACAAACATGAAGGGGTCATCCCCCAGCGCAATCCCTTCGGGGATCGACGCCGAGGCCACGATGACCACCCCGACCGCCATCAGGGAGAGCGCCAGCAGTACCAGCTGCCGATCGTAGAGACCGGCAGGACGCGCCGGTAACAACCAGCGCTGGAACAGACCTGCTGCTGCACGAAGGGCGTTCATAGCGCCAGCACCATCTCGGTGAAGCGATCGCCGCGCACCTCGAACGACTTGAACTGATCGAGGCTGGCACAGGCCGGCGCCAGCAGTACCCAGTCACCGGGCTTGGCATCGGCAGCCGCTTTGGCAACCGCAGCGGCCAAGTCGGCCACCCGTTCGGTCTGCTCGCCCAGTGCCAGCAGCACCTCGGCATCCTGACCGAAGCAGTACATGTGATCGATCTGGTTGCCCAGCAGCGCCTGGATCGGGCCAAAATCCTGCCCCTTGCCCTGACCACCGGCCAGCAGCAGCAGGCGCCCCTTGACCGACTCGCGCACACCGGCAACGGCAGCCAGCGTGGCTCCCACGTTGGTGGCCTTGGAGTCGTTGATCCAGCGCACCCCGTTCACCTCGCGCACGAAGCGGGCACGATGGGGCAAGCCCTCGAAACGACGCAGCACGGTAAGCTGAGCCGCACGGGGAATACCGACCGCATCGCACAGCGCCATGGCCGCAAGGGCGTTGGCCTGATTGTGGGCACCGACGATCTTCATCTCGTCTACCGCCAGCAGTGGTTCACCGTGCAGGGTCAGCCAGTGGCGGCCATCCAGCAGGCAACGGCCATAGCCATTGCAGTCGAGACCAAAGCTCTGCCACACCTGACCCACATCGGGCAGGGTCTGGGCATCGTCGCGATTGACCAGAATGTGTTTGGAGTGCTGATGGATCTCCATCTTGGCGGCGCGATAGTCGGCCATGCCCTGATAGCGATCCATATGATCCTCACTGAGGTTTAACACCACGGACGCGGCAGCACGCAGGCTGTAGGTGGTCTCGAGCTGGAAGCTGGAGAGCTCCAGCACGCAGAGATCCATCGGCTGCTTGAGCAACTCCAGCGCCGGTGTACCGATATTGCCGCCCACGCCGACATTGAGGCCGGCTTCGGCAATCATCTCGCCCACCAGGGTAGTGACGGTGCTCTTGCCGTTGGAGCCGGTGATGGCGATGACCGGGGTCTGGGTCTCGCGGACAAACAGCTCGATATCCCCGATGATCTGCACGCCACGCTCGGCGGCGGCTTTCAGTTCGGGGGTCGCCAGCGCGATACCCGGGCTCGCGACGATCATGTGCGCCTGCTTGAGCAGCGCCTCGTCGAGCCCGTGAATGAGCTCCACCTCCGGCGGCAGTTGATCCTTGCCGGGCGGGTTGGCGCGGGTATCCATCACCAGTGGCGTGACGCCACGGCCGAGGAAGTAATCGACACAGGAGAGTCCGGTTTTGCCCAATCCGATGATGATGACCATGGTCTTACCTCACCTTCAGGGTGGCAAGACCCAGCAGCACCAGCACGAGGGTGATGATCCAGAAGCGCACGATGACGCGCGGCTCCGGCCAGCCCTTCTTCTCGTAGTGGTGATGGATCGGCGCCATGCGGAAGATCCGCACGCCGCGCAGCTTGTATGAACCCACCTGCAGGATCACCGAGACGGTCTCCATCACGAAGACGCCGCCCATGATCACCAGCAGGAACTCCTGACGTACCAGCACGGCGATGGTGCCGAGCGCGCCGCCCAGCGCCAGGGAACCGACGTCCCCCATGAAGACCTGTGCCGGATAGGTGTTGAACCAGAGGAAACCCAGACCCGCCCCGACGATGGCGGTACAGACGATCACCAGCTCGGAGGTATAGGGCACGTAGGGAATGTGCAGGTAGTTGGCAAAGTTGACGTTACCGGTGGCCCAGGCGATCAGGGCAAAGCCCCCCGCCACCATCACGGTCGGCATGATGGCCAGGCCGTCGAGACCGTCGGTCAGGTTGACCGCGTTGGAGGTACCGACGATGACAAAGTAGGTCAGCACGATAAACATCAGGCCAAGCTGCGGCATCACATCCTTGAGGAAAGGCACCACCAGCTGGGTCTGACCCTCATGGGTCGCGGTCGCATAGAGGAATACCGCCACCGCCAGCGCTACCGCGGATTGCCAGAAGTACTTCCAGCGCGCGATCAGGCCGTCGGTATTCTTGCGCACCACCTTGAGGTAGTCGTCGGCAAAGCCGATGGCGCCGTAGGCACCCAGCACAAACAGCACCAGCCAGACATAGGGGTTGTCGAGGCGGCACCAGAGCAGCACAGACGTGAAAATCGCAGCAATGATCATCAGGCCACCCATGGTCGGGGTACCCCGCTTGCTGAGGTGGGACTCGGGACCGTCGTTGCGGATCACCTGACCGAATTTCAGGATCTGCAGGCGGCGAATGAGGCGCGGCCCCATCCAGAGGGCAACCCCCAGTCCGGTGATGATCGACAGGATGGCGCGAAACGTCAGGTAGGAGAAGACGTTGAAGAAGGTGAAGTGCGGGGTGAGCAGTTCGGCCAGCCAGACTAGCATGTGGCTGACTCCTGATGGCCTTTGACCATCTCGACGATATCTTCCATGCGGGAGCCACGGGCCCCCTTGACCAGAATCGAAATTTCCTGATGTGTATTTATCATTTGCGCAAGCACTTCAAACAACGATGCCTTGTTATCGAAATGTCGGCCCGCCGCGGCATCTGCGGTGTGGCGACTCTGTTCCCCCACTGTCAGCACGGCATCCAGACCGCGCTCGCGGGCATGACGGCCAACCCGGGCGTGTTGCTCGGCAGACTCCTCACCCAGTTCCCGCATATCACCGAACACCAGCACCTTGAAGCCGCCCATGGCGGTCAGGGCATCGATGCCCGCCAGCACGGATTCCACGCTGGCATTGTAGGTATCATCCACCAGGGTCAGACCGCCCCAGCGCTGGACGCAGAAGCGTCCCTTGACCGGCGCCATCTGCTCCAGCCCCGCCTTGACACAGGCGAGGGATGCGCCGAGGGCCAGACAGCCCGCGGCGGCAGCCAGCGCATTGGCCACGTTGTGGCGACCCGGGATCGCCAGAGTCAGGCTCAGCTCGCCCTGCGGGGTCACCATCACGAACTCGGCGCAGCCTTGCTCGTTGAGCACCATGTCGCGCGCGTGGAACGGCTGGCTCTGATCTTCGATGGAGAAGGCGCACTGAATGCCGCGTTCCCGCCACTTCGGCCAGAATTCGTTGTCGGCATTGACGATGGCGGTGCCACCCTCGCTCAAGCCCTCAAAAATTTCGCTCTTGGCGTGGAACACCCCTTCCAGCGAGCCGAAGCCCTCCAGATGGGCCGCCGCCACGTTGTTGATGATGGCGGCATCGGGTTTGGCCAGTGAGGTGGTCCAGGCGATCTCGCCCGGATGGTTGGCACCCAGCTCCATCACCGCAAACTTGTGCTGCGGCTCAAGGCGCAGCAGGGTGAGCGGCACGCCCACCTCGTTGTTGAAGTTGCCAGCGGTGGCCAGCACTTCCCCTTCGTTGCGCAGGATGGCGGTCGCCATCTCCTTCACCGTGGTCTTGCCGCAGCTGCCGGTAATGGCCAGCACTTTCGGGTTGATGCGCTCGCGCACCAGCTTGCCGAGTCGGCCCAGCCCCTTGAGGCTGTCGGCCACCACCAGCTGGGGGATGGCCAGCGGCAGTTCACGCTCGACCAGCAGGGCAGAGGCCCCTGCCTGAACGGCCTGCTCGCAAAAATCGTGGGCATCGAAGCGCTCGCCGCGCAGGGCAACGAACAGGGCACCCGCGCCCAAAGTGCGGGTGTCGGTACTGACGACGGTGATCTCGCCATCGTCACCAATCAGACGGGCATCGAGTACCTGCGCCAGCTCGGCAAGCCTGAGGGTCATCATTTGAATGACTCCAATAATGTGTGCAAGGCGGCCGCGACGGTTTCCCGGTCGCTGTAGTGCCGCTTGTCGGTTCCAATGATCTGATAATCCTCGTGACCCTTACCGGCCACCAGGATGATGTCCTGTTTGCTCGCCTGACCGATGGCCAGCGCAATCGCCTTGACCCGGTCGTGCTCCACCTGCACCGCAGCAGGATCGCGAAGACCCGCCACCATGTCGGCCATGATCCGGGCCGGCTCCTCGGTACGGGGATTGTCGTCGGTCAGGATCACGCGATCCGCATACTGCTCGGCCATGGCGGCCATCATGGGGCGCTTGCCGCGATCGCGGTCGCCACCACAACCGACCAGACACCAGAGCTGGCCGGTGCAGTGCACCCGCAGAGCCTGCAATGCCTTCTCCAGCGCATCCGGGGTGTGGGCGTAATCGACCACCGCCAGCGGCGTATCGCCACCGCCAAAACACTCCATGCGACCGGTCACCGGCTGCAATTGAGGCGCTGTCGCCAGCAGCTCGTGGAAGTCGTAACCGAGTACCAGCATCACGCCCATCGCGGCCAGCACATTGCTGACGTTGAAGCGCCCGAGCAAGGGGGCGGATAATACACCATTCCCCCAGCTGGAGTTAATCTGCGCGCGAAAACCTTGCTGGTGAAAATCGAGCTGCTGCGCCGTTAATTGACGGCCAGAATGGTGTTCAATCGGGCCATCCACACTGAAGGCCACCGCTGTCGGGTATTTTTCGATCCACTTGGCACGCAACTCGTCATCACGGTTGATCACCGCATTCGACTCATCGACCAGCTGCAGCAACTGCTCTTTGGCCGCGCCATAGGCTTCCATGGTGCCGTGATAATCGAGGTGATCCCGGCTCAGGTTGGTGAAGACAGCGGCGGCAAACGGCAGCGCGGCGACACGGTGCTGCACCAGACCATGGCTGGAGACCTCCATCGCCACCAGATCCGCGCCCTGAACTTGCAGCGCAGCCAGATTGGCTTGCACCTGCACGGCGCTACCGGTGGTGTTTTCCGCTTCGATCAGATTGCCAAACAGGCCGTTGCCGATGGTGCCCATCACGCCCGCTTTGCCACCCAGCAGGGTGCGCCAGTTGGCGACCAGCAGTGCCGTGGTGCTCTTGCCGTTGGTGCCGGTGATCCCGACCAGCGCCAGTTTTTTCGCTGGCTGGTCGTAGAAATAGCCGGAGAGCGCAGAGAGGTGAGCGGGCAGATCCCGCATCCCGATACAGGGAACGGAAACCGCTGGCGCGATAAATTCACCATCCTCCTCAAACACAACAGCGGTCGCTCCCTGAGCCACCGCCTGTTCGATAAACCGTCTGCCATCCACCTGATGACCACGAATGGCCACGAAGAGCGAGCCGGGGCCAACCCGCCGACTATCCAGCTGGATATCGGTCAGGGTGAGCGCCGGCGCCTGGATACCGAAGGGGCGCAGTAATGCATCAAGTGCGCGGGACAAGAGAAGCCTCCGTACGGGCAAGTTTGGTGGGCACCGCTGGCGGCACCGCATCGGGACGAATATTGAAGAGCTGCAGCACCCCGCCCATGGCCTCTGCAAACGGTGGGGTCGCCACGGCGCCGCCATAATAGGCGCTGCCTTTTGGCTCGTTGATCACCACCACCATGACGAAACGGGGATCACTGGCGGGTGCGAAACCGGCAAACCAGGCCATGTAATCCTTGCCATAGCCACCGGCGACGGCGACCTTGGCGGTACCACTCTTGCCACCGACCCGATAGCCCGGGATCTTGGCTTTTGGAATGGCGTTGTCGACCACATACTCCAGCGCCTGCAACATGGCAGCGGCGTTGTTGTGATCGATAACCTGCTCACCCTTGGGCGGCGTAGTCACCTTGACGATGGAGAGCGGCACCCGTTTGCCCTTGTTGGCCAGGGTGGCGTAGGCGGAAGCCAGCTGCAGCGGGGTGACTCGCAGACCATAACCGAACGAGAGGGTCGCCCGCTCGATATCGGACCAGCGACGACGCTGGGGCAACATGCCGCTGCTCTCGCCCATCAGCCCGCTGCCGGTATCCATGCCGAAACCGAACATGCTGAGGGTGTTGATCATCTCCTGCGCCGGCATCCGCAGCGCGATGCGCGACATACCGATGTTGGAGGAGTAGCGCAGAATGTCGTAGAGGTTGGTCGCCTTGTGGATACTGACGTCCTTGATCTGCTTGGCTCCGATAAAAAGCGGCCCGCCCTGGATGGTATCTTTCCAACTGGTCACGCCAGCCTGCAAGGCACTGAGCAAAATCAATGGCTTGACGGTCGAACCCGGCTCGTAGGTATCGGTCACCACCCGGTTGCGTACCCGGAAGCTCTGATACTGGCCGCGGTTGTTCGGGTTATAGGAGGGGGTGTTGACCATGGCGAGCACTTCACCGGTCTTGATATCCAGCATCACCATGGAGCCGGAGGTCGCCTTGTTCTCGTCGGTTGCCCGCTTGAGGGCACGGTAGGCCAGAGCCTGCACCCGCTGATCGATACTGAGCTGCAGATCGTTGGCGTTCTTGCCCTCTTTGACGAGGCCAAGCCGCTCGATGACCCGCCCCTGACGATCCTTGCGCACCCGCATTTCGCCGGGTGTCGCCGTCAGCCACTCGTTGTAGCTGCGCTCAATCCCTTCAATACCGCTGCCATCGATGTTGGTCACCCCCACCAGATGGGCGCTGATCTCGCCGGTCGGGTAGAAGCGGCGCGCTTCGGGGCGCAGGTAGATGCCACCCAGCTTGAGCCCCTTGATATATTCCGCCACCGCAGGGGTCACCTGACGCTGCAGATAGACGAAGCGCTTGCTGGGGTTGGCGATGCGGTGTTTGAGGGTATTGATATCGAGCTTGAGCACGGCGGAGAGCGCCAGCCAGGCTCGCTCATTATTGATGGCGCCGGATTCGTGGACGGTCTTGGGATCGGCCCAGACCGCTTCGACCGGTACCGAAACCGCCAGCTGCTCGCCGTTGCGATCGGTGATCATGCCGCGCACCGCCTGGGTAGAGGTGGTACGCAGGGAACGCATGTCACCCTCCTGACGCAGACGATCCGGATTGATCACCTGGATCCAGGCCAGACGCAGGATCAGACCCACAAACGCGATGCCGATAAACACCGCAAGCGTGCGAAAGCGCCACGGATAGATCGATGGCGCTTTGACATTCGCTTTGGCAGCTTTGGCTGTAGCCTTGCGTTTCATGGTTGGGTAATTACCTTCTCGGTGGTCACCAGCGGACGACCCATCTGCAACTTGTCCATCGCCAGACTCGCCACCCGGGAGTGTTCAGCCAGGGTGCCCTGCTCCAGCAGCAGGTGGCGCCATTCGATATTGAGGCGATCCTCTTCCGCCATCAGATCGTTCTGCTGGGCCGTCAGACCACGGGTCATGTTGGTCACCAGGATCACGGCAAACGCGGTCACCAGCACGGCGACCGACAGAAAAATCTGCAGCTTGTGCCGCCAGAGATCGGCAACGATCTCCTTGGCCAGATGAACACGCACTTCGCTCATCGCTTACTCCGCCAGCCGCTCGGCAACGCGCAGCACCGAGCTGCGTGACCGGCTGTTTTCAGATACTTCATGATCAGAAGGCTTGAGCGCCTTGCCGACCGACTTCAATTTGCGACCGCCAGCCAGCTGGGCCTCGGTCAACGGAATGCCGTAAGGCACTTCCGGCCCCTTCTCGTGCTTGCGGATGAAATGCTTCACCAACCGGTCTTCCAGCGAATGGAAGCTGATCACTGACAGGCGGCCGTGCGGTGCCAACACTTCCAGCGCACCGTTGAGCGCGGTTTCGATCTCGTCCAGCTCGCTGTTGATATAGATGCGAATGGCCTGGAAGCTGCGGGTTGCCGCATGCTTGCCCTTCTCCTTGCTCGGATTGACCCGGGCAATCATCTCCGCCAGTTGACGGGTACGCACATAAGGCTCGGTCACGCGGTCATGGACGATGGCGCGGGCGATCTTCTTGGCAAAACGCTCCTCACCGAAGGTCTTCAGCACCCAGGCGATGTCATCCACATCGGCCTTGGCCAGCCACTCGGCGGCGCTCTGGCCGGAAGTGGGGTCCATCCGCATATCGAGCGGACCATCTTTCATGAAGCTGAAGCCGCGCTCGGCATCATCCAGCTGGGGTGAAGAGACCCCCAGATCCAGCAGGAAGCCATCCACCTTGCCCAGCAAACCGCGCTCATCCAGATAGGAGGCGATGCCGGAGAAGGGGCCGTGCACGATTTCGAAACGGGGATCCTGGATCTTGGCCGCTTCGGCGATCGCCTGGGGATCGCGGTCGATGGCGATCAGGCGGCCATTGGGGCCAAGGTGCTGCAGGATCAGACGAGAATGACCACCACGGCCAAAAGTACCGTCGACGTAGACACCGTCCGGCTTGATGGCCAGACCTTCAACGGCTTCGTGCAGCAGCACTGTGATGTGTTCAGCGGCTTGGGTCATTTATAAAGAGAAATCCTGTAGTCGTGGTGAGCTTGCCCAATCGTCCCCGGGCAGACCCAAGATGTCGTCATTGACCTGTTGTTGCCAGCGGGCTTCATCCCACAACTCAAACTTGTTGAGCTGGCCCACCAGCATGATTTTCTTGTCCAGCCCCGCATGGTTGCGCAGTGGCTGACTGAGCAGCAGACGGCCATTGCCATCCAGCTCGCATTCGGTTGCATGTCCCAGCAGCAGTCGCTGCAAACGGCGCTCTTGCGGATTCATGCTGGAGAGGGTCTTGAGCTTGCGCTCGACCTCTTCCCATTCATTCAGGGGATAAAGCAGCAGACAGGGATGGGCAATATCGATGGTGCAGACCAGCTGGCCGTCGCTTTCATCGCGCAGCCAATCACGGAATTTGGTCGGAATAGCCAGCCGCCCTTTACTGTCCAGGCTGATGGCATGAGCGCCACGCAACAAATTGCAGTCCCTGAAGGTGAGTGAGCAGGCAGATTGCCCCTCTAAAAACCACTTTGATCCACTTTTCCCCACGTTGAAGTTTAAGGACGTGCAGGGGGCTTTTCAAGCAAGGAGATGGGACAGAGGGAACATATTGACGCAGCATTTGCATACTGCGGATTGAGTGGGTTGATTTTCCAAGAGTTATTGCTGAAAAAACAGAAAGTGATTAATAAGCAGCAAGTCGGTGAGCGGTCACTATCTGGGCGATATGATGAAACGGAACAATACCACTGCACAGAGCAAAATACTGACACATATCACTGGATAGATGATGTAACCATCTTTCGAACGGCGAGCACGCAGAGACACCAACTGACAAAGCAACAGATTGTAAATAATCAGCAGGGATGTCAGCAGAATATTGGTGGCAAATGTCAGCTCTTGAGCGTAACCAATGTACAAGCCCATCAGAATGAAATTGGCGAGTATCAGATACAGCAAAAACTTCTGAATCGCTTTACCCGAATTTGGGCTCTTTTTTACTCGTGTTATCATGCTTGTCACGTCCTGGATTACACATGAACAGACGACCTTAAACTCACAAAACTGTTGAGATATATCATGTTTTTATTATTGCGCGATCCTTGCTCAACAATTGCCCCATGACCAGGCTCGTTTTTTTGCTACTGAGCGGGGTGTTAATGATATCAACATCTTGCCATGCTTATCACAATTATCACTGGCAAGCTGGTTTCCCAGTCCCGATTCAGGGGAAAGGGGCCGATTTGGTCAACCAACAGCAGCAATTCTTGCTCAAGCAGCGCCCTTATCTGCAGCAACGCCTCGCAGAGACACAACCCGTTATTCGCTGGGTCGCGGAACAGGTTCACGAACGCAAGCTGCCTCCTTTGCTTGCCTTCGTACCGTTGCTGGAAAGCAGTTACCGACTGGATGTGGTCTCTTCTGCTGGCGCAGCGGGCCCCTGGCAACTGATGCCCGATACCGCCACCCGGTTTGCTGTTCCCATCACCAACGAATTTGATGGTCGCTATTCACTGCCATTGGCGACAGAGGCGGCTCTTTCTTATCTGGCATGGCTGTATCG
>OEQO01000022.1_pt1 | contig 39499 bp, 29 predicted proteins | sample 1539751 | NCBI WGS metagenome assembly OEQO01 (sample SAMEA3891237, study PRJEB23780) | metagenome | biome: terrestrial biome; feature: animal house; material: water of meat washing | place: Italy | collected 2015-05-12 | reverse complement strand
AGGGGCACCATCAGGCAGGCGCACAGCATACGTGAAGCACAGGGCCGCGCACAGCCGCCAGCGCGTGGCGGAGAAGCCCACGGCGGCGTCTGCGCCACGGAATCCGCGCTCATCCGCTCCCTCCTGCGGGCCTCGAGTAGCAAATTTTTTGCAAAAATAGAGTACCGCAAAACCATATGCCCAGAGCCAACCAGCTCTGGGCATATGACCAAAAAGCAAACCGATATTAATGGTGTTTATTCACTGTTTTACAGTGGGTGATTTGTATTAATGGCACGGGATCCTGCAACACCCTCCCCCGCCAGCAAGCGGGTCGCGGGAAAACGCTGCGCGGGATCCTGGCTAAAGAACTGGCTCAGTTGCCGGTATACCGCGGGATAGACCTGCTGCAGCCGCAGCGGATCGGTAAAGAAGCACTCGCAGCTGACGGCAAAAAACTCGGCGGGATGTTCGGCAGCATAGGGATCGATGGCGGTTACCTCGTCCCGATCGAGCTGCTGGCACAGCGCATCGAAGGCGGCCTGAAAGGCCTGTTGCCACAGCTGGCTGCTCATCTGCCCCGGCAACGGCGGCGCACCGTCCGCCTCACCGCCCAGCATATCGAGCTTGTGGGCCAGCTCGTGGATCACCAGATTAAAGCCGTCCCAGTCGCCATCTTGCTGCAGTTCGCTCCAGGCCAGCACCAGCGGCCCTTGCGGCCAGGATTCACCGGCGTTCTCCTCTTCAAACTCGCTCACCAGACCGAACTCATCCTGCACCTCCTGACGTCGGGTGACGGGTTCGGGAATGATGATGACTTCGTGAAAGCCGCGATACCAGTCAAGGCCGAGGTGCAAGATGGGCAACGCCGCCTGCAGCGCCAGCACCGCCTGTTGACGGCGGCTGAGCTCTACCCCGATCAGGGTCAGGGTCTTGCGCTTGAGCAGCTGTTGCCCCAACCCGATGAGTGTGGTCTGCTCGGTGTCGCTGAGCCCTTGCAAGATGGGCACAGCCGCCAGCGCCTGACGCCACAGCGCCAACTCATCCTCACTCATGGGCGTTTGCGGGCGACCACCCAGCCATTTGAACCATCCCAGCACGCCTACTCCTTCTTTTGATGCAAACAACAGGTCACAACAGTTTGACGAACCGTTTCGGCCGCTCCTGATAATCCTGCGCCAGATAGAAACGGTGGGCCGCCTCGCGCTTGAGGCTGCTGGATAGCTCCAGCTGGGCGCAACCTGCGGCCCGCGCCATCGCTTCTGCTCCTTTGAGCAAGGCTGCGCCCACTCCCGCCCCTCTTGCCCCTTCATCGACAACCAGCGCCGAGATCAGGCCCCAAGCTGGTGCAACATGCAGCGGTGCCAGCTTGTGCCACACCAGCACGCCGACCACCTTGTCAGCTTGGGAGGCGAGCAGCACCGAGCTCGCGGGATCCGGCGCCAACAGGCGCGCCGTCACGTCAGCACCCTCGGCAGGATACCCCAATTGGCTGAACAGGTGGGCGATGGCGCTCCCGTCGTCGGCCTCAGGGGGACGGATCGTCAACGTCTCAGGGTCATTTTTCATTGTTGGCCTCATGTTTGCTTTCCATTGTGTTACGCCCGTCACATTGTCTGGCGCAGATCAACAAGGAGGATCTCATCTTTACTCATAGAAAACGCTGCCTGCCATTATCCACCCACCCTTGTCAATTCACAAATTTGCAACAAAACGACATTTTTAGCTGGGAAGCACCGATACAACTCGATATGTTACAAGCCATGCATGGCGCGCCTTTGCGCTCTGCTTAACCCCTCAACCCCGTGCTCGTTTGTTAACTGGATTGTTAACAGTCAGGGCCGAAAACAGTGACAGAGAGCGAGGCCAAGATCTCGCCAAGACAGCGCCACAAACACAACAAAGGAGTTGTTGTACATGAATGAAATCGTCAATGCCATCAATGGTGTAATCTGGAGCCCTGCGCTCATCTACCTGTGTCTGGGGGTCGGTCTTTACTTCTCCCTGCGCACCCGTTTTTTGCAACTGCGTCATATCAAAGAGATGGTGCGGCTGATGTTTGATGGCAAGAGCACCGATGCCGGTGTCTCCTCCTTCCAGGCGCTGGCCATGACCCTGGCCGGTCGCGTGGGTACCGGTAACATCGCGGGTGTGGCTACCGCCATCACCTTCGGTGGCCCGGGCGCCCTGTTCTGGATGTGGATGGTCGCCTTCCTCGGCGCCAGCTCCGCCTTCGTGGAGTCCACCCTGGGTCAGGTTTACAAAGAGAAGATCAACGGTGAATACCGCGGCGGCCCGGCCTTCTACATCGAGAAAGGGCTTGGCATGAAGTGGTATGCCTGGACCTTCGCCATCGCCACCATCTTCGCCTGCGGCGTGCTGCTGCCGGGCGTGCAGGCCAACTCCATCGGCTCCAGCCTGCAGACCGCCTTTGATATCGATCCGAACGTCACCGCCGCCGGTCTGGCGCTGCTGCTCGGCTTTATTATCTTCGGCGGCGTCAAGCGTATCGCCAGCTTCGCCAGTACCGTGGTGCCCTTTATGGCGCTGGGCTACATCATCGTGGCTTGCGTCATCATCGCCCTCAACATCTCTGCCCTGCCGGGCGTGATCCTGCTGATCTGGAAGAGCGCCTTCGGTATGGATGCCGGTTTCGGTGCCATTCTGGGTCTGGCCATCATGTGGGGTGTGAAGCGCGGGGTCTACTCCAACGAAGCGGGTCAGGGTACCGGGCCGCACGCCTCCTCTGCTGCGGCAGTGAGCCACCCGGCCAAGCAGGGTCTGGTGCAGGCGTTCTCCGTCTATATCGACACCCTGTTCGTCTGCTCCGCCACCGGCTTTATGCTGCTGATCACCGGTCTCTATAACGTACAAGGGCCGGACGGCGCCGCCCTCTACACCGGTATTGCCGGTATCGCTGCGGGCCCGGGCTATGTGCAGACCGCCATGGAGAGCATGATGCCGGGCTTTGGCAGCATTTTCGTGGCCATCGCGCTGTTCTTCTTCGCGTTCACCACCATCGTTGCCTACTACTACATCGCCGAAACCAACATCGCCTACATCAACCGCAAGATAAATCGCCCCTGGCTCACCTTCTTGCTGAAGATTGCGCTGATGGCCGCCACGGTTTACGGCACCGTCAAGACGGCGGATCTGGCGTGGGGCATGGGTGATATCGGGGTCGGCCTGATGGCATGGCTCAACATCATCGCCATTCTGCTGCTGCAAAAAACTGCCTTCACCTGCCTGAAGGATTACGAGGCGCAACAGGCGCAAGGGCTGGATCCGGTGTTCCACCCGGAGAAGCTCGGCATCAAGAACGCCGATTACTGGGTGGGCAAACGCTCCGAAGAGAATCTGGAGCTGGAGAAATCCGGTCACCCGTTCGAACCGGATCAGGATCGCAAGATCTCCTGAACCTGAACGACATAAGACATCAATAAAGATGGCAGCCTCGGCTGCCATTTCTTTTTCCTGTCACCTCATCTCAGAGCGGATTGCGGCGCGGCCCGAAGGGCAGCCGCCAGCGAAACAGGCTGTTAAGGGTGGCCCGCCACTGATTGGGTCGCCCCAGGATCTGCTTTTGCAGCCGGGTCTCCTCTTTGAGCATCGCCTCGTCACTGCGGGCCCAGGCCTGGCTGTAGAGCTGCTTGATCCCCGCCAGCGCATCCGGCGACTTGGTGATGAGGGTGCGGGCAAACTCCCGCGCCTCCACCAGCGGATCGGCGCAGACCCGGCTCACCATCCCGAGGGATTTGGCCTCGACGGCATCCAGCTCGCGCCCGCTCATGGCCAGCTCCATGGCGGTATCCAGCCCCATCAGGTTGCGCATGGTGACGCTGCCACTCATGTCGGGGATGATGCCCCACTTGATCTCCATCACCGAGAAGCGGCAATCGGGGGTGCTGAAGCGAAAATCGGCCCCGAGCGCAATCTGCAAGCCACCGCCAAAACAGACTCCCTGGGTCACCGCAATCACCGGCACCGGCAGCTGGTGCCAGCCATAGGCAACCCGCTGGGCCAGATTGGTCGCCTCGTCCGCTTCGCGCTTGAGAATATCGAGCGCCGCCACCGGCTGTCTCAGCATGGATTTCACATCCAGCCCGGCGCAGAAGGCCCGCCCCTCGCCGTGCAGGATCACCGCCCGCAGCCCCTTGTGCCGGGCGAGCTGCGTCAGCGTCTCGTCGATGGCACTGAACATGGCGCGGTCCAGCGCATTGAGTTTATCCCCCCGCGTCAGCATCACTTCGGCAATCCCGTCGTGGATCTCGCACTTGATCCTTGGTTTTTCCATCTCCCTTGTCCTCTCCTTGATCCCTGAAACTGACTCACTGGTCATACCACCACGTTATCAGAGTGTGAACAGGCGGTACAGCTGAGACTAAAGTCGGCTGGTCGCCTCCCCCTCCCTTTGTCACACTGGGAGCTGCATGAGTGCCGCAAGCCAGCAGAGGACGCTGTCATGTCAACCCTGTTCAATTTTGCCAGACCACCGTTCGACCGACTGGATGAGGAGGCGCGCGAGCGGCTCTCCCGTCACCTCTCGCTCTGCTATTTTCGGGCCGGGGATCTGCTGCTCAAGGAGGGGGACGAGCCTCCCGGCCTCTATCTCATCATCAAGGGGGCGGTGGAAGAGTCGGCCCCTCACCACCAGTTTGGTGATTACGGGGTCGATGATCTGTTCGATGTGCGCGCCCAGTTTGACGGCCGCTGCCGCCACCGCTTCACCGCACTGGAAGATAGCCTCTGCCAGCTCATTCCTCGCCACACCTTTCTGGCGCTCTGTGAGCAGGATCCGCAGTTTGCCAGCTACTTCACCGCCAATCTGGCCGAGCGCCAGCGCCAGCAGGAGCAACGCGAACAACTGGGTCAGAAGAATCTGGCGGAATTTATCCTGACCCGCATCGAACCCGGCCATCTGCAAGCACCGCTTATCGTCGACAGCAAGCTGTCACTGCTGGCGGCGACCGAAGCCATGGTGAGCAAGGGGACCGATTGCCTGCTCTACCCGGCCCACGACGGCTCCCTCACGCTGGCAACCCGCAAGACCTTGCTCCACGCCCTGACCCTCAAGGGATTGCCGCTGACGGCCCCCCTCTCGGTGCTGACCCCCACGCCGCTGATTGGTCTGCCGCTGGAGAGCTATCTGTTTGATGCCCTGCTGCTGATGACCCGCCATCGCATCAAGCGACTGGTGGTGTGGCGCGGCAACGAGGTGGCGGGGATCCTGCAACTGACTCAGGTGCTGGGGCTCTTCTCGACCCACTCCCACGTGCTGACGTTGCGTATCGCCCGCGCCGACAGCCTGCCGGCACTGGAGGCGGTGGCCCGCGAACAGCAACAATTGACCCGCTCGCTGTTTGCCCAGGGGATCCACACCGCCTTTTTGATGAAGCTCATCGCCACCATCAACGAGCAGCTGATCGCCAAAGCCTTTGCGCTGGTGATCCCCCCCGAGGTGCAGGATAACGTCTGCCTGCTGATGCTGGGCTCGGAGGGGCGCGGCGAGCAGATCCTCAAAACCGATCAGGACAACGCCCTGATCCTGCCAGAGGGGCTGACATGGCCCACCCAGACAGCCGATCTGGCCGAATTCAGCGCCCTGCTGGAGCGCCTCGGCTACCCCCTCTGCCCCGGGCAGGTGATGGTGAACAATCCGGCCTGGGTGAAAACGGGCAGCGAGTGGCAAAGCGCCATTGCCAGCGCCTGCACCACGGCAAAAGAGGATGAGCTGCTCTGGCTCGCCACCCTGGCCGATGCTCACCCCATCGCGGGGGATCGACAGCTCCATCTGCCGGTTGCCAGAGCGCTGCGCGAGCAGTTGGCGGACAGGCGGGATCTGCTGGCAGAGATGGTGCGACCGGCGGTGGCCTTTCATGCCCCGCTCACCCTGTTTGGCCGGCTGGAGCAGCCACCGGAAGGGCTGGATCTGAAGCGAGGCGGCCTGTTCCCGCTGGTGCACGGCATCCGCATGCTGGCCCTTGAGGCAGGCATTCTGGAGACTTCAACCCTGGGGCGTATCGATGCGCTGGTGGCCGCCGATCGGCTCAGTGCCGACTATGGCAGCAATCTGGCGGAGGCGTTCCGGCTCTTTATCCGGCTGAGGCTGCGCAGCCAGCTAAAGGGAGGCAATAGTCGGGTGCAGACAAGCGAGCTCAGCCACAGCGAGCGGGATCTGCTGCGCCAGGCGCTGCATCAGGTGAAGAAGTTCCAGCAGTGGCTCACCTTGCACTTTCGTCTGAGACAATAGCCATGTTGAGCCGCGCTCGACGCTACTGGTATGGCCGTGCGTTCCGAACGGGCGAGTTCGCGCCGCTCTTTGCCACCCCACCGGAAGATGAACGGATCGCCCTCGATTTCGAGACCACCAGTCTCGATCCCGAGCAGGCCGAGATCGTCTCCATCGGGGCGGTGCGCATTCAGGGTAACCGGCTGCTGACCGGCGAGGCCCTCGCCATCAAGGTGCAGCCACCGGCCAGCCTGACCGGCCAATCGGTGGTGATCCACGGTCTGCGCCATCAGGATCTGCAACAGGGAATGGAGCTGGAAGCCGCGCTGCGCCTGCTGCTCGACTTTATCGGCCCCCGTGAACTGGTGGGCTATCACATCGCCTACGACCTGCGCATTCTCAATCTCGCCTGCCAGAAATTGTGGGGATTGACCCTGCCCCAGCGAGGGATCGAGGTGAGCCAGCTCTATCACGACCACCTCTATCGCCGCTATCCCGATGCTGCTATTGACCTCCATTTGAGTGCCATCTGCAGCCACCTTGAACTGCCATCCCTGCCCGCCCACGATGCCCTTGCCGATGCCACCACGGCCGCGCTCATCTACCTGCGCCTGACCTGCGGCTCGCCGCTGGCTTATCCCAAAGTCTAATTGTCGACAAATAACATTTAATTCACATTTTGCTTACATGAGCAGATTGCCTGCTCGTCGGGGTTACCCCATCCACCGCTGACACTCATGTCATGGAGAACTGCAATGGAACAGCAAAGCTATCTGAGGATCCAGCAAGATCCCAACTTCCAGGAGCTGGTCGCCAAGCGCCAGCGTTTTGCCTGGGCCCTCTCGGCTCTGATGCTGGGACTCTACCTGGCGTTTATTCTGCTCATCGCCTTTGCCCCCGGTTGGCTCGGCACCCCGCTCAGCGACAGCACCACCGTCACCCGTGGCATTCCGGTCGGGGTGGGACTGATCCTCTCCTCCTTCGTGTTGACCGGCATCTATGTGTTTCGGGCCAACGGCGAGTTTGACGAGCTGAATCAGAAGATCCTCAAGGGAGTGCAGTCATGAGCGCAAAAAGCATGAAAGGCAACTTGCTGCTGTTGGCCTCACTGGCCTCCTCCCCCCTGCTGGCAGCGGATGCGCTGACCGGCGAGGTACAACGCCAACCCCTCAATGTGTCGGCCATCGTGATGTTTGTGGTCTTTGTGGCCGCCACCCTGTTCATCACCTACTGGGCCTCCAAGCGCAACCGCTCGGCTTCCGACTACTATGCGGCCGGTGGCCGTATCACCGGCTTCCAGAACGGTCTGGCCATCGCCGGTGACTATATGTCCGCCGCCTCCTTCCTCGGGATCTCCGCGCTGGTCTACACCTCCGGCTACGATGGTCTGATTTACTCCATCGGTTTTCTGGTGGGCTGGCCCATCATTCTGTTCCTGATCGCGGAGCGGCTGCGCAACCTCGGCAAATACACCTTCGCCGATGTCGCCTCCTACCGTCTCAAGCAGACTGAAGTGCGCACCCTCTCAGCCTGTGGTTCGCTGGTGGTGGTCGCCCTCTACCTGATCGCCCAGATGGTCGGTGCCGGCAAACTGATCGAGCTGCTGTTTGGCCTGCAATACCATGTGGCCGTGGTGCTGGTCGGTATCCTGATGGTGCTCTACGTGCTGTTTGGCGGCATGCTGGCCACCACCTGGGTGCAGATCATCAAGGCGGTGATGCTGCTCTCCGGTGCCAGCTTCATGGCCATCATGGTCATGAAATCGGTCAACTTCGATATCGGCGCCCTGTTTAGCGAAGCGGTCAAAGTGCACGAGAAAGGCTCCGCCATCATGAGCCCGGGCGGGCTGGTCTCCGACCCCATCTCCGCCATCTCGCTCGGTCTGGCATTGATGTTCGGTACCGCCGGTCTGCCCCATATCCTGATGCGTTTCTTCACCGTGAGTGACGCCAAGGAAGCACGCAAGAGCGTCTTCTTCGCCACCGGCTTTATCGGTTACTTCTACATCCTCACCTTTATCATCGGCTTTGGCGCCATCCTGCTGGTCAGCACCAACCCGGCCTTCAAGGATGCCACCGGCACCCTGCTGGGCGGCACCATTCTGGCGGTGGTTGCCGGGCTGACCCTGGCGGGTGCCTCTGCGGTCTCCCATGACCTCTATGCCAGCGTGCTGAAGAAGGGCAAGGCCAACGAGACCGATGAACTGCGCGTCTCCAAGTACACCACTGTGGTATTGGGTGTGGTGGCCATTGGTCTGGGGATCCTGTTCGAGAAGCAGAACATCGCCTTCATGGTGGGTCTGGCCTTCTCCATCGCCGCCAGCTGCAACTTCCCGGTGCTGTTCCTCTCCATGTTCTGGTCACGCCTGACCACCCGTGGCGCCGTCTACGGTGGCTGGCTGGGACTGGTGAGCGCGGTGACCCTGATGATCCTGGGCCCGACCGTGTGGGTGAAAGTGCTGGGCCATGCCCAGGCTATCTTCCCCTACGAATACCCTGCCCTCTTCTCCATGGGCTTGGCCTTCGCCGGGATCTGGTTCTTCTCCATCACCGACAGCTCCCAGAACGCCGCTGACGAGCATGCCAAGTTCCTGCCGCAGTTCGTTCGTTCACAAACCGGGCTGGGTGCCTCTGGCGCCACCTCCCACTGATGATGGGATGACACACGCAAGCCGGCCTCGTGCCGGCTTTTTTCATGGTGGCTCCCTCTGCGGCCAAATAGCCATCTGACCGATCCAGATCACAGTTCTTGCTAAAACTTTTTGGGGATCTGTGCCATAATGCGCGCCATTTGACAGACCAACCGGGACACTTATCTTGTTAAGCAGCAATAACATCACCATGCAATTCGGCGCCAAGCCGCTGTTCGAGAACATCAACGTCAAGTTTGGCGGCGGCAACCGCTATGGCCTTATTGGCGCCAACGGCTGTGGCAAGTCCACCTTTATGAAGATCCTCGGCGGCGATCTTGAGCCCAGCGGCGGTAATGTGAGCCTGGACGTTAATGAGCGCATCGGTAAGCTGCGCCAGGATCAGTTCGCCTACGAAGATACCCGTGTCCTGGACGTGGTCATGATGGGTCACACCGAGCTGTGGGCGGCCATTGCCGAGCGCGATGCCATCTACGCCAACCTCGAAGCAACCGATGACGACTACATGAAGGCTGCCGAGCTGGAAGGGCTGGTCGCCGAGTATGACGGCTACACCGCCGAAGCGCGTGCCGGTCAGTTGCTGCTGGGTGCCGGTATTCCCATCGAGCTGCACAACGGCCCGATGAGCGAAGTGGCCCCGGGCTGGAAACTGCGGGTGCTGCTGGCACAGGCGCTGTTCTCCAACCCTGACATCCTGCTGCTGGACGAACCGACCAACAACCTGGATATCAACACCATCCGCTGGCTGGAGCAGGTGCTCAACGATCGTGAAAGCACCATGATCATCATCTCTCACGACCGTCACTTCCTGAACTCCGTCTGTACCCACATGGCGGATCTGGACTACGGCGAGCTGCGCGTCTATCCGGGCAACTACGATGACTACATGCTGGCCGCCACCCAGGCGCGCGAGCGTCTGCTGGCCGACAACGCCAAGAAGAAGGCCCAGATCGCCGATCTGCAATCCTTCGTCTCCCGTTTCAGTGCCAACGCCTCCAAGTCCAGCCAGGCCACCTCCCGCCTCAAGCAGATCGACAAGATCAAGATTGAGGAAGTGAAGGTCTCCAGCCGTCAGAACCCCTTCATCCGCTTCGAGCAGGAGAAGAAGCTCTACCGCAACATCCTGGAAATCGAAGGTCTGTCCAAAGGCTACGGTGAGGCGCCCCTGTTCAAGGGCCTCAACATGATGCTGGAAGTGGGCGAGAAGGTCGCCATTCTGGGTACCAACGGTATCGGTAAATCGACCCTGATCAAGACCCTGGTCGGAGAGTTGGCGCCGGATACCGGCACCATCAAGTGGTCCGAGAATGCCCAGATCGGCTACTACGCCCAGGATCACGCCGAAGACTTCAACACCGATCTCAATGTGTTTGACTGGATGGCCCAGTGGAAACAGGAGAACGAAGATGAGCAGGCGGTTCGCTCTATCCTCGGTCGTCTGCTGTTCACTCAGGACGATATCAAAAAGCCGGTCAAGGTGCTCTCCGGTGGTGAACAGGGCCGCATGCTGTTCGGCAAGCTGATGATGCAGCGCCCCAACATCCTGATCATGGATGAGCCGACCAACCACCTGGACATGGAATCTATCGAATCCTTGAACCTGGCACTCGAGATGTACAAGGGCACCCTGATCTTCGTCTCCCACGACCGCGAATTCGTCTCCTCTCTGGCGACCCGCATTCTGGAGCTGAGCGAAGATGGTATCCGCGACTTCGGCGGCACCTACGAGGATTACCTGCGCACTCAGGGCGTGGTTTAACCTCTGCTCTGCACACGCTCGCAATGACAAACCGGCACCTATGTGCCGGTTTTTTTATATCCCGTTTTTTATGACGACGGATATGGCGTATGACCCAGAAACGGCCACAGCAAGCCACAGAGCAAAGCGGAAACTGTAGAGAGCAGAGAGCAGAGAGCAGAGAGCAGAGAGCAGAGCTTGAGTCTCCCCCTCTTTTGCCCACAGATAAAAAAACGGCTCCATCAAGGAGCCGTTTTCAATGGGTTGCGCGGTGCCGATTACTCGACGGTCGCTTCCACACTGGTGAAGTACTCGATCTTGGCCGCTTTGCGCAGCTCGTCGATCAGAGACTTGTAACTCACCTGAGCTTTGCCCTGACCCAGCTGACCTTGCAGCATGGCGGCCATGCCGGATGCGGCGGCAGGGACGTTGACCTTGTCCAGCGCAACCACCACGCGGTCACCATTGGTCTCGGCAACCAGTGCCACGCTCGGCTTGCCGTCGATCGGATGGGGCAGCGTGAACGCCTGGGCAATCAGGTTCTGATCCAGCTCGCGATCGAAGCGGGCAACCCCTTTGTGGGTCTCCACTTTCAGACCGAGTGCAGTCAGATCGGCGGTGATGCTCTCACCGACTTTCAGCTTGTCCAGCAGGCCCTGGGCCTTGCCACGGGCCACTTCGCTAGCCTTGTCATGCTTGATGGCGGCAATCACCTGCTCTTTCACCTCGGCCAGCGGCTTGACCGCTTTGGGCTTGTGACCAGTGATGTGCAGCACCAGCGCCTTGCCGTCAGCCAGCTCGATCACGTCGGAGTTGGTGTTGTCATCGCGCAGCTGTTCGGAGAACGCCACGGAGAGCACCTTGGGATCGTTCAGCGGAGCCGGAGCAGTCGCCTGGGTGAAGAAATCGGAAGATTGAACCTTCATCCCCATGGCATCAGCGGTCAGATCCAGCGAGTCCGGGTTTTCGAAGCTGTTGTCAGCCATCTTCTGCTGCTCGGCGAAGAACTTCTCCTTGGCCTTGTCAGCTTGCAGACGAGTGATGGTCTCTTCTTTCACATCGGCAAACGGCTTGGTCTGGGCTGCTTCAACCCCCAGCAGCTTGATGATGTGGAAACCGAACGGGCTCTTCACCACGCCGGAGAGATCGCCAGCCTTGTTCAGGGCGAACGCGGCTTTCTCGAAGGCCGGATCCATCACCCCTTTCTCGAACCAGTCCAGCTCGCCGCCTTTTTTGGCAGAGAAGGTATCGGAAGAGTCAGCCTTGGCCAGCGCAGCGAAATCATCGCCCGCCTTGGCTTTGGCCAGCACGGCTTCTGCTTTCTGCTCGGCCGCTTTCTCGTCCTTGCCAAACGGGATCAGGATGTGAGCCACATGACGACGCTCGGCACGCTGGAACAGATCCTGGTGCTGATCGTAGTAATCCTGGGCATCCTGCTCGGTGACCTTGATATCCTTGGCAAGGCTGGCAGCGTCCAGCAGCAGATAGTCGACCTTGACCTGCTCGTCGTTCATGAAACGGGCGCCATTGGTCTTGTAGTACTGCTCCAGCTCGTTGTCGGAGACCTGAACATCATCCACATAGTTGGCGGCAGCCAGACGCACCAGACGCAGATCGCGAGTCTGGTTGTAGAGCTTGTCGAGCTGCTCCGCTTCACCCTTGAGGGAGAATTCGGTGCCCAGCAGGGCGCCCATCAGCTGTTGACGCACCATGTCCTGACGCAGGGAGTCACGGAACATTTCGGGAGTCATACCGGCACGACGGATCAGCTGCAGATAGCGGTCATTGTTGAACTTGCCGTTTTCGGCAAACTCGGGCATCTCCACGATGGCTTGCTTGATCTGCTCGTCGCTGATGCGCAGACCCAGTTCACGGGCCTTGCTGTCCAGCAACGCCTGATCGATCAGCCGATCCAGCACGCCACGGCGGAACTGTTTCATGTAATCGGGGTTCGCGGCCAGCTGGCTGAATGCCTCTCCCATCTGGGATTCCATGCGGGCGCGCTCGTTACGGTAGGCATTTTCCAGTGCCGCAGCACTGATCTCGGTGCCATTGACGGTGGCGGGGGCGGTACGGGCCGGGCCGTTCAGGTAACTACCTACACCAGCCAAGGCAAAGGAGAGGATGATCAGGCCCAAGATAACCTTGGCTACCTTGCCCTGCGCCCCTTCGCGTAGTTTATCCAACATCATGTTTGTACTTATGCTCCCGAACTCGATGGGCGTAAACAATAAAAAGGCGCACCGATTGCGATGCGCCTTGGTCAATCAGTATGAGAGAAGACTCTCTAACTTGTCTGGTCTGCGACCAAGGACGGTAGCCGACGGATATCAGCGACCGACTTAGTTAACAGCGTCTTTCAGGGCCTTACCGGCTTTGAAGGCAGGAACTTTACCAGCAGCGATTTCGATGGTCGCGCCAGTCTGCGGGTTACGGCCTGAACGGGCAGCACGCTCGCGTACAGCGAAAGTACCGAAACCAACCAGAGCAACCTGGTCACCCTCTTTCAGCGCTTCACCAACAGCATCAATGAAGGCATCCAACGCACGGCCAGCGGCAGCTTTGGAGATATCGGCACCGTCTGCAATCTTGTCAATCAGTTGAGATTTATTCACTCTTATATTCCCCTTTTATCAAACACCGCTGCGGCGCTGATTTCCCTGGCCACAACAAGTGGAGGTTTTATAGCAAGCCTCCTGATCAGTTGCAAGTGACAATCTGGCGCAAACCCGCGCCACACAACGCATTGCGACTCATCACGAGTACCCGATCGGTGGTCAAGGCTACTTCCGTTATCGGGCGCATGCAAGCCTTAACCACCCGCCGAATGCGCCAAATTTGCGGCGCATCAACATTTACACGACAGAAACGCGTTCAAACCCCTGCGGATTGTCCTGCAACGCCAATTCCAGCACCTCGTCAATCCAGCGAACCGGATAAATTTCAAGGTCTTGTTTGACGTTTGCCGGGATCTCCTCAAGGTCACGCTCGTTCTCTTTCGGAATAAGCACTCGCTTGATGCCGCCACGATGGGCTGCCAGCAACTTCTCCTTGAGACCACCGATGGGCAGCACTTCGCCGCGCAGGGTGATCTCCCCTGTCATCGCCACATCAGCACGAACCGGATTACCGGTCAAGCTGGAGACCAGGGCGGTACACATGGCGATACCGGCGCTCGGACCATCTTTCGGGGTTGCCCCTTCCGGTACGTGCACGTGGATATCGCGCTTCTCGTAGAAGTCGGCGTTGATGCGCAACTTCTCGGCACGGGCCCGCACCACCGTCATGGCCGCCTGGATGGACTCCTGCATCACGTCACCGAGGGAACCGGTGTAAGTGAGCTTGCCCTTGCCCGGCATGTTGGTGGTCTCGATGGTGAGCAGATCGCCCCCCACTTCGGTCCACGCCAGACCACACACCTGACCCACCTGGTTCTGGTCGGTGGCCTTGCCGTAATCGAAACGCTGCACCCCGAGGAACTCCTTGAGGTTGGCCTGATTGACCTGAACATGCTTGATGCTCTTGTCCAGCAGGATGCGCTTGACCGCCTTGCGACAAATCTTGGAGATCTCGCGCTCCAGACTCCGCACCCCCGCCTCGCGGGTGTAGTAGCGGATCACTCCGACCAGGGCAGAATCTTCGATGGTGATCTCGGACTCTTTCAGGCCGTTGCGCTGGATCTGCTTGGCAACCAGATGCTGCTTGGCAATGTTGAGCTTCTCATCTTCGGTGTAACCGGAGAGACGGATCACTTCCATCCGGTCCAGCAAGGGACCCGGGATGTTCATGGAGTTGGAGGTGGCCACGAACATCACGTCCGACAGGTCATAATCCACTTCCAGGTAGTGATCGTTGAAGCTGTTGTTCTGTTCCGGATCCAGCACTTCCAGCAAGGCAGATGCGGGATCGCCACGCATGTCCGAGCTCATCTTGTCGATCTCGTCGAGCAGGAACAGCGGGTTCTTCACGCCGACTTTCGCCATCTTCTGGATGAGTTTGCCAGGCATGGAACCGATATAGGTACGGCGGTGACCGCGGATCTCCGCTTCGTCACGCACCCCACCGAGGGCCATCCGCACATATTTGCGGCCTGTCGCCTTGGCGATGGATTGGCCCAGCGAGGTCTTGCCCACACCGGGAGGCCCAACCAGACAGAGGATGGGGCCCTTGAGCTTGTTCACCCGCGCCTGTACCGCCAGATATTCGAGGATGCGATCCTTGACCTTCTCGAGGCCATAGTGATCGGCGTCCAGCACCTCTTGCGCCTTGCCAAGGTCTTTCTTGACCTTGGATCGCGCCTTCCACGGCACCTGTACCATCCAGTCCACATAGCTGCGAACCACGGTAGCCTCGGCGGACATGGGCGACATCATTTTCAGCTTGGCGAGCTCTGCCAACGCCTTTTCACGGGCATCAGCCGGCATACCGGCCTCTTCAATCTTGCGATTGAGGGCTTCAAACTCATCCGGGCTATCTTCCAGCTCACCCAGCTCTTTCTGGATGGCCTTCATCTGCTCGTTGAGGTAATACTCGCGCTGGCTCTTTTCCATCTGCTTCTTGACGCGAGTACGGATGCGCTTCTCGACCTGCAGCAGGTCAATTTCCGACTCCATCATCGCCATCAGGAATTCGATGCGCTCGGAAACCGAGACGATCTCCAGCACCTTCTGCTTGTCTTCCAGCTTGAGCGGCATGTGGGCCGCCATGGTGTCAGCCAGACGCGCAGCATCGTCGATCGCCGATATCGAGGTCAGTACCTCGGGCGGGATCTTCTTGTTGAGCTTGATATAGCCTTCAAACTGGCCGATGGCGGAGCGAACCAGTACTTCCTGATCCTTCTCCTCAATGGCTTGGGAGGGGATGTACTGGGCCTCGCAGACAAAGAAATCCTTGTCGTCGATCATCCGCTCCAGGCGGGCACGCTGCCCCCCCTCTACCAGCACCTTGACGGTGCCGTCCGGCAGCTTGAGCATCTGCAGAATATTGGCCACTGTCCCGACGGTGAAGATCTCCTCCACAGTCGGCTCATCGGTTGACGCATCCTTCTGGGCCACCAGCAGAACTTTCTTGTCCTGCTCCATGGCCGCTTCCAGACAGCGAATGGATTTTTCCCGCCCCACAAAGAGTGGAATGACCATGTGGGGATAAACCACCACGTCACGAAGAGGCAGGACGGGAATCTCGATGCGTTCTGAACGCTCTAGGTTCATATATGTCCTCTCGGCTTGTTATACCGTTGGCAAAGCGCTTGGCTGAGTATATGGGGGCGCTGAGATGAGATTCAATCGCCGAAACCGCAAAAAGCATGAAAGGGGCAAAAAGCCCCTTCCATTTGATTAAAAATCAGACATTTACTCTGATGCAGCAGCCTGGGTTTCGGGATTTTCGTAGATCATCAAGGGCGCGGAGTCCCCTTTGATCACGGTCTCGTCGATCACCACCTTGCTGACCCCTTCCAGAGAAGGCAGGTCATACATGGTATCCAGCAGCACGGCTTCCACGATGGAACGCAGACCACGAGCACCGGTTTTACGCTCCATCGCCTTGCGGGCAATGGCGTTGAGTGCGTCGTCACGGAACTCCAGCTCAACCCCTTCCAGATCGAACAACGCAGCGTACTGTTTGGTCAGCGCGTTTTTCGGCTCTTTCAGGATCTGGATAAGGGCAGACTCGTCCAGCTCGGTCAGGGTCGCGACCACCGGCAGACGGCCGATGAACTCGGGGATCAGACCATATTTGATCAGATCTTCCGGCTCTACCTTGGCGAAGGTCTCGCTCAGGGTGGCCTTGGCATCCTTGGATTTCACCTCGGCGCCAAAACCGATACCGGTTCCCTTCACGGAACGCTGCTCGATCACCTTGTCCAGACCGGCAAAGGCACCGCCACAGATGAAGAGGATCTTGGAGGTATCAACCTGCAAGAACTCCTGCTGCGGATGCTTGCGACCACCTTGCGGCGGCACGGAAGCGATGGTCCCTTCGATCAGCTTGAGCAGTGCCTGCTGTACCCCTTCCCCGGAGACATCGCGGGTGATGGAGGGGTTGTCCGACTTGCGGGAGATCTTGTCGATCTCGTCGATGTAGACGATGCCACGCTGGGCCTTCTCTACGTCGTAGTCGCACTTTTGCAGCAGCTTCTGGATGATGTTCTCCACGTCCTCGCCCACATAACCGGCTTCGGTCAGGGTGGTCGCATCGGCCATGGTGAACGGCACATCCAGCAGACGAGCCAGGGTCTCGGCCAGCAGGGTCTTGCCGCTACCGGTCGGGCCAATCAGCAGGATGTTGGATTTGCCGAGCTCCACACCACTGTTTTCGCCGCTGTTGCGCAGACGCTTGTAGTGGTTGTAGACGGCAACGGCCAACACCTTCTTGGCGTACTCCTGCCCGATCACATAGTCATCGAGATGAGCGCGGATCTGATGAGGGGTCGGCAGCTCGTTACCATCGCGCTTGGGAGAGATCTCGCGGATCTCTTCGCGGATGATGTCGTTGCACAGCTCGACGCACTCATCACATATGTAGACGGAAGGGCCAGCGATCAGCTTGCGCACTTCATGCTGGCTTTTGCCGCAAAAAGAGCAGTAGAGCAGCTTATCACCCTCACCCTTGCGTTTTTCTGTCATTCAGCAACCTCGTTTTATCAATAGAGGATGGATCGGCCTGTTGAGTTTACAACAGACCGGGACACCCTGCTCAGCTACGCTGGCTCAGGACACCGTCTACCAGACCATAGGCCACGGCCTGCTCGGCGGACATGAAGTTGTCACGATCGGTGTCACGCTCGATGGTAGCCATGTCCTGACCGGTATGGAACGCCAGACGCTCGTTCAGGGTATTTTTGATCTTCAGGATCTCCTGGGCGTGGATCTGGATATCAGATGCCTGACCCTGGAAGCCACCCAGCGGCTGGTGGATCATCACGCGAGCGTTCGGCAGGCAGAAACGCTTGCCCTTGGCGCCACCGGCCAGCAGGAAGGCGCCCATGGAGCAGGCCTGACCCATGCAGACGGTGCTGACATCCGGCTTGATGAACTGCATGGTGTCATAGATAGACATGCCCGCAGTCACCGAACCACCCGGCGAGTTGATGTAGATATAGATGTCCTTGTCCGGATTCTCGGACTCGAGGAACAGCAGTTGGGCAACCACCAGATTGGCCATCTGATCTTCAACCTGACCGGTCAGGAAGATCACCCGCTCTTTCAGCAGACGGGAGTAAATATCGTAGGAACGTTCACCCTTGGCAGTCTGCTCTACCACCATCGGGATGAGTGCATTGCGTGGGGATTCGGTTACATCGTTATAGTTTTTATACATAAGGCATTGTCCCTAAAATAAAATGGCCCGAGTGGAGATCACACGAGCCATTATACTTAACAGTCTTGACCTTAAGTCAAATGTTCTTAGGCAGCGGCGCCAGACTTGTTGATCACGTCGTCAAAGGCAACTTCTTTTTCGGTCACTTGCGCTTTGGACAGGATCAGGTCGATGGCTTGATCTTCAACTGCCAGGTTACGAACGCCGTTCAGCATCTGCTCGTTCTTCTGGTAGTACTCGATCACTTCCTTCGGATCTTCGTAGGCAGTCGCCATGGACTCGATGATGCTGGTTACGCGGGCATCGTCAGCCTTGATCTCGTTGGTGCGGATCACGTCGCCCAGCAGCAGGCCAACGCGTACACGACGCTCGGCTTGCGCCTGGAACAGTTCAGCCGGCAGCTCGGGAGCGTTGCCGCCCTGGAAACCACCGAAGCGCTGCAGCGCCTGTTGACGCAGGGTATCGATCTCTTGAGCAACAGCGGCCTTCGGCAGGTCGATCATGTTGGCTTCAACCAGACCGTTCAGAACCTGCTCTTTCACGCTGTTTTTCAGGGCTTGAGCCAGTTCGCGCTCCATGTTCTTGCGCACTTCGGCTTTCAGCTCTTCAACAGAACCGCTTTCGATACCGAAACGCTTGACGAACTCTTCGGTCAGCTCAGGCAGGATCTGCTCTTCAACCTTGATCAGCTTGGAAGCGAACTTGGCTTCTTTGCCTTTCAGGTTTTCAGCGTGGTAGTCAGCCGGGAAGGTCACTTCGATGGTGAACTCGTCGCCCGCTTTCTTGCCCATGATGGCGTCTTCGAAGCCCGGGATCATGCGGCCAGCGCCCAGCACCAGGTTGAAGCCTTCAGCTTTGCCGCCGTCGAACTCTTCACCGTCGATGGAACCGACGAAGTCCAGGGTCACACGCATGCCATTGGCAGCGGCAACATCGGCATCAGCCCAGGTAGCGTGCTGCTTGCGCAGGGTGTCGATCATGTTGGCCAGATCTTCATCCTTCACGGTCGCAACCGGCTTCTCGACCTTGATGGTCTCGAGACCAGCAACTTCGAACTCCGGGTACACTTCGAAGGTGGCGGTGAATTCGAAATCCTGACCTTCCTGGATCTCTTTCGGATCCATGGTCGGGGCACCGGCCGGGCTCAGTTTGTTTTCGATGATGGCTTTGATGAAGTTGCTCTGCATCATTTCATCAGCAACGCGGGCGTGAGCCATGGCGCCGAACATCTTCTTGATGATGGCAACCGGAGCCTTGCCAGGACGGAAACCGTCGATGCGACGAGTTTTGGCCAGGCCATTCAATTCTTTACGCACAGCGGCGTCTACGGTAGCGGCCGGTACAGTGATGGTAAGACGGCGTTCCAGACCCTGGGTTGTCTCTACAGAAACTTGCATTCTTCTACCTCGTTCAACTCAGCACTGTGTGCTGACCCTTTATTGCCCCTGGGCAAAGCCCGGAGTCTTCCTGTTTATAAAGACAACGATATGTCTTTGTGATGAGAAAATATGACGCGGCATTATAGCGGCGCACTTTGGTCGAGTCGAGCCACACATCCCCCACATTGAGCGGCGTGCAAGCACAATTCGTGCAAAACTGCCCTTTATATGGGGAGAGAGGCACCCGACTTCAACCATCCGGTGACGATAATTTTGCGTTTGTTCACCTTTTTTCAGCCGAATGCCGATTTATTACCCATTTTTCGCCGCAAAACGGGCCGCTGTCGCGGGCGGCGACTTAATTTGTCCAGCCAAATGGCGATTGACCCAATCAACCATTGCGTCCCTACCCCTCCCTCGTTATGGTGGCAACCAAATTGATGATCTGGAGTCACTCACATGGCCTTTTTCCGCTTCTTGTTCAATCTGCTCTGGTTTGTACTGGGAGGTATCTTTATGGGCCTGGCCTGGTGGCTGGCCGGTCTTATCTGCTTTATCTCGCTGGTCGGCATCCCCTGGGGACGCGCCTGCTTCGTGATCGGCACCTTTACCTTCTTCCCGTTTGGCAAGCAGGCGGTCAATCGCAAGACCATGACTGGCCAGAGCGATATCGGCACCGGCACTCTGGGGCTGATTGGCAACATCCTCTGGTTCGTGCTGATCGGCGTCTGGCTGGCCATCGGCCACATCGCTTCCGCGCTGGCCTGCTTCGTGACCATTATCGGTATCCCGTTCGGTATCCAGCACCTCAAGCTGGCACTGATCAGCCTGGCCCCCATCGGCCAGATGATTGTGACCAACCAGGAGGCGGAATCGGGCCGCTATATCCGCTAAACACGGGAAATGCGCGGGCAGACGCTGCCCTGCAACGAAAAAAAGGGCAGACTGGAGTCTGCCCTTTTCTATTGTCTTTTGTTTATGCCATCATGTTACCCAGCCACTTTTTCGCCAATCTCGCCCGCATGAAACTCATCTACCGCTGGCCCCTGATGCGCAACATCCAGCCGGAAAACATCGCCGAGCACAGCCTGCAGGTCGCCATGGTGGCCCATGCCCTCGGCATCATCAAAAACCGGCTGTTTGGCGGCAGCGTGAATGCCGACCGCGCCGCCGTGATGGCGCTCTATCACGACAGCAGCGAGGTGCTGACCGGCGATCTGCCCACCCCGGTCAAATACTTCAACCCCGAAATTGCCCGCGAGTACAAAAAGATAGAGCTGGCCGCCGAGCAGCGTCTGCTGGCCATGTTGCCACCTGAGCTGGTTGAGGACTTTCGCCCGCTGCTCGATTCGGCAGCCCAGGATGGCGAGCTGGCCAGGCTGGTCAAGGATGCCGACACCCTCTGCGCCTATACCAAGTGTCTGGAGGAGATCAACGCGGGCAATAGGGAGTTTGAACCGGCTCGCAAGCGCCTCGAAGCCATGCTGGAAGCCCGGATGAGCGAGGAGATGCGCTACTTTATCGACACCTTCGTGGCCAGCTTCTCCCTGCCACTCGATGAGCTGAACGCACACTAAGCCACGCTACTCGACCTGAAAACAGCAGGGCCCGCCGGTTTGCACCAGCGGGCCCTTCATTCTTTATTGCGCATTAGATGCAACGCATCAGTGACCCAGCTCGCGGGACGGCACCAGACCGCTCGCCCGCCAGGCGGGATAGAGGGTCGCCACCAGACTCATCAGGATGGCGGCGCCCGTCACGATGAGCAGATCCTGCATATGCAACTCGGTCGGCAAGAAGTCGATGAAGTAGATATCCGGATTGAGGAAGCGGTGGCCGATGAGCTTTTCGACAACGCTCAGGATCTGGGTCAGCTTGCTGGAGAGCAACCCACCGAGCAGGGCACCAAGCAGCGCACCGGCTACACCGTTGACCATCCCCTGAATGACGAAGGTAAGCCGGATCTGGCCGGGGCTCGCCCCCATGGTTTTCAGGATGGCGATCTCGCTGCGCTTCTCGTTCACCGCCATCACCAGGGTGGAGACGATGTTGAAGCAGGCGACAGCCACCACCATCAGCATCACCACATACATGACGGTACGCACCATCTGGATGTCCTGATAGAGGTAACCCTGGCTGTTCATCCAGCTGCGGATATAGACGTGATGGGGGAACTGCTGCGCGGCAGCCACCGTGATGGATTGCGCCTTGAGCACATCGCTCACCCGCAGGCTGAAGCCCTCCACATCGCTGCCCATACCGGTGATGGTCTGGGCATCAGCCAGATGCATAAAGCCGAGCAGACCGTCGAGCTGACCGCCAATTTCCAGCAGTCCCACCACGGTCAGGGCTTCGCGCCGGGGATTCTTGATCCCGGCCTGATCGCCCCCTTGCGGCAGCAGCAGGGCGACCGAGTCCCCCACCTTGACCCCCAGCTTGTCGGCGATGGTCTTGCCGAGGATCACCCCATGCTCGCCCGGTTGCAGCTCACGCAGGCCGCGGCCCGTCATGTATTTGCCCGCATCCGACAGATTGGCTTCCAGCTCCGGCAGCACGGCGCGCAGTTGCACCCCCTTGAGGGCAGAGCCATGCTCCAGCAGGCCATTGAGGCGAATGACCGGCGCTGCCGCCTCAACGCCCGGCTGGGCCAGCAGGTAGTCACGCAGACGGGGCCAATCCGGCAGCGGCCGCTCGACGGCGTCCAGCTCACCTTGCGGCACGACCGAGAGCACCCGATCTTTGAGCTCCCGCTCGAAACCGTTCATGGCGGAGAGGCCCAGGATCAGCGCCATCACCCCGAGGGCGATACCGATCAGGGAAGAGGCAGAGATAAAGGCGATAAACCCGTTGCGACGGCGGGAGCGGCTGTAACGCAGGCCCAGAAAGAGGGGCAGCGGTTTGAACATCAGGCAACCTCCGCCATCACGCCGCTCACCAGGGTCACCCGGCGATGGAGCTTGGCCGCCAGGCTCAGATCGTGGGTCACCACCACAAAGGCGGTGCCCAGTTCACGATTCAGTTCACACAGCAGTTCGTACACCGCAGTGGCACTGGCGTGATCCAGATTGCCGGTGGGCTCATCCGCCAATACCAGACTTGGTTCGTTGACCAGCGCCCGGGCGATCGCCACCCGCTGACGTTCGCCACCGGAGAGCTCGGAGGGACGGTGGTTCAAGCGATGGGAGAGCCCCACCCGCCCCAGCATCCTGGTTGCCTTTTCGGTGGCAACCGCCACCGACTCACCGGCGATCAGCAGCGGCATGGCCGCATTTTCCAGCGCACTGAACTCGGAGAGCAGGTGGTGGAACTGGTAGACAAAGCCCAGCTCGCGGTTGCGAAAACGGGCCTGGGTACGGCTGTCCCAATGGTGGATATCCTCCCCCTTGAACAGCACGGCGCCGCTGGAGGGGTTGTCCAGCGCCCCCATCAGATGCAGCAGAGTGGTCTTGCCGGAGCCCGAGCTCCCCACCACCGCCAGCATTTCACCGGGCGCGACGCAGAGATCGATCCCCTTGAGCACCTGAGTCTCCAGCTCCCCCTCTTTATAGACATGATTGAGCGCCTGGCAGCGCAGCAGAGGTTCACGGGATACGGCTTCATTCATAACAGGGGCTCCACTTGCCTCGGTAACAACGCTGGCACCCGCAACAACGGGGGCACCAGTCACAACAGAAGATGCATTATTCACGGCATTACTCATAACGCAGCGCCTCGGCCGGTTTCACCCGTGCGGCGCGGGCCGCCGGATAGAGGGTGGCACTGAAGCTCAGCAGCACGGCGCCCAGCAAAATGGTGATGACCTGAGCCGGCTCGACGATGACCGGCAGACCACTGCCGCCCGCCGCCATATAGAGGTTGAGCCCCACCGCATTGAGCAGGGGGTTGAGACCCAAGGAGAGCGCAAGGCCCGCCAGTCCGCCAAACAGGGCACCAATCACCCCGCTGGAGGCGCCAAGTACCATGAAGATTTTGACGATCCCCGACTCACTCATGCCCATGGTGCGCAGGATGGCCACTTCGCCCTCCTTGTCCGTCACCACCATCACCAGCGCGGAGAGGATGTTGAAGGTGGCGACGGCGATGATCAGCACCAGCATCAGCCCCATCATCCGTTTTTCCATGGCGACCGCCTGGAACAGCTCGCCCCGCTCGCGGCGCCAATCCTGCCACAGCAACCCGTCCGGCAACGGTGTCTTGATCACCTCGTCGGCCGCAAACGGATCATCGAGCCAGAGGCGAATGCCACCGACGGTTTCTGGCGGCAGGCGCAGCAGCCGCTGGGCATCCCCCAGGGCGATCAACGCAATCTGGTTATCCACATCTGCGCCGACCCCGAAGATACCGGAGACGGTAAAGAGGCGCTGGGCCGGTACCCGGCCAAACGGGGTGAAGCGGGTCCCTTCGGTCAGGAGCAGACGAACCTGATCGCCGATGGAGACATTGAGGCGGCGTGCCACCCCCTGCCCCAGCACGATGCGGTAGTGACCGGCCTGCAAGGTATCGAGCCGTCCCCCCAGCATCTGGGAGTGCAGGATGTCATCCTTGGGCCAGTGCGCAGGGTCGATCCCCTGCACGCTCACCCCGGTCAGCTGGCCGGGGCTTTGCAGCATCCCTTCGCTGTCGAGCATGGGGGCCGAGGCGACCACATGGGGTAATTTGGCCAGATCCGGCAAGCCTTGCGGGTCTGCATCAATGCGGCCAGCCTGATTGGTCACCACCACATGGGGGATCACCCCGAGGATGCGCCCTTTGAGCTGCCCTTCGAAACCGTTCATCACCGAAATGACCACCATCAGGGCGGCAACCCCGATGGCGATGCCAAAGGTAGAGAACAGGGAGATAAATGAGACGAAGCGATTGCTGCGCTTCGAGCCTGCATAACGCAGGCCGATGGCCAGCGAAAGGGGCTGAAAAAGTCCGGTCTTCAAGGATATGTACGTTGCCAACAAAATAAGATACCGGATAATAAAGGGAAACCGTCCATGACAACAAGGGATAGCCTCCATGCAGGAACAGTTCTTCAGCGTCACTCATGCCACGCCGGTCAATGTGATCCCCATGCCGGCCGACTTCCACCTCCCCTCGCTGGCGGAGCTGGACGCTGAGCTGCCGGAGCCCTTTCGGATCTCCTCGGCCATTACCTCCATCGATCTGGTGACCACTCGCCTGCTGCGCAACCAGAACGAGTCGATGCACGATCTGATCGAGATCGTCAATCAGCAGTCCCGCAAGATCGACATGATCATGGGCTATGTGCTCTCCGTGCAGGACCATCCGGAGCAGCGCTTCCACACCCTGCGTTTCAGTGCCGGCCAGCTCACCTACCTGCACCCCTATCATGGTCACGGCGATGCGCCGCACCTGCACCAGATCGTGCGCCTCAAGATCTTCCTGCGGGAAGAGGCGGCCGCCATCTACTGCTATGGCCAGGTCAAACAGCTCGACGGCGGTGAACATGGCACCCATGTGCAGCTCGACTATGTGCGGATCCGCGAAGATGACCGTGAACTGCTGGTACGTGCCAGCCTCCACGTGCAATCGAAACAGCTCAAGCTGCGCGCCCAAGAGCGTCAGCGCTAACCAGAGCGAACGTCAGCGATAGATAACGTCAACGTTAAAAGAATCGAACCATGCCAATGACACTCCCCGCCTTGCCCGCCAAAGCGGGCCAAAAGATCACGCTCGGCCAGCTGGTCGGCAGCAGCCTCTCGCTGATTGCAGCCCGTCTCACCAGTGAAGCCAAGGGGCCGGTACTGCTTATCACCGCCGATACCCCGAGCGCCCTGCGTCTCGAACAAGAACTGCAATACCTGCTGGCCGACAAGGGCTGCCCGGTATTGCTGTTCCCGGATTGGGAGACCCTGCCCTACGACACCTTCTCCCCTCATCAGGACATCATCTCCCAGCGGCTCGAGACCCTCTACAAGCTGCCGCAGATGAGCAAGGGGGTGTTGATCGTCCCCATCTCCACCCTGATGTTGCGCTGTGCCCCCCGGGTCTATCTCGACAAATACAGCCTGATGGTGAAGGCCGGTCAGCGCCTCAATCTGCAACAGCTGCGCGGGCGGCTGGCGGAAGCGGGTTACGTGGCGGTGGATCAGGTGCTGGAGCATGGCGAATTTGCCGCCCGCGGCTCCCTGCTCGATCTCTTCCCGATGGGCAGCAACAGCCCCTATCGCATCGACTTCTTCGATGACGAGGTGGACTCCATCCGCCCGTTCGATCCCGAGACCCAGCGCTCCAGCGAGCCGGTCAAGACGGTCAGCCTGCTGCCTGCCCGGGAGTTCCCCACCGACGAGGCGGCCATCGAGCTGTTTCGCGGCCAGTTCCGCGAACAGTTCGAGCTGTCGCGAGCCGAGGGCTCCGTCTATCAGGAGGTGAGCAAGGGGCGCTGGCCCGCAGGTATCGAGTACTATCTACCGCTCTTCTTCAACCAGACCGCCAGCCTGTTTGACTATCTGCCGGAAGATACCCTGCTGCTCACCGTGGGGGATATCTACCCCGCCGCCCAGCGCTTCTGGAACGACATCGGCCAGCGCTATGAAGACCGACGTTGGGACAACACCCGCCCGCTGCTGCCACCGGCGCAGCTCTATCTGCCGGTGGAGCAGCTCTTTGCCGCCCTTGGCCAATATGGCGCGGTGCGGCTGCAAGAGGCCGCCACCGCGGGCGATGCCGGTCAGCACGATCTGCCCATCTCGGCGCTCCCCGATCTGCAACTCGATCACAGCAAGGAGCAACCCCTGCTGGCGCTCAACCAGTTCCTCCAAGGTTTTGCCGGGCGCACCCTGTTTGCGGTGGAATCCGAAGGGCGGCGGGAGGTGCTCGGCGATCTGCTGGCGCGTATCTCGCTGCAACCCAAAGAGTTCCCCTCCCTCGACGCCTTTATGGCGAGCCAGGATCGTCACGGCCTGCTGGTCGCACCGCTTGAACGTGGCTTCCTGTGGCAGGAGGCCGGTCAGGATCCATTGGCGCTGATCACCGAGACCGAACTGCTGGGCGGCAAGGTGCGCAGCAAGCGGGCGCGGGAGAAGAGCAAAAACTTAAGCTCCGATGCGGTGATCAGAAACCTGGGCGAGCTGACCCAGGGCCAGCCGGTGGTGCATCTGGATCACGGGGTCGGCCGCTATCTGGGGCTGGAGACCATCGATGCCGGTGGCCTGCCCACCGAGTTCCTCACCCTCGAATATGCCGGCGGCGACAAGCTGTTCGTGCCGGTCACCAGTTTGCACCTTATCAGCCGCTACACCGGTTCTGATAACCCGCCCAGCCACAAGCTCGGCGGCGAGGCCTGGAGCAAGGCGCGGCGCAAGGCGGCGGAGAAGGTGCGCGACGTGGCAGCCGAGTTGCTGGATGTCTACGCTCATCGCGCCGCTCGCGCCGGTTTTGCCTTCAAGCACGACAAAGAGGCCTATCGCCAGTTTGCCGCCAGCTTCCCGTTCGAGGAGACCGACGATCAGCTCAACGCCATCAATGCGGTGCTGGGGGACATGTGTCAGGCCAAGAGCATGGACCGACTGGTGTGTGGCGATGTGGGTTTCGGCAAGACCGAAGTGGCGATGCGGGCGGCGTTTGTGGCCGTCCATGGCGGCAAGCAGGTCGCCGTGCTGGTGCCTACCACCCTGCTGGCCCAGCAGCACTACGACAACTTCCGCGACCGCTTCGCCAACTGGCCGGTGCGGGTCGAGGTGCTGAGCCGCTTCCGCTCCGCCAAAGAGCAAAATGCCGTGATGAAAGAGCTGGCCGAGGGCAAGGTGGACATCATCATCGGCACCCACAAGCTGCTCGGCTCCGAACTCACCTTCAAGGATCTGGGACTGCTCATCGTCGATGAGGAGCACAGATTCGGGGTGCGCCAGAAGGAGAAGATCAAGGCACTGCGGGCCGATGTGGATATCCTCACTCTCACCGCCACCCCTATTCCGCGCACCCTCAACATGGCGATGTCCGGCATGCGGGATCTCTCCATCATCGCCACCCCGCCCGCCAAGCGACTCGCCATCAAGACCTTCGTGCGCCAGCACGAACCGGCGGTGGTGCGCGAGGCGGTGCTGCGTGAACTCAAACGTGGCGGCCAGGTCTACTACCTGCACAACGATGTCGAGAGCATCGAGAAGTGCGCGGCAGACCTTGCCGAACTGGTGCCGGAGGCCCGCATCGGCATCGCCCACGGCCAGATGCGCGAGCGCGACCTTGAGCGGATCATGTCCGACTTCTACCACCAGCGCTTCAACCTGCTGGTCTGCACCACCATCATCGAGACCGGTATCGACGTGCCGAGCGCCAACACCATCATCATGGATCGGGCGGATCATCTCGGTCTGGCCCAGCTGCACCAGCTGCGGGGCCGGGTTGGCCGCTCCCACCATCAGGCCTATGCCTACCTGCTCACCCCCCATCCCAAGCTGATGACCAAGGATGCGGCCAAGCGGCTGGAGGCGATCGCCTCGCTCGAAGATCTCGGCGCCGGTTTTGCGCTGGCGACCCACGATCTGGAGATCCGTGGCGCAGGCGAACTGCTCGGCGACGATCAGAGCGGCCAGATCGAATCGGTCGGCTTCACCCTCTACATGGAGATGCTGGAGCAGGCGGTCGAGGCGCTGAAAAATGGCAAGGAGCCGTCGCTGGAGCAGCTGATGAGCCAGCACACCGAGGTGGAGCTGCGCCTGCCTGCACTGCTGCCGGACGACTACATCCCGGACGTCAACATGCGCCTCTCCATGTACAAGCGGATCGCCAGCGCGGCGGACGAGCAGGAGCTGCGCGAGCTGAAAGTGGAGCTGATCGACCGCTTTGGCCTGCTGCCGGAGGCGACCAAAACCCTGCTGGAGCTGGCCGCCTTCCGCCAGCGTGCCACCGCCCTTGGCATTCGCCGGGTGGAGATGAGCGAGCGCGGCGGCTATCTCGACTTCACCCAGGAGACCAAGGTCAATCCGGCCTATCTGGTCAAACTGCTCTCCAGCCAGCCACGGGTCTACAAGATGGACGGGCCGACCCGGCTGCGCTTCCAGGTGCCGACCCAGGATCGCGCCATGCGCCTGAAACTGGTCGATGGCTTGCTGACGGATCTGGCTTTGCAACGCTGGCGGCGAGCCCGACAGATAACGCCAACTAAAACGGGAGCCAAATCGGCTCCCGTTTTTTATTTGCTATCTGACTGCTGCGTACTATCAGCCCTGATTAGCCGGATCCTCGTGGGCGGAGAACTCGCGCATAAAGGCCTCGGCCCGCTCCACCATCTTGGTCGAGCCAACAAAGTAAGGGGTACGCTGGTGCAGCGCGGTGGGCTGGATATCCATGATCCGGCCAAAGCCGTCGGAGGCCTTGCCACCAGCCTGCTCCACCAGAAACGCCATCGGGTTGCACTCATAGAGCAGGCGCAGCTTGCCGTTCGGCGAGTTGGTGCCGGACGGATAGATGTAGATGCCGCCCTTGAGCAGGTTGCGATGGAAATCGGAGACCAGGGAGCCGATATAGCGGGAGGTGTAGGGTCTGTGGGTCGCCTCGTCGCGCTCCTGACAATATTTCAGGTACTTCTTCACCCCGTCCGGGAACTTGATGTAGTTGCCCTCGTTGATGGAGTAGATCTTGCCCTCTTCCGGAATACGGATGTTCTCGTGAGAGAGACAGAAGCAGCCGATGGAAGGGTCGTAGGTAAAGCCGTTGACGCCAAAGCCGGTGGTGTAGACCAGCATGGTGGAGGAGCCGTAGACCACATAACCGGCGGCGACCTGACGGTTGCCCGGTTGCAGGAAGTCCTCCAGCGTCACCGGCGAACCCTGCGGGCTCAAACGGCGGTAGATGGAGAAGATGGTCCCGACCGAGACGTTGACGTCGATATTGGAGGAGCCATCGAGCGGGTCGATCAGCACCACATACTTGGAGTTTTTGGAGAGCGGCGAGTCAAAGGCCACGAAGTCCTCTTCCTCTTCCGAGGCCATGCCGCACACCTCGCCGCGCGCTTCCAGCGCCGCCTTGAAGCGTTCGTTGGCATAGACATCCAGCTTCTGCTGCACCTCGCCCTGTACGTTTTCAGCGCCCATGGAACCGATGATATCCGCCAGTCCCGCCTTGTTGATCTCCCGGTTCACCACCTTGGCAGCAAGGCGGATTGAGCTGAGCAACGAGGTCAGCTCGCCGGTCGCGGTAGGATAATCCGCCTGCTTTTTGACGATGAACTCACCCATGGTGATCATGTTTCGCATTTTTGTTCCTTTAGATCGCATCCGTTGGCATTGAAAACGTTTGCAGGCATCGGCAAAAAAAATGCCGATCTCCGGCGGCCTTGATTTGTAACCTAATGTAACGTCTGTTTTTTGTTTTTGCAGCGAATTAAGCGGCCTAATAATTAGGCTATTTCAGCTGATTTTATGGTAACTGGCGCCTTTTATACGGTTTCATTCGATAACTTTTGGCCCCTTAATTCGTGGCAATAACCTGCTGCAAGCCACGATCTGACTGGCCTTGCGCCATAAAAAATGGAGTCTGATGGGCCTGCTCATCCTTCAGCCATTGCCTCTTGAGATCCGATCGCCAATCCAGCACACTGATTTCGCTTTGGAAGCAAATAAAACTCAAGGATTATCAATGAACAAGACTCTCATTGCCGGCATGGTAGCCGGACTGTTTGCCCTTCCCGCCTGGGCTGCCCAGGTGCCTGCCGGTACCAAGCTGCTGCCGGATGCCCAACAAATCTACGTGACCAATATCGGCACCGAGCCCACCACCATCGACCCCCAGCTGGTAGAAGAGACCGCCGGTAGTGCCATCGTCAACGATCTGTTTGAAGGGCTCTACGTACTGGATAGCAAAGGCAAGACCCAGCCCGCTGGCGCCGTCAGCTACGAGGTCGACAAGACCGGTACCGTCTACACCTTCAAGCTGAGGCCCGAGGCCAAATGGTCTAACGGTGAACCGGTCACCGCCGCCGATTATGTCTACGGCTGGCAACGGGCAGCCGATCCCAAGACCGCCTCCAACTACGCCTGGTTTATCGAGTTGACCGGTGTGGTCAATGCTGGCGAGGTGATCCAGGGCAAGAAGAGCCCGTCAGAGCTCGGGATCAAGGCGCTGGATGACTACACCCTGCAGGTGACCCTGAAAAATCCGGTCCCCTTCTTCCTGAAGATGCTGGCCCACTACACCACGTTCCCGGCCCCCAAGGCCACCATTGAAAAATTCGGCAAGGATTGGGTCAAACCGGGCAATATCGTCTCCAACGGTGCCTTTGTACTCAAGGAGTGGACCCCCAACGAGCGGCTGAGTGCCGAGCGCAATACCCACTACTGGGACAACCAGCACACCGTCCTGAACAAGGTGGTCTATCTGGAGATCGTCTCCGAAACCGCCGCTTACAATCGCTACCGCACCGGCGAGCTGCACTACACCACCTATCCGCTGGAGCAGTACAAGCACATCAAGAGCCAGAGCCCGCAAGATCTGGTCAGCGCCCCCATGCTCGCCACCTATTACTATGTGTTCAATGTGAACCGCAAACCGTTCGATGATCCGAAAGTGCGCAAGGCGCTCTCGCTGGCCCTCGACCGGGAGACCATCACCGACAAGATCCTGGGACAAGGGCAACTGCCCGCCTTCAGCCTGACCCCACCGAGTGTCGATGGTTTTGACCTGAAAAAACCGGCCAGTCAGCAGCAGAGCAAAGAGGAGCGGATCAAGCAGGCCAAAGCCCTGTTGGCCGAAGCGGGTTATGGCCCGGACAAACCGCTCAGCGTGGATATCCTCTACAACACCAACGAGAGCCATAAAAAGATCGCACTGGCTGTCTCCTCCATGTGGAAACACAACCTGGGGGTCACTGCCACCCTCAACAACATGGAGTGGAAAACCATGGTCTCGGCACTCAACGAGGGGGATTTCGGGGTGAGCCGCTACTCCTGGAACGGGGACTATAACGATGCCTCCACCTTCCTCGATATCCTGACCTCCAGCAGCAGCGCCAACAGCGGCAAGTGGTTCAACAAGGAGTACGATGCCCTGCTGGCCAAGGCCCACGACTCGCAGGATGCGGCCGAGCGCAATCAGCTCTACCAGCAGGCAGAAGCACTGATCGAGGCTGACGCCCCTATCGCGCCGCTCTACTTCTACGTCAAATCGCGACTGCTCAAGCCGTTCGTCAAGGGTTATCCCTATGAGAGCCCGCAAGACATCGTCTATAGCCGGGACCTCTATCTGGTCGCCCAGTAACCTGTCTGGCACTGCCTGATCATAAAAAAAGCGCCTGCATTGCTGCAGGCGCTTTTCATTGGCGGCCAAGCGGGCCATTGGGCCCACTTACGCTTTCACGCAAGATTACTCTTCGGGACAGGGTGCCAACACCACCCGGCGGCGACCCATCACCACCGGACGCACCAGCAGCTGTGCCAGCAAGACACCCAGCAGGGTCAACCCACCCCCGATCAGGTGATAGCTGGTCAACCGCTCACCCAGCAGGGTGATGGCAAGGCCAGCCGTCATCACCGGCAGCAGGTTCATAAAGATGGCGGTACGGTTGGCACCGAGCAGGGCGATACCCTGCATCCAGAGCCAGGGCGAGAGCGCCGAAGTGGGGATACCGGCATAGAGGATCAGCCACAGGGCCCGGCCATCCGGCCACTGGCCATCCACCAGCAAAAAGAAGGGGGTCAGGATCACCACACTGCAGAGCACCTGACCGTAGAGCAGCGACCAGTTGTCGAGCCCCAGATCCCACTTCTTGAGCAGCACGCTATAGAGGGCATAAGTGCCCGCCGAGAGCAGCATGTAGACCGAGCCGATATGAATACCCTGGGTAAACAGCCGGGTCGGATCCCCCTGCCCCAGCAAGATAGACAAGCCAAAGATGGAGAGCAGCGCACCCAGCACGGCACCCCAGGTGGGCCGCTCGCGCAGCAGCCAGATGCTGAGCAACACCGTCAACAGTGGCGTCAGCCCCATCATCAACCCCATCTCGGTGGCCCCCATGGTTTGCGCCGCGTAGTAACCAAAGGTCTGGTTGAGCACCATGCCCAGCAGCGCCAGCATGGCGATCTGCCAAAGGCCGGCACGAAGACGAGCGCGTACACGCCATACCCGACGGGCCAGAAACGGGCTTAATACCAACGCCGCCACCCCCCAACGTGACCAGGCCAAGGCCGCGGGGGACAACACGCCGACCGCCAGTTTGCTGACGATGCCATTGCCAGCCCAGATGGCAATGCAGGAGAAGGGAAACAGAAAGGCAAGGGGCATGAGAGGATCCAGACCGAAGAGACAACAGCGGGCCAGTATAGGGGGCGATGGGAGATAAACAAAGGTGTGGGCCTGAACAGCCACGCGGTGAACGCCAGTCGCCAGAAACAAATATGCCCGCAAAAGTGCGGGCATATCAGTGCAGAAACACGTTCAGAAGCGCATCACGCGGCATCCATGTGCAGTCTGGAGATCAGCTCGTTGACCTCGGTGACTGTCTGGCGGTGGGGAATATCCGCCGGATTCGGCATCAGCAACAAACCGGATTGGAAATCAAACCGCCCCCGACCATGGATGTAAATCCGACCTTTAAAGAAGGTTTTGACATGCTTTGCCACCATCAGTGGCAGGTACTTCTTGAACACTCTCATCGTTTGCAACCTCTTGCAGTTGTATCCGTATGACAGCAGCTTCTGCGAATTAATTCCGTAAAATATTTATAAAAATCCGGAAAACTCGCCCATCTCTTCCCAAAAAATTCAATCTATAACTTTTTATTAACTTTTAGCCTATTGTATGCGGCCCTTCGAGCCAGAGCAAGGCTCCTTTGCCATGGTGCCACTCGATACAGGCGATGCCCGAGGTGGCGAACATGGGTGCTCCTGCGGCCGGGCAGAGGCTTTGCACCAGATAACCCACCAGCGGCAGATGGCTGACCATCAGGATCTGGTCATGTTGCTCAGCCAGAGTGGTGAGGTAGCTGGCCACGAAAGCGGGATCACCGTAAGGGGTAATGTCGCCACTCTCTTCAACGGCTGCTGCGTCAGGTAATTCACTGCATATGGCTTGCCAGGTCTGGCGTGCCCGCAGATAGTTGCTGTGGATCACCCGATCCAGCGGGCCAATCAGCTGAGGCGCCAGCCAGCGGGCCATCTGGATAGACTCTTCAATACCCTGCTCGGTCAATGGACGCTGTTCATCTGTTTTCGCATTCATGCCAGCCTGGCCATGACGCATGATATAGATCTTCATTACAACCTCGCCCAACGGGCCTGTTTTGATAGCCGGGGGATCTTACCCCGCCACGGGTGTGGAAACAATTGCGCTACCTCTCAGAAAAGGGTTTGCCTGACGGGATAGCGGGGTCGATAATCATGTTTAAATTCAAATAAATCCAACGTGAGTCACACGCCAATGAGCCCATATGCCAGTCCCAATGACCATCGGCAATACCATTTTCTGGAGCTGGCCAACCGGCTCAGGGTCTTGTTGATTTGTGATCCCGAAACCGACAAATCCGCCGCTTCTCTGGCGGTCAATACCGGCCATTTTGACGATCCCGCTGACCGGCAGGGAATGGCCCATTTTCTGGAGCACATGCTGTTTCTCGGCACCTGCACCTACCCCAAGCCTGGTGAGTACCAGCAATTTATGAGCCGTCATGGCGGCAGCAACAACGCCTGGACCGGCACCGAGTTCACCAACTTCTTCTTCGAGATCGACAACGGCTTCTTCGAAGCGGGGCTGGATCGCTTCTCCCAGTTCTTTATCTGCCCCACCTTTGATCCGGAGTGGGTGGACAAGGAGCGCAACGCGGTCGACTCCGAGTATCGCCTCAAGCTGCAGGACGACATGCGCCGCAGCTATCAGGTGCATAAAGAGACGGTCAACCCGGCGCACCCCTTCTCCAAGTTCTCGGTGGGCAACCTCGATACCCTGGCCGATCTGCCGGGACGGGATCTGCGCTCCGACCTTATCCGTTTTTACGAAAGCCACTACAGCGCGGATCGCATGGCGCTGGTGATGATCTCGCCGGAATCCATCGATACCCAGTTGCAGTGGTGCTGTCGCTACTTTGCTCCCATTTTGAATCGCAATTTGGGAACACCGACCCTCACCATGCCGCTCTACCGGCTCGATGATCTCGGCGTGCGCATCCACATCAATCCGGTCAAGGAGACCCGCAAGCTGTCGCTGAGCTTCCCCTTGCCCAATGTGGACGAGTTTTACGACAAAAAGCCCCTCACCTTCCTGAGCCATCTGATTGGTTATGAGGGGGATGGCAGCCTGCTCTCCCTGCTCAAGGCGAAAGGCTGGGTCAACCAGCTCTCGGCGGGCGGTGGCATCAGCGGCGCCAACTTCAAGGATTTTGGCGTCAACTTCGGCCTCACCCCTCTGGGCCTTGAACATGTGGACGACATCCTCGCCGCCCTGTTTGGCTATCTGAAACTGATTGGCCGCGAAGGGCTGCAGAGCTGGCGCTATGACGAAAAACGGACCGTGCTCGAATCGGCGTTCCGTTTTCAGGAGCGCGGCCGCCCCCTCGATACGGTGTCGGGGCTGGTGCTCAACCTCTTTAGCTACAAACCTGAGGATCTGCTCTACGGCGACTACATGATGCGCGAATATGACGAGGGGCTGATCCGCCGCTTCCTCGCCAAGCTCACCCCGCACAATTTGCGTATCACCATCACTGCGCCGGAAGTGGCGACCGATCGGCTGGCCCGCTGGTATCAGACCCCCTACAGCGTGGCGACCATTACCGAGGCCGAGAAAATTCGCTGGCAGCAGAGCGAGCCGGATCCGGCGCTGGCGCTGCCCAAGCCCAACCCCTTTATCAGCAGTAGGCTCGATCCGCGCACACCCGAGCTTGCCGCCGACATGCCCGCCTGCCTTATCGATCGCCCCGGTTTTCGCCTCTGGCACCTCCATGAGCACCTGTTCAGCGTGCCCAAGGGCAATCTCTATATCTCCATCGACAGCGAACATGCGGTCAAAAATCCGCGCAATATCGCCATGGCGCGCCTCGCCGTGGAGCTGTTGGCCGACCACCTCAACGCCCTCACCTATCCGGCGGAGCTGGCGGGGCTGGGCTACCAGATCTATGCCCATCAGGGGGGCTTTACCATCAACCTGAGCGGCTTTGCCGACAAGCAGCCGCTGTTGCTCGACATGATCCTCGGCAACCGCACCCTGGGGTATCCGGATCCGGGTCGCTTCGCCGAGATCAAGGAGCAGCTCATCCGCAACTGGGACAACCAGTCCAAGGCGCGCCCCATCTCCCAGCTCTTTAACCAGCTCACCAGTTTGCTGCAACCGAACAACCCGCCGTTCGAGCAGTTGCTGCGCCACCTGCGCACCGTCGAGCTGGAGGAGATGCCCGGCTTCGTGGCCCAGCTGTTTGGCGAGGTGCATGTCGAGGCGCTGGTACACGGCGACTGGACTGCCGCCGAAGCGCTGGAGCTGGCCGCCCTGATGGAGCGCCACCTGAGCGATATCAATGGCACCAGCAGCAAGCCGAGCGGCGAGACCCGCCGCCCGCTCATCTCCATTCAGGACAGGGGCACCCTTATTCGCGAGCAGGGTTGCGATCACGAAGACTCGGCACTGCTGGTCTACTACCAGTCCCGCACCACCCGGGCGCGGGATCTCGCCTGCTTTACCCTGGCGAACCACATCATGTCCTCCACCTTCTTCCATGAGCTGCGCACCCGCCAGCAACTGGGGTATGTGGTGGGTGCCGGCAACCTGCCCCTCAATCGCCACCCGGGCCTGATCTTCTATATCCAGTCGCCGGTGGCGGGGCCGCAGATCCTGCTCGATGCGGTGGAGGAGTTTATCGACCTCTTCCCGCTCGCCATGCTCGAATTCACCGAGCAGCAGTGGCAGGAGAGCAAGGCGGGGCTGCAAGCCCAGCTGAGCGAGCGGGATGCCAACCTGCGCAGCCGCGGCCAGCGGCTGTGGGTCAGCATCGGCAACAAGGATCTGGGGTTTGATCAGCGCGAAAGAGTCTGCGACGAGGTGGGCAAGTTGAGCCGCGCCGATCTGGTGCGCTTTATCACCCAACTGCGTTCGCGCACCTCCGATCGGCTGATCCTCTGCAGCTATGGTCAGGGGCACGAACATGACGAGCGGATCACCGGCCAGTTTATCGACGATCCACGGGCATTTCGGCTCAATGCCGCCACCTTCGAGGCCTGATCAGGCCTCGCACTCCCCCGTTTTTCCTTCCCACGGCAAATCGCAGGCAATAAAAAGCCGACCCATCAGGGTCGGCTGGAAAAACCATAACAATTGCGACCAAAGCCGCCAAAAGTGAACATGAGCGTGAAAATCAGACACTGAGTTGCTGATCAGCAAGCGGGACGGACCCGATACTCGCTTTGCAATGCCAACAGTGATTGAGAAACAGCCTCATATTAGGCACTCCCCCCGACAGTCACGTTGATCTATGTCAAAGGAGGTAGCGAAGAGCGCGCGGCCCGACGATTTGTCGGCGCAGATCACCCTTTGGCCGCCCGTTAGCTGCCCGTTAGCCACGGCGAACCAGCCGGTAGGCCACCTCATCGAAGTAGGAGAGCTGACCCGACAGCACCCGCGGGTGATCCACCTCGGCGGCGCGCCCCAACACCTCGATGCGAAAATCGCGCTCGAACAGGGCTCGCACCTCCATCTCCCCCACCGAGAAGGGGGGCTGACTCTGCTGCTCCGGCTGATATTCGAGGGTCACCAGCAGGATCTGGCCACCGGTCTCGACCAGCGAACTGATCAGGGCCGCATACTGGCGGCGCATCGCGGTCGGCAGGGCGATCAGCGCCGCGCGGTCATAGACCAGCCGGTAACGGCGACCCAGACTGGGGGCGGCGAAAAAATCCCCCTGAAAAATGCGCAGGCTGTCCACCTGATGGCACTGATAAGGGCCCACTTCGCTCACGGTCGCGGCGAGCTGGTTTTCACTGAAGAACTGGCTGACGGCAAGGCTCGATAGCTCGAAACCGTCGACCGGATGGCCCTGAGCGCTCAGCCAGAGCATGTCGCGGGACTTGCCGCACAGGGGAACCAGCACCGGCTCGTCCGCTTGCTGGGCCAACCACCAGGATTGCAGCCAGTGGTTGAAGTCCGCCTGATGAAAGCCAATCCGGTTCTCTTCCCAACGCTGATGCCAAAACGCAGCTTCCATCGTTATTACCCTTCTGTACTAAAGATGCCTCAATATCACAACTTAACCGGCACCGCGCAACCCTCTGCCCTCCCCTTTTTGCCGCGCAGCCTCTGCGTGTTATCGGACGGATGGCGGGACGTCATCTTGCCGTGCGCCTCGCTGTCGCAATGAGCGCTATTGGGTACGTTTATAACGGGCAGAGGTATACCAACCCATGCAAAAACGTCATGGGTGTATGGCGATGAATGAATAAAAGGAATGACGTTGGCAGGCCAAAACGTGCCTGCCAACGCCAGAAAGATCACGACAGCGTGGCGCGAGCGGCCGCCAGCTGACGCTCGATATAAGCAAAATCGGGACGATCGGCGGGGAGTTCCGAGAGGCAGGCCGCTTTGAGCTGATGCAACCCATCAAGCGGTGAGTCTTGCGTATCGCAATGGGCCAACAGCTCTTCCAGCAGGCAACCAAAGGCGCGCACTTCCAAACGCTCAAGTCCTACGGCCCGCTCGCGGTCGCAGCGGTCATATAAGGAAGCGGCGCCAAAATCCCCCAGCAGAGCGCGAGCCGGGGCGTCAGGCCCGCGGGCAAACAGAATATTGTGGCCGTAGAGATCCCCGTGCATGATGCCCGCGCGGTGCAGATGGCCCGCCACCGAGGCGATGCCGTGGGCCATCGCCAGCGCATCCGGCACACTCAGATGCAGCCCCTCGGGATAGACATCCCGGGTGCAGGAGTCCAGGCTCGGCGGCCCGGCCAGATTGGCAAAGGCCGGGTCGATCAGCTCCATCACCAGCGCCGGAATGCCGGAGGGGTGATCCGCCACCTTGCCTATCACCTTGATAAGGTTGGGATGAGTGCCCGCCGCCAGCGATGCCGCCATCTCGCAGCGGGGCAGCCCGTCGCTGGTCACCGCCCCCTTGAACAGCTTGACCGCCACCTGACTGGCATCGCCTCTGTCGCTCGCCTGAGTCACTTCATCAGCGGGATTACCCACAAGGGTGGCGCGATGGATAACGCCGGATGCCCCCTGCCCCAGCAGCTCGCCCAGCGCCAGCGTCTCCCAGGCAAGGGGCGCGACATGGGCATCATCGATGGCCCGCGCCTCCTCCCCTTCGCTAAAGGGGTTACCGGAGTAAGCGAGCCATGAAAGGCGCGGCAGCGAGAGCAGCCACTCGGGGAAGCGTTCGATGCGGTTGGCGGCGATGCGCAGCAGCTCCAGATTGCGGCAGTTGGCAAGGCTCGTCGGCAGCTCGCGCAGGCGGTTGCCCGCCAGCATCAGCTTTTGCAGGGCGTCGCACTGGCCCAGCTCATCAGGCAACTGTTCCACCGCGTTGTCGGTCAGGATCAACCAGCGCAAACCGGCGGGCAGCGCCCTGGCCGAGACAGTGGCAATCCGGTTGGCCTTAAAGCCCACCATAGTAAGCGCCGGGCAGCGCCCCAGCACCTCGGGCAGCTCGGTAAAGCGGTTCTCGGAGCAGAAGATGATGCGCAGTTTGCCAAACCCGGCCAGCTCGTCAGGGAGTGCGCTTAGCTGGTTGCCGGTGAGATCCAGCACCTCCAGCGTCTCTTTCAGGCTCAAAATCTCGTGGGGGAAAACCGCGAGGTTTTCAGAGAGCTTCAGATGGCGGGCACCGCACAGTTCACCCGCGCGCAGCTGTTCCAGAGTATGCATAACCGTTTCTCAATCCTGATGATCTGCCTGATGGCGTTGCCAGCCATCAGCGCGCGCCGAACCCGGGTCCGGCGATTTTAAAGGGGGGCATTATAAAGAATTCGGGGCGCAGTTCGCCCCTTTTGTTGCCGCAAAGGCCTGTATCGACATGTAGCAAAACGAGTTGGAGAGAAAGAGAGCAAGATTCGGGTCGTTCCGGCAAGGAGTGGTTGCCATAGTGGGGGCCAAACCCAAGTCGGTTGGAACCTATTGGAGTTCCAACCCACAGCCAACCCTGTGCGCCACTTAGCTGGCGCACAACACACCTGCGAGGGAACTGCCATGTCATTACTGTCCAACAAGGTCGCCATCATCACCGGCGCCAGCTCCGGCATCGGCCGCGCGAGCGCCATCCTGTTTGCCCGTGAAGGGGCCAGCGTCGTC
>OEQO01000020.1_pt1 | contig 41026 bp, 39 predicted proteins | sample 1539751 | NCBI WGS metagenome assembly OEQO01 (sample SAMEA3891237, study PRJEB23780) | metagenome | biome: terrestrial biome; feature: animal house; material: water of meat washing | place: Italy | collected 2015-05-12 | reverse complement strand
TGTTCGATGCTGTGAGTGCCCACACAGATTGCTTGATTCAAATTGTTAAAGAGCGTCACGCTTGTCGCGTTGAGGAGGCGCATATTACGCTTCTCACTTCGAAAGTCAAGCGATTGTTTTCGCTTTTCTTTCGGCGCCCACTTCGCTAGGAAGCTGGCTCATCAGTTCGGCGTGTTCCGCCGTGCTGGTAGGGGCGCATTATAGGGAGCCGCGCCGGGATGACAAGGGCTTTTTGCAAAAATGCGTTCGTTTGCTGAAAAAGCGAACTGAACACCCCAAAACAGCCCCTTGGCACCACATTTACGCCGCTTTTTTGCTCAACTCTTCGCTTTGTGCCCGGATATAGTTGACCCAGCTGGTTGCCTTCTGCTGCCAGTTATCCTGTTGCTGCAGCTCACGGGCCAGTTCCAGCGCCTGGGCATACTGCTCCTTATTAAGGTGTGCCTGCACCAGCAACGCTTTGGCGCGATTGCCTTGCTCGCCCTTCACCGACTTGATGGCAGCGAGCTGGGTCATGGCAGCATCAGTCTTGCCCTGTTGCAGCAGCAGTTCGGCGGCGCGCATGGCGGCTTTGGGCTGACCGTGCTGGTTGGCGAGCTGCTGCCAGCTATCGACCGCTTGTGACCACTCCCGGGCACCTTCCCACAATTGGGCCAGCAGTTGGCGGTTTTCAGCACTTTGCTTCATCTGTCCCTTGGCCATGGCCGCTTCCAGCAGACGGGCACCACGATAAGGCAGCCCTTGCCAGGCATAGAGGCGGATCAGCTGATTGCGGGCAGACGCATCATCCATCAGTTTTCTGTCGATAGCTGTTTGCAACAGAGCCAACGCCTGATCGCCACGTTTGGCGGAGAGGTTGAGCGATACCGCCTGTTGCCACCATTTGCTCTCTTTGGGTTCGTGGCTGATCAACTCGGCCGCCTGATCGGCCGCCACGCCATAACGTTGCTGAGCGGTGAGGGCGGAGAGACGAATGATGGCGGCCTGCTTCTGCCAACCCTTCTTCAACAACTGTTCGCTCTGGCTGGCGGCGTCACCGTACTGCTTGTTGTGGTAATAGAGGCCGGCCAGACGCAGGCGCAGTGCATCGTCTTGCTTGAGTGCCAGTGCCGCCTTGTAGCTGGCGATGGCACCAGACCAGTTGGATTGCTGGGCCTGAATATCGCCGCGCAGTCGCAGCAGCTGGAGCTGTTGCTGCTCGGGCCACTCTTTATAGGCAAGGGCCTGTTCGACATAACGGCTCGCCTGGGCGGTCTGTTGCAGATTGGCCGCCAGCGAGGCTTGCAGCTGCGCCAGCCAGGCACGCTCGGCATCGCTATTTGGCTTGAGGCCGGATGCCTTGCTCTGGGCTTGTTGCCACTGACCGGACTGATAGAGCTTCATCACGGGTTCAAGCTGACGGGAGAAGTGAGGGCTGACCTCCATCGCCAGACAGGCTTGGCCGACCAGGGCCAGCAGACAGATCCAGATCCGCAACATAGTTATGACTCCAGTTTGAATTTGAGCGTGATGACTTGCACCAGCTTGTCGGTGGCGCCCGGTCTCGGCTGATAGCGCCACTTGTTGATCGCCTGAATGGCCGCCCGCTCGAACTGACGCTTGGGCTTGGCCTCGACCACTTCCACATCCTGCACGCCACCTTCGGCATTCACGCTAAAGCGCAGGGTGACGAATCCTTCGATCCCTGACTGCTGGGCACGATAGGGGTAGACCGGCTCGATCCGTTGCAGCGGCATCAGCATGTCACCTGCGCCGATACCCGCTCCCTGCTGCTGGCCGTGGTAGTTGCCACTCAATACCGGTGCGGTACTGGTCGCCACACCGGGGGCATAGACCTGCACCGCGCTGAGGCTGGAAACCAGATCCAGACTCGGCTCAACGGCCGCCAAGGGGGCCGCGGCAGGCATCGGCAGCGGTGTCGAGGCCAATGCCGCGGGAGGCTCTGGCAGAGGTTCGGGTTCCTGCGGCACCGGACGCTCGCGCACCTGCACCTCGGTCACCTCGTTCTGCATATTGATGACGATGGGCTTCTGTTCGCTCGCCACCTTCTCGCCCCGGGGCGGTTCAACCAGCGTGGCCATAAACAGCAGGATGCCCAGACTGAGGGCAATCCCCAGTCCCAGGCTCATCAGCTTGTATTTCATTTCGGCGCCACCGCCACGGCGATATTGGCGATACCCGCCGCCTTGGCCTCATCCATCACCCGCACCACCTTGCCGTGGGGCACCCGCTCATCGGCCTGGATCACCAGACTGGCATCGGGTTGCTCTGCCAGCAGGCGGGCGATGGTGGCCTGTACCCGCTCCACATCGATCTGCTTGCGGTCGAGGAAGATCTGACCCTGAGCCCCGATCGCCAGCATGATGCTGGAGGATTTCTGCGCCTTGGCCTGACTGGCCTGGGGTCTGTGCACCTCGAGCCCGGCTTCGCGCACGAAGGAGGTGGTGACAATAAAGAAGATCAGCATGATGAACACGATATCCAGCATGGGGGTCATGTCGATCTGCACTTCGTCACGCTGGCGTTTGGATTGCCGTCTCATTGCATTACCTTCTCTTCTCGCAGGCCGTCCCGGGTCTTGGCCAGCGCACGCTTGGCCTGACTCTCGAGCCGACTGAGTAACAACACGCCGGAGAGCGCCACCACCATGCCTGCCATGGTGGGGATGGTGGCGCGGGAGATCCCGCCCGCCATGCTCTCCGGGTTAAAGCGGTTGGCCGCGGCCAACGCATCGAATACGCCGATCATGCCGGTCACAGTGCCCAGCAACCCCAGCATGGGGCAGAGCACCACCAGGGTGCGGATGAAGATCAGATGACGGTTCAGTTCCAGCTCCGCCTGCGCCAGCCAGCGGCTGCGGATCGCCCGGGCGTGCCAGCTGTGGCGCTCGCTGCGGGCCTGCCAGCGGCCGAGCAGCTGTTGCTGCAACGGGCCGAAACCCAGATTGAGGTAGAGCAGCCGCTCGATCATCAAAATCCACATCAGCACCAGCAGGGCCAGAATGACCCAGAGCACAGGGCCGCCACGGCCCATGAAGCTCTGCAGCTGTTGCCAGATGTCGAGCATCATGCTGCTCGCTCCATCCCGCCGTTATTGCTCTCGGCGCGCTCGGCCAGAATGCCGGCTACCTGCTGCTCCAGTACATTGGAGAGCTCGGTGAAGCGCGATTGCAGCAGGCTGTGGGCCAGGATCAGCGGAATGGCCGCAACCAGACCCTGTACCGTGGTGACCAGCGCCATGGAGATGCCGCCCGCCATGATCTTGGGATCGCCGGTACCAAACTGGGTGATGGCCTGGAAGGTGCCGATCATCCCGGTTACGGTACCGAGCAGACCCAGCATGGGGGCGATGGCCGCGATCACCTTGACCATGCCGATGCCGCGCTCCATGCGAGGAGTCTCCTGCAGGATCGCCTCATCAAGACGCAGCTCGAGGGTCTCCATGCTCAGCTCGGGGTGTTTGTCTGCCACCGTCAGCACCCGGCCGAGGGCGTTGTCGGCGTGATACTCGCCGCTCTTGAGCTGGCGGCGCACCAGAGTCAGTTCGCGGGAGAGGCTCCACAGCCGTACCGCCGCAATTCCCAAACCGATGGCGGCCAGCAGCACGATAATGGCGCCGACCTGACCACCTTGTTGTACCTGCTGCCAGAAGGTGGGCGCCTGTGCCAGCATCGCCAGCAGAGTGCCATGAGAAGGATCCAGCGGCAGCGCTTCCCCTTCCTGACCCTGATAAGCCGCAACGGCAGAGAGCACGCTACCGGGCAGACCCAGTACCGGGCTCAAGCCTTCGGCGGTCGGTTGCAGGAAGCCTTCGCTCCCCAGCAGGGCAAAACTGCCAACCCGGGTCAGCGACTGCTCGCTGGCAGCCCCCTGGGCATCGAGCACCTTGCCGTTGAACTGGGCAATCCGGCCAGATTCGCGGATCTCCTGCAGCAGCGTGGCGGGCAGCAGGGCGAGGGCGGCGCGATCCGGCACCTGTTTATCCTGTGCCATGGCTTTCAGCGGGGCGAGACGCTCCGGGTACTGGCCCTCGACGGCGGATTCGCTCAGCAGCTTGACTGCATCGCTGGCGCCCTGACGGGTAACCGCGAAGATCTCGTTCATGTCGCCGGAGGCTTGCTCCCACTGGGCGTTGAGCTCGACCAGCTGCTTCTCGTTGCTGGCGAACTTGCCGGCCAGCTCCTTGCTCAGGCGCTGGGCCTCGGCCAGTCTGGCGCGGGCAGTGCCGAGCTCCTTGGCAACGGTCGCCAGATCTTGCTGAGCCTGCTGTTCACGAGCCTGTTCCTGCTGCTGCCACTCATCGGCGACAGCGGCGTTGGCACCGCAGGAGAGGGCAATAAGGAGGGGGAACCACTTCATGGTGACTCTCATGATTGGGCCTCCTGACTACGGCTGACAGAGAGGGGGACATTGAGCAACTGGGGAACTTTCTTGTCGGCGGCCACATCCATCGCCTCGGCGATGGGGGAGAGCCACTGGCTGTCGAGGGCTTGCCACTGCTTCGCCTCGGCAGACCAGCGCCATGCCTGACTGCGATCGGCAGTCATCGCCAGCAGGGAGACCCGACCCAGCGCCAGCACATCGACCCGACGCGGGGCACCATCCAGCTCCAGCTCGGCGGAATAGCTGTCCATCCGGCTGCCGTACTCGGCTTCAATCTGATAGGCCTGCAGCAGCTGACGGAATTTCTCTGCCTCGCTAACGTCTGCGCGGGCCAGGGTCGCTTTCAACTGTTCAACCCGCGCCAGCCGATCTTCCTTGCGCAGCGGGATGTCGTTTTGCACCAGCTGTTCCAGATCTGCCTGCATCTGCAACATCAGCGGGATCAAGCCCTGACGGGTCTCTTGCACCGCTTCCAGCTGCTGGCTCAATTTACCCAGCTCATTTTGCTGATCGGCCACCAGAGATTGCATGTAGCGGTTGTAGGCTTCGAGGTCGCGCAGTTGCAGCTGGGCATTTTGCAGCTCCAGTCGTGCGGCAACGGCGGCATCGGCGGCTTTTTCCACCCGCTGCTGGGAGGCTTTCCCGGCAGCTATGCTGTTCTTGAGGGCGGGAGCAACCAGCTCATCCCCGATGGCAGCAAAGTGGACTGACAGTGGCAGCAGGGCCACACCCCATAACTTGTTCATTGAAATACATCTTATTAATGATAACTATTATCATTATCTCAAATGCAGCGCAGACTGGCAACGAGAGGATTTCCTTGGCCTTTATGCACAAAAACAGGATAATTTTTAAGCACGCACGGAATAAGTGGCGCCAATAGCCACCGCACAAATATAAATAACGAGAAAAAATCTTTTCGATCAGTGTGATAGAGATCGAAAAAGGAGAAAGTAATGCTCAACGATGCGATCTGGGAACATATCGACCAGTTCACCAAGGCAACAAAAACCAGCGATATCCAGCAACTGCTGGAGCGCTTCAGTCATCAAATGGGCTTTGATTACTTTCGGCTGCTGATTATTTTCCCCATCAGCATGCAAAAATCCCACGTGGCACTGTTCAACAACTGTCCGACCACCTGGTTTGACGCCTATAGCGAAAACCAGTATCTGACCCAGGATCCGGTGGTCTATCTGGGGCTGAAACAGACCCAGCCGATCTTCTGGAACAAGCTCGACTGCGACTCGCCCTGGCTGCCCAGCGCCAGCCGCGACGTGATGAACCTGGCGGCCGATTTCGGGGTACGCAATGGCGTCTCCTTTCCGCTGCACACCCCGCAGGGGGAGCACGGCATCCTGTCATTCATCACCAAGGAGAAATCCAACTCCGACCTGATGTTTGAAAATGTCCCGCTGCTGTCGTTCTGCGCCAGCTACATCTTCAACTCCGCGCTGCAACTGATCAAAAGCAGACCGGATATGATGAAATACCTGACCGAACTGTCGGATCGGGAGAAGGAGTGCCTGTTCTGGGCCAGCGAGGGCAAGACCTCCTGGGAGATCGCCACCATCCTCGGTATCAGTGAGCGGACGGTCAACTTTCACCTGACCCAGGTGACCAACAAGACCGACTCGAAAAACCGCAGTCAGGCCATCGCCAAAGGGATCACCAGCGGCATCATAGTGCCCTCCCTCGACGAGGTCACCATCACCAACCTGCGGCTGTCGTAACCCTCAGCCGAAACAAAAAGAGCCGCAATTGCGGCTCTTTTTCATGTCAGAAAGTGACTTATCAGAGAGTGACTTACTCAACGGTCACCGATTTTGCCAGGTTGCGCGGCTGGTCCACGTCAGTGCCCTTGATCAGGGCAACGTGGTAGGAGAGCAGCTGCAGCGGCACGGTATAGACGATGGGGGCGATCACCTCTTCCACATGGTTGAGGTTCATGACCCGCATGGTCTCGTCGCTCTTGAAGCCGGTATCGGCATCGGCGAACACGTAGAGGATACCGCCACGGGCGCGCACCTCTTCCACGTTGGACTTGAGCTTCTCCAGCAGATCGTTGTTCGGTGCCACCACAATGATGGGCATCTCGGCATCGATCAGCGCCAGCGGGCCGTGCTTCAGTTCACCAGCGGCATAGGCTTCGGCGTGGATGTAGGAGATCTCCTTGAGCTTGAGCGCCCCTTCCATGGCGATGGGGTACTGGCTGCCACGGCCGAGGAACAGGCTGTGGTGCTTGTCGGCAAACTCTTCGGCCAGGGTTTCGATATCCTTGGCCAGCGCCAGGCTCTCTTTAATACGCAGCGGCAGGGCTTGCAGCGCCTTGACCAGTTCGGCCTCGGCGGCGGCGCTCAGGTGGCCACGGCAGTGACCGACCGAGGCCACCAGCATCAGCAGGCCAGCCAGCTGGGTGGTGAACGCCTTGGTGGAGGCTACGCCGATCTCGGCACCGGCACGGGTCATAAAGGCCAGATCCGATTCACGCACCAGCGAGGAGCCCGGCACGTTGCAGATAGCCAGCGAGCTCATGTAGCCGGATTCCTTGGCCAGACGCAGCGCCGCCAGGGTATCGGCGGTCTCGCCGCTCTGGGAGAGGGTCACCAGCAGGCTGTTGGGGCGCACTACCGATTTGCGATAGCGGAACTCGGAGGCGATCTCCACATCGCAGGAGACGCCAGCGATCTCTTCGAACCAGTAGCGGGCCACCATGCCGGAGTTGTAGGAGGTGCCACAGGCGACGATCTGCACGTGCTCGACCTTGTCGAAGATGGCGCGGGCACCGTTGCCGAAGGATTCGACCACCACGTGATCGCTGCCCAGACGCCCTTCCAGGGTATTGGTGATGGCTTTGGGCTGCTCGTAGATCTCTTTGAGCATGTAGTGGCGGTATTCGCCCTTGTCACCGGCATCGTGGGAGAGCTCGGACTCCTGCTCCTCGCGCACCACGGCGTTGCCGTTGGTATCGAAGATGTGTACGTCGCGGCGGGTCACCTCGGCCACATCACCCTCTTCCAGGAAGATGAAACGGCGGGTCACCGGCAGCAGCGCCATCTGATCGGAGGCGATGAAGTTCTCGCCGATACCACGGCCGATCACCAGCGGTGAACCGGAGCGGGCAACCACCACGCGGCTGTCGTCGCGGCTGTCCATCACCACGGTACCGTAGGCACCGCGCAGCTGCTTCACCGCAATCTGCATGGCGACCAGCAGGCTGGGGGCGCTCTTCAGCTCGTGATGGACCAGATGGGCAATCACCTCGGTGTCGGTGTCGGAGCTGAACACATAGCCCAGCGCCTTCAACTCTTCCCGCAGCTCTTCGTGGTTCTCGATGATGCCGTTGTGCACCACCACGATATGCTCGGAGACGTGGGGGTGGGCGTTGCGCTCGGAAGGCTCGCCGTGGGTGGCCCAGCGGGTATGGGCGATGCCGGTACCGCCATGGACGGACTGCTCGTCGAGCGCCTTGGCCAGCTCGGCCACCTTGCCCAGACGGCGAACCCGCTGCAACGGCTGGTTGGCGCTGAACACGGCCACACCGGCGGAGTCATAACCGCGGTACTCCAGACGGCGCAGGCCCTCTACCAGAATTTCAGCCACATCACGTTGGGCGACAGCCCCGACGATGCCACACATACACTTCTCCTTGAGATGCAAATCGTAAAGTCAGTTGGATGGTTCAGAGCTCGATGTCAGCAAGTGACCGGGGCGCAGATAAGCGTCACCCCCTGGGCTTGAATCTGTTCTCTGGCCTCGCTGGCCAGCCCCTCGTCGGTCACCAGGGTATGGATGCTCGACCAGGGAAGTTCGAGATTGGGGATCTTGCGGCCGATCTTTTCCGATTCGACCATCACAATGACCTCCCGCGACACCTCGGCCATGACCCGCGACAGGCCCACCAGCTCGTTGAAGGTGGTGGTGCCACGCTCCGGGTCGATGCCATCGGCACCGATAAAGAGCTGGTCGAAGTCGTAGGAGCGCAGCACCTGTTCCGCCACCTGCCCCTGGAAGGATTCGGAGTGAGGGTCCCAAGTGCCACCGGTCATTAACAGGGTAGGCTCATTTTCCAGCTCGCGCAGGGCACCGGCCACATTGAGGGAGTTGGTCATCACGATGAGGCCGCGCTTGTTGCCCAGCATGGGGATCATGGCGCTGGTGGTGCTGCCGCTGTCGATGATGACGCGGTTGTGATCACGCAGCCGCTCGGCCGCCGCACGGGCAATGGCTAACTTTCGGTTCGAAACTTGTTCAGGGTTGACCTCGACCACCATCTCGCTCGGCAAAGGGACAGCACCACCGTAACGGCGCAGCAGCAGACCGCCGGTCTCCAGTACCGCCAGATCTTTACGGATGGTCACTTCGGAGGTAGAAAAGTGTTTGGCGAGGGCGTCGACACTCACTTCACCCTGCTCTTGTACCAGGGTCACTATGGTGTGGCGGCGTTGTTGAGTATTACGTTTGGTCATTTTTAAGTTTCGATTCGAAAGAACATCGAAATATTAGCCCCTTTTTCGGAAAAATAAAACAGCAAATAGGATCCGATTTGGTTCGATGCCAGAATGGGGTGCCAATTTGCGACGAGGATGCCATGCAAAAGAGAGTCATCTGGCTGGTGGAGGATGAGGCCAGCATCGCCGACACCCTGATTTACGCCCTGCAGACCGACGGGTTCGAGGTGGAGTGGTTCATGCTGGGCCAACAGTTGCTGACACGACTGGAACAGACGCGACCCGACTTCCTGATCCTCGATGTGGGGCTGCCCGACATCAGCGGCTTCGAACTCTGCAAGCAGGTGAGGGCGCTGACCGATATTCCCCTGATGTTCCTCACCGCCCGCAGCGAGGAGATAGACCGGCTGATCGGGCTGGAGATCGGTGCCGACGACTATGTGGCCAAACCCTTCTCGCCACGGGAAGTGTGTGCCCGGGTGCGGGTCATCCTGCGCCGCAGCCAGCCCGTCGCCCCCCAGCCCAGCGCCCTGCTGGTGCTGGATGAGGAGCGGGCCCGCATCCATTTTCGCGGCCAACCGCTGGCCCTCACCCGCTACGAATATCTGCTGCTCAAGACCCTGATGCAGGCGCCGGGCCGGGTCTACTCCCGCCAGCAGCTGATGGATCTGGTGTGGCAGGATGCGGAGGAGAGTCTGGATCGCACCGTCGATACCCATATCAAGACCATCCGCGCCAAGCTGCGCGAACATGATCCCGAGGCCAACCTGATCCTCACCCATCGCGGGCTGGGCTACAGCCTGGAGCTGGCATGAGACTCGGGCTGCAACTGCTGTGCGGCCTGCTGCTGATCTTCGCGCTGGCCGCCTGGTTCGTGCTGGAGATCTTCGTCGAGGAGATCAAACCCGGGGTGCGCAGCGCCACCGAGGATACTCTGGTAGACATGACCCAGCTGCTGGCGCCGCTCGCCCTCGATGATCTGCAAGAGGGCAATATGATGAACGGGCGGTTGGCCAGCGCCTTCGCCCGCCTCAACCAGAATCCCATCAATGCGATGATCGATGGCCACCTCAAGCAGCAGGCGGAGTACCGCATCTATGTCACTGATCGGCAAGGGATGGTGATTTACGACTCCGACGGCACGGATCTGGGCAAGGACTATTCCCGCTGGAACGATGTCTACCGTACCCTGCGCGGCCAATATGGCGCCCGCAGCACCCGCACCGATCCCGACGATGCCGCCAGCTCGACCATGTATGTGGCGGCGCCGCTGCGGGAAGGGGCCGAGATCATCGGCTCCCTCACCGTCGCCAAACCCAATCGCACCCTGATGCCCGCCATCGAGCGAGGGGAGCAGGAGCTGCTGCGGGCCGGCGGCCAGATGCTGCTCATCTCGCTGCTGATCGGCAGCCTGCTGGTGTGGTGGCTCAACCGCGCCATCGGCAAGCTGGTGCACTACGCCGACTCGGTCAGCAAGGGGGAGGCGGCACCGCTGCCACGGCTGCACACCGTCGAGCTGGATCGGCTCGGCCGCTCGCTGGAGACCATGCGCCACCAGCTCGATGGCAAAAGCTACATCGAAGCCTATGTGCACAGCCTGACCCACGAGCTGAAGAGCCCGCTGGCCGCCATTCGCGGGGCAGGGGAGATTTTGGCCGAAACGCCGCCCCCCGAAGTTGCCAAACGCTTTATCGGCAACATCAATCTGGAAACCGCCCGCATGCAGCAGCTGATCGAGCGAATGCTGCAACTGGCGCGGCTGGAGTCGGGGCAGGGGCTGGATCGCCAGTCGGTGGAACCGGCAAAACTGGGCAAGCGCACCCTCGATGCTCGCCAGATCATCGCCCAGCGCCGTCAGGTCGAGTTGGTGGCCGAGCTGGCCAGCGCGCCGAAACAGAAGTGGGATCCGCTGCTGGTGGAGCAGGCCATCGGCAACCTGCTGGATAACGCCATCGACTTCTCTCCCGCCAACGGGCAGGTCACCCTGAGCGGCAGCCAGCAGGAGGAGGGCTACTGTTTTCGGGTCACCGACAGCGGCCCCGGCATTCCCGACTACGCCCTGCCACGGATCTTCGAGCGCTTCTACTCCCTGCCACGGCCGGACAAGGGCAAGAGCAGCGGTCTGGGGCTCAGCTTCGCCCACGAGGTGGCCCACCAGCATGGTGGCCGTCTGACCCTCGCCAACCGGCCGGAAGGTGGCGCGCTGGCGGAACTCTGGCTGCCATTCGCCTAGTCACCTCCCCACCACTTCACATTCACCACACAAAGCGGCGTTAAACTGCCGCCTTATCTTATTGATTAGCCTCATCCATTTGCTCAAGGAAATGCTATGTCCCGCCTGCTTCTCTCCAGCCTGCTGGCTGCCGGTCTGCTCGCAGCCCTGCCTGCCTCCGCCGCCAGCGGCTGCTTTCTCTATGCTGACGGCAACGGCCAGACCCTCTCCAGCGAAGGGGACTGCTCCAGCCAGCTGCCGCCCGCGTCCACCTTCAAGATCCCGCTGGCGCTGATGGGTTACGACAGTGGCTATCTGGTGGATGAAGAGCATCCGGCACTGCCTTACAAACCGAGCTATGACGGCTGGCTGCCCGCCTGGCGTGAAACCACCACCCCGCGCCGCTGGGAAACCTACTCGGTGGTCTGGTTCTCCCAGCAGATCACCGAATGGCTGGGGATGGAGCGCTTCCAGCAATACGTCGACCGCTTCGACTACGGCAACCGGGATCTCTCCGGCAATCCGGGCAAACATGACGGCCTGACCCAGGCCTGGCTCAGCTCCAGCCTCGCCATCAGTCCGGAGGAGCAGGCCCGCTTCCTCGGCAAGATGGTGAGCGGCAAGCTGCCGGTCTCGGCGCAGACCCTGCAGTACACCGCCAATATCCTCAAGGTGAGCGAGATCGACGGCTGGCAGATCCACGGCAAGACCGGCATGGGCTACCCGAAGAAGCTGGATGGCAGCCTCAACCGCGATCAGCAGATCGGCTGGTTCGTCGGCTGGGCCAGCAAACCGGGCAAGCAGCTGATCTTCGTCCATACCGTGGTGCAAAAGCCCGGCAAGCAGTTCGCCTCCCTCAAGGCGAAAGAAGAGGTGCTGGCCGCCCTGCCTGCACGACTTAAAAAGCAGTGAGCTCGCTTCCCGCCAGATAAACCCCGATAACCACGGTCAGCCCACCAGCGACGGGCTGACCGCCATTCGTAAACGAGACAAACATGAAATTATTTCTATTGCTGCTCTGGCTTCCCGTCAGCATGGCGCTGGCCGCCTGCGACCTCTCCGATCGCCTGACCCGGCAGGGGGAGGTCATCTACGATCGGCTCAATCACCTCGAATGGCAGGCGTGCAGCCTCGGCAGCCAGTGGCAGGAGGGGAAAGGGTGCGTGGGCACACCGGCCCTGCTGACGCTGCTTGAAGCCAAAGATGAAGCAGCCCGCCTTGGCGAGGGGTGGCGACTCCCTACCATCGAGGAGCTCTTCACCCTGCTCGACGAAAATTGCCGGGCGCCGATGACAGACCCGCGCTTCTTCTCCGATATCCATGACAACGGGGAAAATTCAGCCCCCTACTGGACCTCCAGCTCCATTGAGGAGATGCCGGAACTGGTCTACTACATCGACTTTATGCACGGGCTGATCGACGGCCACACCGATCGTTTCGCACAAGCCGCCCGACTGGTGCGCTCCCGCCCCTGAACAATCCCACGGCGCCTGATGGCGCCGTTTTTCAACAGTTCACCGCCACTTCACACAAGCCCATCACCACTTCACGCCGGACTGACAGACTCACTCCATCCAACAAGGAGACGTGTCATGGTCAAACAGATATTCACCCACAAGATCTTTCTGCTGCTGTTGCTCAGCCTGCTGTTGATGGTGCCGGTGCAATCCATCATGGAGCTGAACCGGGAGCGTCAGGCTTACCGCAGTCAGGCCATTCACAGCATCATGGCCAGCAGCAGCGGCCCGCAACGACTGATGGGGCCCATTATCGTGCAGCCCTATACCCGTTCGGTGACGGTCGAGCAGGAGGGCAAGCGCTTCGTCCGTCAGGAGCAGATCTACCGCTACCTGCTGCCGGAGCAGCTGGATATCAAGGCCAACATGGAGGTCACCCCGCGCAAGCTGGGCATCTATCAGGCGCAGGTCTACCAGACCCGACTCACCCTATCGGGCCACCTGCCTACCCGACAGAGTCTGCTGAATGACGCGACCTCACCGCTCGGTGAAACGGCCGAGCTGGTGGCGGGCAAACCCTACCTGAGCCTGGTGCTCTCCGATGCCCGCGGTATCAACAGCGTCCCCGAACTGCAACTCGGCACACAGCGGATCCCGTTTGCCCCCGGCGCCCGCCTCGGTGACGCGCTGGCGGGTATCCATGCCCCGCTCGACAGCCTGCCGCAACAGGATGGCACCTTTCATCTGGAGCTGAATCTGCAGGGGATGAACGCCCTCGACATAGTGCCGCTGGGCAAGGAGAGCACCCTGCTGCTGGCGGGCAACTGGCCCCATCCCAACTTTATCGGCGACTTTCTGCCGGGCAGTCGCACCCTGAGCCCACAAGGGTTTGAGGCCAACTGGCAAACCAGCTGGTTCGCCAGCGACATGGAGACCCGCTTCAACCGGATGATGAACGGGGGCGATAGCAATCTCTCCACCTTCAGCGTCAGTCTGGTGCAGCCGGTGGATCACTATCAGCTCAACGAACGGGCGGCCAAATATGCCCTGCTCTTCATCGGCCTCACCTTTATCAGCTTCTTCATGTTCGAGCTGCTCAAGGGGCTGCGGGTTCACCCGATCCAGTACGCGCTGGTGGGCATGGGGCTGGCCATCTTCTATCTGGTGCTGCTGGCCCTGACCGAGCACCTCGGCTTTGGCTGGGCCTATCTGGTGGCCGCGCTGGCCAGCGTGCTGCTCAACGGCTTCTACCTCAGTCATGTGCTGGGTGGCCCGAAGCAGGGGATCGGCTTCGCGGCGCTGCTCGGGCTGGTCTATGCCATCCTCTACAGCCTGCTGCAGGCCGAAGAGATCGCCCTGCTGCTCGGTGCCCTGCTCTTGTTCGCCACCCTGGCGCTGATCATGCTGCTGACCCGCAAGCTCGACTGGTATCAGGTGATGGACTACAGCGCCCCCACCACCACATGGGCGGCCCCCCAGCCATCGAGCAGTGACCCCAGCCATCAGTGATAAGCCAAAAAAAACCGGCGCCATCAGGCGCCGGTTCTATTTTATTGATCGGGCATCACTTCTTCTTGACCGGGCGAGCCCAGTTCTTGATGTGGCGCTGGGGCACCCGGGTGATCACCAGCTCATTCTCGGCCACATCCTTGGTGATGGTGGAACCCGCCCCCAGAGTCGCCCCCTTGCCGATGCGCACCGGCGCCACCAGCTGGGTATCGGAACCGACGAACACATCATCCTCGATGATGGTCTGGAACTTGTTCACGCCGTCGTAGTTGCAGGTGATGGTACCGGCACCGATATTCACCTTGGCACCCACCTCGGCATCTCCCAGATAGGTGAGGTGACCACACTTGGAACCAACCCCCAGACGGGCCTTCTTCATCTCGACGAAGTTGCCGACGTGGGCATCCTGCTCCAGCACCGCGCCCGGGCGCAGACGGGCAAACGGGCCGACCGAGCACTGATCCGCCACCTGAGCCCCTTCAACGATGGAGTAGGGCTTCACTTCGGTGTGATCGCCAATGACGCAATCCTTCAGCACGGCACCGGCACCGATACGAACGTGGTTGCCGAGGGTTACCTTGCCTTCGATGATGACGTTGACGTCGATCACCACCTCTTCACCGATCTCGAGGGTTCCGCGCAGATCGAAGCGGGCCGGGTCGATCAGGGTAGCACCGGCGATCATCAGCTTCTCGGCCTGCATCTGCTGGTAGCTGCGCTCAAGGGCAGCCAGCTGCACCCGGTTGTTGGCCCCTTCCACCTCGGCGGCACGCTCCGGATGGACCGCCGCGATCGGGCAGCCATCGCCGTGCGCCATGGCGATCACATCGGTCAGGTAGAATTCGCCCTGGGCATTCTTGTTGTCCAGACGGGATAGCCAGCTACGCAGCTGACCGCCGTTGGCCACCAGCACGCCGGTGTTCACCTCACGGATCGCCAGCTGTTCGGCATTGGCATCCTTCTGCTCGACGATACCGACCACCTGACCATTTTCACGGACGATGCGGCCATAGCCGGTGGGGTTGTCCAGCACCACGGTCAGCAGTGCCATCCCGTTTTCAGCCTTGGCAGCCAGCAGTCGCTGCAGGGTCTCGGGCTGGATCAGCGGGGTATCGCCGTAGAGCACCAGCACGTCGTCTTCATCCTTCCAGAACGGGATGGCCTGGGCGACCGCATGACCGGTCCCCAGCTGCTGCGCCTGCAGCACCCAGTTGACATCGGCGGCGACGATCCGCTCTTTCAGCAGCTCGGCACCGTGGCCATAGACCAGATGCAGCTGCTCGGCACCGACCTGACGGGCGGTATCGATCACATGGGAAACCATGGGTTTGTTGGCTACCGGGTGCAGTACCTTGGGCAGAACGGAACGCATGCGGGTACCTTTACCCGCCGCCAGGATCACGACGTTGAGAGACATGACTTCGACCTTGAACTTGTGTGGAAATACTCGGCGGAGTCTATCCAACGGGTAAAAAAAAAGCGACCCGAAGGTCGCTTTTTACATCACCGTTATTAGCGGTAATTCTTTTTGACGATATCGATGACTCGCAGTTGAGCCATCGCCTTGGCCAGCTCGGTGGCGGCCTGGGCGTAGTCGATATCACCATGGGAGCTGTGGATCCGCTCTTCGGCTGCGCGCTTGGCTTCCTGGGCTTTCGCCTCATCCAAGTCGTCAGCACGAATCGCGGTGTCCGCCAGCACGGTCACGGATTCAGGTTGTACTTCCAGCATACCGCCGGAGATGTACAGCACCTCTTCAGTTCCGTTCTGCTTCACCAAGCGGACCAGGCCCGGCTTGATGGCAGTCAGCAACGGAGCATGACCGTGGCGGAGACCCAACTCACCTTCGGAGCCTGATACCTGAGCAGTTTGCACGCGACCGGAAAACAGTTTTCCTTCGGCGCTCACCACATCCAGGTGAAAGGAGATCATCTCTGCCATGGGCCCTCCTGTCGAGGCTTACAGTTTCTTGGATTTCTCGACGACTTCGTCGATACCGCCAACCATGTAGAACGCCTGCTCGGGCAGATCGTCATACTCGCCTTTCAGGATGCCCTGGAAACCACGAATGGTCTCTTTCAGCGGCACGTATTTACCCGGAGAACCGGTAAACACTTCTGCTACGAAGAACGGCTGGGACAGGAAACGCTCGATCTTACGGGCACGGGCTACGGTCAGTTTGTCTTCTTCTGACAGTTCATCCATACCCAGGATGGCGATGATGTCCTTCAGCTCTTTGTAGCGCTGCAGTACGGTCTGAACGCCACGAGCGGTCTCGTAGTGCTCTTTGCCAACCACCAGCGGATCCAGCTGACGAGAGGTAGAGTCCAGCGGGTCAACGGCCGGGTAGATACCCAGTGCCGCGATTTGACGGGACAGTACGACGGTCGCATCCAGGTGGGCGAAGGTGGTCGCCGGAGACGGGTCAGTCAAGTCATCCGCAGGCACGTAAACGGCCTGTACGGAGGTGATGGAACCGGTCTTGGTGGAGGTGATACGTTCTTGCAGAACACCCATCTCCTCGGCCAGGGTCGGCTGGTAACCTACTGCGGAAGGCATACGGCCCAGCAGTGCGGATACTTCAGTACCGGCCAGGGTGTAACGGTAGATGTTGTCCACGAAGAACAGCACGTCACGACCTTCGTCACGGAACTTCTCGGCCATGGTCAGGCCGGTCAGCGCAACGCGCAGACGGTTTCCGGGCGGCTCGTTCATCTGACCGTAAACCAGAGATACTTTGTCCAGTACGTTGGACTCCATCATCTCGTGGTAGAAGTCGTTACCCTCACGGGTACGCTCACCTACACCGGCGAATACAGAGTAACCACTGTGTTCGATCGCGATGTTACGGATCAGCTCCATCATGTTTACGGTTTTGCCTACACCGGCACCACCGAACAGACCAACTTTACCACCCTTGGCGAACGGGCATACCAGGTCGATAACCTTGATGCCGGTCTCCAGCAGATCGTTGCTGTTGGACTGATCTTCGTAGCTGGGGGCAGCGCGGTGGATAGACCAGCACTCTTCTTCACCGATCGGACCTTTTTCGTCGATTGGCTCGCCCAGTACGTTCATGATCCGACCCAGAGTCGCAGTACCGACCGGAACCTGGATGGATTTACCGCTATTCACTACTTCCAACCCACGACGCAGACCGTCGGAGGAGCCCATGGTGATGCAACGAACGACGCCGCCACCGATCTGTTGCTGAACTTCCAGCACCAGACCCTGGCCTTGACCTTCGCTAACGACCTTCAGTGCATCGTACACCTGGGGCACGGCATCCTGCGGGAACTCGATGTCCACCACAGCGCCGATGATTTGGACGATGAAACCGTTACTCATGTCAAATCCTCTAAACCTTTGATAACCCTTGCCTTACACCGCAGCAGCACCGGATACGATCTCTGTCAGCTCCTGGGTAATACTGGCCTGACGGGCCTTGTTGTATACCAGTTGCAGATCGTTAATCAGGTTACCGGCGTTGTCAGTCGCGGCTTGCATGGCAACCATTCGGGCTGCCTGTTCACTTGCCAAGTTTTCCACTACCCCCTGGTACACCTGGGACTCGACATAGCGAATCAGCAGGGTATCCAGCAGTTGCTTGGGATCCGGCTCATAGAGGTAATCCCAGTGGTGTTTCTTGGCGAGCTTGCTGTCTTCAGTTACGGGCAAAGGCAGCAGTTGATCGACCCGTGGTTGCTGCACCATGGTGTTGACGAACTTGTTGTACACCAGATACAGCTTGTCAATCTCACCGTTGTCGTAAGCCTTCAGCATGACCTTGACTGAACCAATCAGGTCATTGACGCTCGGACTATCGCCCAGTCCTGCGACATGAGCTTTAACCTTGGCGCCGTGCCGTTCAAAGAAGTTGGAGGCCTTGTTACCGATCAGTGCCAGGTCAACCTTGGCACCTTTCGCGCTCCATTGCTTCATATCATTGAGGGCAGCCTTGAACAGGTTGATGTTCAAACCGCCACACAGGCCACGGTCGGTGGAGACGACGATGTAACCCACTCGCTTGACCTCACGTTCGATGAGGTAGGGGTGCTTGTATTCCAAGTTCCCCTGAGCGATATGGCCGATCACCTTGCGCATGGTTTCAGCGTACGGACGGCTGGCAGACATGCGTTCCTGCGCACGGCGCATTTTGCTTGCTGCCACCATTTCCATAGCGCCGGTGATCTTCTGAGTGTTTTTCACACTCCCGATCTTGTTACGTATCTCTTTTGCGCCGGCCATCTCTTACTCTCCATCAGGTGGCAGCTCGCGCTGCCACACACGCTTACCAGGTCTGGGTTGCCTTGAAGTCATCCAGCAACGCAGTCAGCTTGCCAACGATCGCGTCGTTGTAGTCGGCTTTGGCATTGATTTCAGCCATCAGCTCGGCATGCTGGGTATTGGCGTAAGAGAGCAGAGCGGCTTCGAAGTCGACGATCTTGTTCAGCTCGACATCGGAGAGATAGCCTTTCTCGGCGGCGAACAGCACCAGAGACTGGTGAGCCACGCTCAGCGGAGAGTACTGCTTCTGCTTCATCAGCTCGGTCACTTTCACACCGTGATCCAGCTGCTTGCGAGTCGCCTCGTCCAGATCGGAAGAGAACTGGGCGAATGCCGCCAGTTCGCGATACTGGGCCAGCGCGGTACGGATACCACCGGACAGCTTCTTGACGATCTTGGTCTGAGCAGCACCACCTACACGGGATACGGAGATACCCGGGTCAACCGCCGGACGAATACCGGAGTTGAACAGCTGTGAAGTCAGGAAGATCTGACCATCGGTGATGGAGATCACGTTGGTCGGAACGAACGCAGATACGTCACCCGCCTGGGTTTCGATGATCGGCAGCGCGGTCAAAGAACCGGTTTTGCCTTTCACTTCACCCTTGGTGAACTTCTCTACGTACTCGGCGTTAACGCGAGCAGCACGCTCCAGCAGACGGGAGTGCAGATAGAAAACGTCACCCGGGTAAGCTTCACGTCCTGGCGGACGGCGCAGCAGCAGGGAGATCTGGCGATAAGCTACGGCCTGCTTGGACAGGTCATCATAGATGATCAGCGCGTCTTCACCGCGGTCACGGAAGTACTCACCCATGGAGCAACCGGCATACGGAGCCAGGTACTGCAGAGCAGCCGCTTCGGAGGCAGAGGCAACCACCACGATGGTGTTGGCCAGGGCACCGTGCTCTTCCAGCTTGCGCACCACGTTGGCGATGGTGGAGGCCTTCTGGCCAATCGCAACGTAGACACACTTAATGCCGGAATCTTTCTGGTTGATGATGGTGTCGATCGCGATGGCGGTCTTACCAACCTGACGGTCACCGATGATCAGCTCACGCTGGCCACGACCGATAGGGATCATGGCATCGATGGCTTTCAGACCGGTCTGGACCGGCTGGTCAACAGACTTACGCTCGATAACGCCCGGTGCGATCACTTCGATCGGCGAGAAGCCGTCGTTGTCGATCGGACCTTTACCGTCGATCGGCTGACCCAGGGTGTTCAACACCCGGCCCAACAGACCACGACCTACCGGCACTTCCAGAATACGGCCAGTACCTTTTACTTTCATTCCTTCTGACAGACCGTCATAGGAACCCATAATCACCGCACCGACGGAGTCACGCTCCAGGTTCAATGCCAGAGCGTAGCGGTTGCCCGGCAGCTCGATCATCTCACCCTGCATGGCATCGGCCAGGCCGTGAATACGAATGATACCGTCGCTCACAGAGACGATAGTACCTTCGTTACGCGCTTCGCTCTTTACATCAAACTGCGCAATGCGCTGCTTGATCAGCTCGGCGATTTCAGTGGAATTCAGTTGCATGCTCTAATACCCCAATCAAGATTGCAGCGCGTCAGCCATGCGATCCAGCTTACCGCGGACTGTGCCGTCGATTACCAGATCACCGGCCTTGATGAGCACCCCGGCCATCAAGGACGCATCGATGCTGCAATTCAGCTTCACTTTGCGCGCGAGACGTTGTTCCAGAGAAGCCTGAATATTGGCTTTCTGCTGGTCGGTCAGTTCGATCGCCGAAATCACGTCAGCCTGAACCTCTTTATCCAGTTCAGCTTTGAACGCTACAAATTCAGCAACGACCGCCGGCAGCACACCCAAGCGACCATTCTCGGCCATCACCCGGATCAGGTTCTGGCCATGCTCGTCGAGTTGCTCACCACAGATACCGACAAATAGATTTGCCAGCTCTTCGGCAGCCACAGAGCCGTTTACCAGGTTGTGCATGGTCTCGTTTTCCGCTACTTGCGCAGCGAAACCGAGCATACCCAGCCACTGGTCAACCGCCTTGTGCTCAACGGCAAACTCGAAAGCAGCCTTGGCGTAGGGGCGAGCGATTGTAGTCAGTTCAGACATAGCCCCGTTCCCGTTACAGTTCTGCTACCAGTTTGTCGACGATGTCGCTGTTGGCAGCCTGGTCGATTTGACGCGCCAGGATCTTCTCTGCACCAGCAATGGCAAGAGCAGCAACCTGCTTACGCAGTTCTTCTTTGGCACGATGACGTTCAGCTTCGATCTCGGCACGGCCCTGAGCCAGGATTTTTTCCCGCTCAGACTGGGCACCAGCGGCAGCTTCATCAATGATCTGGGCTTTACGTTTGTTAGCCTGCTCAATGATTTCAGCAGCCTGCAGCTTGGCTTCTTTCAGCTGATCGGTGGCGTTGGCCTTGGCCAAATCCAGATCTTTCTTGGCACGTTCGGCAGAAGAGAGACCGTCAGCAATAGCTTTCTGACGGGCTTCGATGGCAGCAATCAGCGGCGGCCATACGTACTTCATGCAAAACACTACGAAGAAGAAAAAAGCAATTGCTTGGCCGAGGAGGGTGGCATTGATATTCACAGCCGATGTCCTCTTAAGTTAGTTAATGGGTTATGCCTGGAGAGTCGTAACGACTTAGCCAGCAACCGCAAACATCACGTACAGACCCAGACCAACGGCGATCATCGGGATCGCATCCACCAGACCCATTACGATGAAGAACTGGGTACGCAGAACAGGGATCAGATCCGGTTGACGAGCAGCACCTTCCAGGAACTTGCCACCCAGGATACCGATACCGATGGAAGCGCCGATAGCAGCCAGACCCATCATCATTGCAGCAGCGATGTACAGCAGGTCCATGTTCAAGTTTTCCATGAGGATCTCCAGTTATTTAGATGTAATTGATTGTATAAAAAGGATTATTTGAGTTGCATCAATTATGGTCTTCCTGCGCCATCGACAGATAGACGATGGTCAGAACCATGAAAATGAATGCCTGCAAAGTGATGATCAGGATGTGGAAAATTGCCCAAGGCACGGACAGGATCCACTGTGACCACCAGGGTAACAAACCCGCAATCAGGATAAAGATCAGTTCGCCAGCATACATGTTGCCGAACAGTCGAAGACCCAGAGAAACAGGTTTGGAAATCAGCGTAACAGTTTCCAGGATGAGGTTAACCGGGATGGCCGCCGGGTGGTTGAAAGGCTGAAGCGTCAGCTCCTTCACAAACCCGCCGATACCCTTGACCTTGATGCTGTAGTACAGGATCAAGAAGAACACGCCCAAAGCCATGGACATGGTGATGTTAACGTCAGCAGAGGGAACCACACGCAGATAGGGAATACCCATCAATTGTGCAGCGTGAGGGATAAAGTCAACGGGGATCAGATCCATGAAGTTCATCAGGAAGATCCACACAAACACGGTCAACCCCAAAGGTGCGATGACCTTGTTGCGACCGTGAAAGATGTCTTTGACGTTACCATTCACAAACTCGACCAGCATCTCCACAAAGCACTGCAGCTTACCCGGCACACCGCTGGTAGCGTTAACGGCTACTTTGCGGAACAACAGGATAAACAGGGCGCCTAGCACGACGGAAAATATCATTGAGTCGATATTGACCGTCCAGAACCCGGACCCGACTTGAAGGTGGGTCAGGTGGTGGGAGATATATCCCTGAGGAGTCAGGACTTCTCCGGTTGCAGACATGAGTTTTCCTAATAGTGGTTGTTAAGCGTGAATGAAACCATCCACTGTACAACGAGGGCGAGGATATAAGTGGCGAAAAACGAGACGGTAACGACCTCGACTCCCGCACCAAACATCAGGGCGAATAGACCTGTTGTAGAAATGAGCTTAATCCCTGCCCCACCATAAAAGTCCCGCAAAACCAGGCCCACACTCTCGGTTGTCACCTTGCGGCGCAGCACCCAGACAGTAAACAAGGCTTGAGGAACCCAGTACATCCCCCCTCCGTAGAGGGCGGAATAACCGGCGCTGGCACCAGTCAGGTAAAACCAGACGGCACTCATCGCCAGGATCAGGATGAGCTGACAAACGAGCATAACCAAGGCCAGTGTCAAACCTTCCAAGGCTAATTTCTGCTTCACCAACCTACCCCTGAACATTACAGAACTGTAAAAAATCGGGATCCGAAGACCCCATGTTAACAGCTCTTAAAGCCGGTCAAATTATACCCTTGAGGGCAGCTATTGCAATATGACAAAAATCCTTAATTTTTGCGGCTTTCCGCGGCAAATCAGGGTTATGGTCATATCAAAAGGAATGGATGTTTTATTACTACAAAAAGCGTAAAAATCACGATTCCGACACGCCAAAATAGCCCAATATACGGTCCAAATCGGACAAATTCTCGTAACTTATTACTAACTTCCCGCTATCCCGCTTGCCAGGCTGAAGTTGCACCTGATTGCCAATTTTTTCTGCCAGTTGGCGCTCCAGGTAGCCGATCTGCGGATCACGGGCCGGTTCGACCCTGGCTTTTGCCGGTTCGAGCGCTTTTTGCACCAGCTTCTCGGTATCGCGTACGGTCAGCCCTTTCTGGGCAACCAGCTTGGCCAGTTCGGACTGGGCCTGGCCGCTCAGGGCCAGCAGGGCACGGGCATGGCCCATGTCGAGGTCGCCATGCTCGACGAAACGCTTCACGTCGTCGTTGAGCTGGTTGAGACGCAACAGGTTGGTCACCGTGGTGCGGGACTTGCCCACCGCCTCGGCCACCTGCTGGTGGGTGAGTTCGAATTCGGTCAGCAGTCTTTGTAAAGCGACCGCCTCTTCGATGGCATTGAGGTCTTCCCGCTGAATATTCTCAATCAGCGCGATGGCGACGGCAGCCTCGTCGGGCACATCCTTGACGATGCAGGGCACCACCTCGAGACGGGCCAGCTGGGACGCGCGCCAGCGCCGTTCACCGGCGATGATTTCGAAGGATTGTTCGCCGAGAGGGCGTACCACGATGGGCTGGATCACCCCCTGGGCGCGGATGGAGTTGGCAAGCTCTTCCAGTGCATCCTGGGACATATCCTTGCGGGGCTGGTACTTGCCGGACTGCAACCACTCCACCGGCAGCTTGCGCAGCTCGCCCTGATTGGTGGGGGCCATGGCCTCTTCAGTACGTTGATCGCTCATCACCTGTTTCTGGCGGGCAGCCGTGCTGGTACTGAGCAGGGCATCCAGCCCCTTGCCCAGTCCACGTTTTTTCGGAGTCATATGCTCTCTCGGTCTGCGATGGTCGCCTGACGCTCCTGCTCCTGGCGGCGCAGGATCTCGCCAGCCAGTGCCAGGTAGGCCTTGGCGCCCACCGATGATTTGTCATAGTGCATGGCCGGGGCACCGAAACTCGGGGCCTCCGCCAGTCTAACGTTGCGGGGAATGATGGTGCGGTAGACTTTGTCGCCGAAGTGCTGTTTTAGCTGATCGGACACATCATTGGCCAGCCGGTTGCGGTGATCGAACATGGTGCGCAGCACCCCTTCGATCTTGAGCTCCGGATTGACCACGGCGGCCAGCTTGCTGATGGTGTCGACCAGGGCGGTAAGCCCCTCCAGCGCGTAATATTCGCACTGCATGGGCACCAGCACGGAGTCGGCGGCGGCCATGGCGTTCACGGTCAGCATGTTGAGAGAGGGCGGGCAGTCGATGAAGACGTAGTCGTATTTGTCCCGCACCGAGGCCAGCGCATTGCGCAGGCGGATTTCGCGGGCGAAAAATTCCATCAGACGGATTTCGGCCGCGGTCACGTCGGCGTTGGCGGCAATCAGGTGATAGCCCCCGGTGGTTTCGGGGATGATCACTTCGCTGATGGGGGCATCCTCGATCAGCAGCTCATAGGCGGTGCGCTCGACGTCATACTTGTCGACACCGCTGCCCATGGTGGCATTGCCCTGCGGATCCAGATCGATCACCAGCACCTTGCGCCGGGTGGCAGCCAGGGAGGCGGCCAGATTCACACAGGTGGTGGTTTTACCCACTCCACCCTTCTGGTTGGCTATGGCGATGACTTTTCCCACACGATCCCCTAAATGAAACTGCGACCCTATTCGGGCTGGATATGTTTGAATTCCAGCAGATGACGTTCGCCTTCCAGCTCCGGCACCCGCAACTCATGACAGGCTACCAGACGGATATTGGCAGGCAACTGGGCCAGCTCCTGCTCGGGATATTGTCCCTTGAGCGCCAGGAAGCAGCCCTGTTCTGACGGCAGGTGGTGACACCAGCTCAGCATGTCCTCCAGCGAGGCAAATGCCCGACTCAGTACACCATCAAATCCCACCTCGGGTTGATACTCTTCAACCCGGGATTTGACCGGCGTCACATTGGTCAGACCCAGCTCCTGGATCACCTGACGGATGAAGTTGATCCGCTTGCCCAGACTGTCGAGCAGGACGAACTGCTTGTCCGGATTGATGATCGCCAGCGGCAATCCCGGCAGGCCGGGACCGGTCCCCACGTCGATGAAGCGCTCACCGTGCAAGTGGGGGCTTACCACCAGGCTATCGAGGATATGCTTGACCAGCATGGCGTCCGGATCTCGCACCGAGGTGAGATTGTAAGCCTTGTTCCACTTGTGCAGCAACTCGACCAACTGCACCAGTTGGCTCTTTTGGGTATCGGTGATAACAATTTCGGCCTGCTTGAGCAGGCCGTTCAATCTTTCCAACATGGGATTCCTCAGGCGGTTTTACGCAGCAGGCCGTGTTTTTTCAGGTGAACCAGCAGGATGGAGATGGCCGCCGGGGTGATGCCGGAGATGCGGGAAGCCTGACCAATGGTCTGCGGCTTGGCATCGTTCAGCTTGGCTTTCACCTCGTTGGAGAGGCCGTTCACCTCGCGATAGTCCAGATCCAGCGGCAGCAGGGTGTTCTCGTTGCGCAGCTGCTTTTCCACTTCATCGTGCTGACGCTCGATGTAACCGGCGTACTTGATCTGGATCTCAACCTGTTCGGCCGCGGCAGGATCGGTCACGGAAGGGCCGACCCCTTCGATGGCCATCAGCGCATCGTAGGTCACCTCGGGGCGACGCAGCAGCTCTTCCAGACTCTGTTCGCGGGTCAGCGGGGTGTTGACCAGGGCGTTGACCGCTTCCAGTGACGGGTGTTGCGGGTGGATCCAGGTTGAACGCATGCGCTGACGCTCCAGCTCGACCTGTTCCATCTTGGCGTTGAATTTGCTCCAGCGCTCGTCATCCACCAGACCCAGCTCGCGACCGATGGCGGTCAGACGGATATCGGCGTTGTCTTCCCGCAGCAGCAGGCGATATTCGGCGCGGCTGGTGAACATGCGGTAAGGCTCGCGGGTCCCCAGGGTGGAGAGATCGTCCATCATCACGCCCATGTAGGCCTGATCCCGACGCGGGTTCCAGGGATCCTTGTCCTGGGCACGCAGGGCCGCGTTCAGACCCGCCATCAGGCCTTGTGCCGCCGCCTCTTCGTAACCGGTCGTGCCGTTGATCTGGCCGGCGAAGAACAGGTTTGGAATGCACTTGCTCTCCATGTTGGCCTTGAGATCCCGCGGATCGAAGAAATCATATTCGATGGCATAGCCGGGGCGGGTGATGTGGGCGTTCTCGAAGCCGCGCACGGAACGGACGATCTGCACCTGCACGTCAAACGGCAGGCTGGTGGAGATCCCGTTCGGATAGAGTTCGTGGGTGGTCAGGCCTTCCGGCTCGACGAAGATCTGGTGCGCCGTCTTGTCGGCGAAACGGGTGATCTTGTCTTCGATCGACGGGCAGTAGCGCGGGCCGATCCCCTCGATCACCCCGGCGTACATGGGGCTGCGATCCAGGTTATTGCGGATCACCTCGTGGGTACGCTCGTTGGTGTGGGTGACGTAGCAGGGCACCTGACGGGGATGCTGGCTGGCATCGCCGATAAACGAGAAGACCGGACGCGGATCGTCGCCGTGCTGGGCCTGCATCACAGAGAAATCGACGCTGCGGGCATCGATGCGCGGCGGGGTGCCCGTCTTGAGACGATCGATGCGCAGCGGCAGTTCACGCAGGCGCTGGGCCAGGGCGATCGAGGGAGGATCCCCGGCGCGGCCGCCCTTGTAGTTTTCCATCCCGATGTGGATCAACCCGTTCAGGAAGGTTCCGACCGTCAGCACCACCGTCTTGCCGCTGATGCGGATCCCGCTCTGGGTGACCACACCGGCAACACGATCCCCGTCCATGATCAGATCGTCACAGGCCTGCTGGAAGATCTTCAGGTTCGGGTAGTTCTCCAGCATCTGGCGAACGACGGCCTTGTAGAGCAGGCGATCCGCCTGGGCACGAGTGGCTCGTACTGCCGGGCCCTTGGAGGAGTTGAGGGTGCGGAACTGGATCCCGCCAAGATCGATGGCACGCGCCATGATCCCGCCGAGTGCGTCAACTTCCCTGACCAGGTGTCCCTTGCCGATCCCGCCGATCGCCGGATTACAGGACATGTGTCCCAGCGTATCGATATTGTGGGTCAGCAACAGGGTGTTCATGCCCATACGGGCTGCCGCTGTTGCTGCTTCGGTTCCGGCATGACCGCCACCGACGACGATCACATCAAATTGTTCATGGTATTGCATTGGGATCACCTTGATCTGCACGCCTGAAGATCTTTATTTGCCTGGGCTAAAGGGCGGAACATTCTATCTGTTTCGCGTCCTGAGGGGAACGTCTACTTAACGTTCAGTATGAAGGGAGGATCCACTAATTAGATCTTAAGGATCTTTAGATCGATCTTTTACTGGATCTCTTATTAGGATCCGCCCTTTCTGTTGATAAGCACTTTTTGATCATAAAGATCATTAATTTAAGGACGATCCTAGCTTGTGGAAAAGCTTGGATCCTGGCCCGGTGAACGAGGGGATAACCAGGACTTTTATACACAGAGGTCTGTCGGTCTGGATCTAATACATGGATAACTATAGGTTTTGCAGAGCTTTACACCGTAGTTATGCACATTACCCCTGGGCGTTGTGGGTAACCTTGTAGAACAACTCCCCCGGATCAATCTGTTAATAACATGGTGGATAGTCGATCTGGGGATAAGTGGGGAGATCAAGCTTTTTTTCAGGATCTCCCGCACGCTGATCAGGCGATCATCGTCATCCAGTCGCGGATCCACACTTCTGCGGCATCTTCGGGGATCTCGTGTTGGGTCACATCGATGTCGAGCCGCTCGCCGATCCGGCTGGCACCGCACTCGGTCAACAGTCGATCCAGCGTCTTGCCGCCCTGGCAAAAGGTGTCATAACTGCTGTCGCCAAGGGCGATCACGCCATATTTCAATGAATTAAGATCCGGATGCTGCTCGGCAAGATCCTTGGCGAAGGGTTGCAGGTTGTCGGGCACATCACCGGCACCGTGGGTCGAGGTGACCACCAGCAGGATGGATCCCGCATCATCCAGCACCTCTGCCAGCTTGGCCGGGTTGTGGATCCGGGTCTGGTGGCCAGCCTGTTCCAGCAGGTTGGCGACGTGGTCTGCGACATATTCGGCGGCGCCCAGCATGGAGCCGACGACGAGATTGAGTTTGGCCATGGAATGGATCCTGATTTCAGACAAAGAAACGGAAAGCCGGATTCTACCGCCAAAGGGTGTGGATAAATATGGATAAAGCTTGGGGATAATGGATCCAGTCAGATAATGCCGTTGGATCCATCCCGTCGATCTTTTTTCTGCTTCTTTATATTCCTCTCCATTTTCTTCTCCGCTAATGGCTCTCCTGATGACTCCCATCCCCCGCAAAATCCTGCCAACGACGCAGTTAGATAACAATGCAGATGCAAATGATTAGCAATTATTGAATCGATTCGATCACGGCTCCTGTAGTAGGATTGCGCTGCTTTATTCGCCCATGGAACAGGGTGATGTCGTGACAAACGACCACAAATAACAATTAAAACAACATAACTCATTGATAAACGAGACTTTAATATGATTGCGCAAAAATACACTACAGGACCCGGCAAGAAGGGCGCCTTCGGCGTGCTTTCACTCTCCGGTTTGCTCGTCTCCCTGCCGCTGATGGCCGAACAAACCACCGCTGAGCTGCCCAAAGCCAGCGAAACCATGGTGGTGACCGGTACGGCCATGAAGGTGGAAGTGCCGATGGCCGAGACCCCTCGCGCCGTCTCCGTGGTTAATCGCGAGGAGCTGGATCAGCACGCCGTGTTGCAGCTGGATGAAGCGATTCGCTACCGTTCCGGCGTATTGACCGGCCTCTATGGTTCCGACAACAACACCGACTGGTTCAAGGTGCGTGGCTTCGATGCCGCCTCTTATCTGGATGGCAACCGGTTGTTTGGCACCGGCTACTACGTCTGGACGCCGGAACCGTTCGGTCTGGAGAGTGTGGAAGTGCTGAAGGGGCCAGCCTCGATCCTTTACGGTGAGGCGCCTCCGGGCGGGGTGATCAATGCCATCAGCAAGCGACCGACCGCCACGCCGCAAGGGCAGGTGGATCTGCAGCTTGGCAGCCGGGATCATCGTCAGGTCGGGGTGGATGTCTCTGACGCGCTCTCCGACAACAGCCGCTACCGCATGGTTGCTCTTTATAAAGAGCGTGATGGTGTGCTTACCGGTACTTACAACGATCGGGTTTATCTGGCGCCGAGCGTCACCTTCGATCTTTCGGATCGTACCAGCCTGACCCTGCTGGCCAGTTTCCTGCACGACGAAGGGGTCCCGACCAACGGCTTCTTCCCGGTCTATGGCACCCTGAATACGTCAGGTGGCCAGATTGATCCCTCCACCAACCTGAGCCAGCCGGATTACGATCGCAACCGCAATACCCAGATCTCCACCGGTTACGAGCTGGCCCACCAGCTCAACCAGAGCTGGGAGTTCAAGCAGAACGTCCGCTTCAACTACAACGATCTGCTGCTGCGCCAGACTTATATCTTCCCGACCTATGAAGGCACGACCGCCTACCGCGGTCTGGTTTACCGCGATGGCAATACCAAGAGTGCCACCATGGATAACCAGATGGTGGGCTACTGGAACACCGACAGCACCGAGCAGACCCTGTTGCTGGGGGTGGATCTGCAGCGTCACGTCAATGAAGGGGTCGAGGCCGACAACTACGCCATGGGCTCCATCAATACCATGAACCCGGATTACAGCGGCTTCCCCGGTTTTGACGAGTCGACCGCCACTCACCAGAAGAGCAGCAAGGGCCAGAGCGGCCTCTATGCCCAGCACCAGATCCGCTGGGACGATCGCTGGTTGCTGACTGCCGGTGGCCGTTTTGACTATGTGGAGACCCACAACACCAATACCAGCAAGGACCAGCGCCAGTACGATCACGAGCTCTCCCTCTCGGGCAGCCTGATGTATCTGGCTGACAACGGCCTCTCTCCCTACTTTGCCTATGCCGAGTCGTTCGAGGTGCTGCCGGGGATCGATCCCAACACCAAGAGTTCCTACAAGCCGCTCAAGGGCAAGCTCTACGAGACCGGCGTGAAGTATGCGCCAGCCTTCCTCGACGGTTACATCAATCTGGCGCTGTTCGATCTGGCCCAGACCAACTCGCTGGTCTCTACCGGTTCCGGCCAGCAGACCCAGGCGGGTGAAGTGACCTCTCAGGGGGTTGAGCTGGAAGGGAGCGTGCAGGTGACAGATGCGCTGCGTCTGACCGCTGCTTATACCTACACCGATGCCAAAACCAACGACACCGGCAGTGGCGATCGCCGTGCCAGCCTGATCCCGCGCCACCAGGCCTCCTTCTGGGGTAACTACAAGGTGCAGCAAGGGGTGGCTTCGGGTCTGGAGCTGGGTACCGGTGTGCGTTATATCGGTTCCAGCGTGGGTATTGGCGCCGTGAATGCGGACTACACCCCCATCTACGGCTCTGCCGAGGTGCCGGCCCATACCGTCTGGGATGCGATGATCGGGTATGACTTTGCCAAGAACTGGCGTGCCCAGCTCAACGTCAACAACCTGCTGGGTGAAACCTACGTGGCCAGTTGTGACTACTACTGCTACTACGGCGAGCCGCGCAGCGTAGTGGGCAGCATCAACTACCGCTGGTAATCGAAGTCGGGCGGGAACCGGATTCCCGCCCTTCTTTTCACCCGCAGTTGTTCTGATCTCTCTGGAATACCGGTCCGTTATGGAACTCTTGTCTCTGGTTTATCGCCAATATCGTTGGCCCTTTATCGCCATTACCCTGCTCAGTCTGCTCAGTGCCGTCAGCGGGATTGGCGTCATTGCCTTTATCAATCAGTCTCTTATCGAATCTATAGGTGATCCGCTGCCGATCCTCGGTCAGCTGGTCGGCCTGATTGTGTTGCTGCTGGTGATCACACTCGGATCTCAGCTGGCCCTGACCACTCTCGGTCACCATTTTGTCTACCGGTTGCGCGGCCGTCTGCTCAAGCAACTGCTGGATACCGATGTCGCCCGCATCCGCCAGATTGGTCAGGGGCCGCTGCTGGCCTCCCTCTCCAGCGATATCGGCCAGATCACCATCGCCTTCGTGCGCCTGCCGGAGCTGGTGCAGGGGCTGGTGCTCACGCTGGGTTCTGCCCTTTACCTCGGCTGGCTCTCTCCGGCCCTGCTCGGGGTGACCGCGCTCTGGGTCACCGTCACCATGGTGGTGGGCTGGTTGCTGGTGAACCGTGTTTATCGCCATCTCTCCCACATGCGTCAGGCCGAAGATCGGCTCTATCAGAACTATCAGGCCATCATCGCCGGCAGCAAGGAGCTGGCGCTCAACCGCGAGCGGGCTCACTTCGTTTACCACCAGCTCTATGAGCAGAATGCCCGTGACTACCGCCAGCAGATCATCCGCGCCGACACCTATCACCTGAGCGCGGTGAACTGGTCGAATATCATGATGCTGGGGGCCATCGGTCTGGTCTTCTTTCTGGCCAACGGCCTTGGCTGGGCCAACACCAATGTGGCCGCCACCTTCGCCCTGACCCTGCTGTTCCTGCGCACCCCGCTGTTGCAGGGGATAGGCGCCTTGCCGACCCTGCTTTCCGCCCAGGTGGCGTTCGACAAGATCGCCGCCCTCAATCTGGCCGAGCCGGATGCGGACTTCCCGCTGCCGCCCGCCATCCGCCCCTGGCAGCGTATCGAGTTGGAGCAGGTGAGCTTTCACTATCAGGGGGAGGGCGGCTTTGCCGTCGGCCCCATCGATCTGGTCATCGAAAAGGGGGAGCAGATCTTCATCATCGGTGGCAATGGCTCCGGCAAGTCGACCCTGGCCATGCTGCTGACCGGCCTTTACCAGCCGGTATCGGGCCGGATCCTGCTGGATGGTGAGCCGATCACCGATCGCAACGGCTATCTGGCGCTCTTCTCCGCCATCTTCACCGACTATCACCTGTTCCAGCACCTGCTGGGGCCGGAACCCAAGGATGAGCTGGTGGCCGAGTGGCTGGAGCGGTTGCAGATGGGCAGCAAGCTCACCATCGAGGATGGCTTTATCGCCGATATCGATCTCTCCCAAGGGCAGCGCAAGCGGGTCGCCCTGCTGCTGGCGCTGGCCGAGCAGCGCGAGGTGATGCTGTTTGACGAGTGGGCCGCGGATCAGGATCCCCAGTTCCGCCGCATCTTCTATCAGGTGCTGCTGCCGCGCCTCAAGGAGATGGGCAAGACGGTGATTGCCATCAGTCACGACGATCACTACTTCCCGCTGGCCGATCGCCTGCTGGAGATGCGTCAGGGCCAGCTCACCGAACTGACCGGGGCGCGCCGCGCCGCAGTGAGCCGTGATGCGATTGCCCACCTGGATTGCGAGGTGCCGGCTTGATGCCGGCACCGATGAGACTGGCGGCAAGCCAGCACAGGAATTGCTTATGTTCGAGATGAAATCAGCCAGCTTCACGGTCAATGACCGCACGCTGCTGCACCCCACCGACCTGCGTTTCGAGCAGGGACAGGTCTATGGCCTCATCGGCCACAATGGGTCGGGCAAATCGACCCTGCTCAAGCTGCTGGCACGCCAGCAACCCCTCAGCGACGGCGAGATCCTGTTCGATGGCAAGCCGCTGCCCGACTGGGGCAATCGGGAGTTTGCCCGTCAGGTGGCCTATCTGCCCCAGCATCTGCCGAGCGCCGAGAATCTGCTCGGGCGGGAGCTGGTGGAGATGGGCCGCTACCCCTGGCGCGGCCTGCTGGGCCGGATGGGGGCGGAGGATCACCGTCAGGTCGATCGGGCCATCGCCCTTACCCATACCGAACGCTTTGCCGATCGGCTGGTGGATACCCTCTCCGGCGGCGAGCGGGGGCGGGTCTGGCTGGCGATGCTGCTGGCCCAGGAGAGCCGCTTCATCCTGCTGGACGAGCCGCTGGCCGCGCTGGATGTGGCCCATCAGGTGGAGGTGCTGACGCTCGTCAAGCAGTTGAGCCGTCAGCTCAACCTCGGGGTCATCATCGTCATTCACGACATCAATATGGCCTCCCGCTTCTGTGATCGGCTGGTGGCGCTCCACTCCGGCCGCCTGCTCACCCACGGCGAACCTGAGGGGCTCATGACCAGCGAGACCCTGCACGCCATCTATGGCATCCCGATGGAGGTCATTCGCCACCCGGCTCATGCCCATCCCATCGCCATCGTCTGACCGGGGGGCTCTCTTGAACCGTTTATTGAAGAAGATGGCACCCTGCCTTATTAGCCTGCTGCTGCCACTTGCGGCGCAGGCCGACACATCCCCGATCGCTTCTGCGCCGCTACCCCGTATCGCCACCGTCGACTGGACCATAGCCGAAACCCTGCTGGCGCTCGGGGTGACGCCGCTGGCGGTGGGGGATGCAGGCCCCTATCAGGCATGGGTCGGCGAGCCACGGCTACCCGCCGGGGTGGTGGATATCGGCCTGCGCACCCAGCCCAACCGTGAGCTGCTGGCGGAGCTCAAACCCGATCGCATCCTCATCTCGCCGCTGGCGGCCCCGCTGGCGCCAACTCTTTCCCGCATCGCGCCGGTGAGCACCATCGCCCTCTATGATGGGCAAACCGATCTGTGGCAGCGGCTGCACGAGGTGACCCTGACCCTCGCCCGTATGGTGGGCAAAACCGCCGAGGGCGAACGGCTGCTGGCCGGGCTGGATCGGGATCTCGCCAGCATGCAGGCCGGATTGCCTGCGGATCTGCCGCCCCTGCTGGTGGTGCAGTTTATCGATGAGCGCCATGTGCGGGTGTTTGGTCGCCACAGCCTGTTCGATGCGGTGATGACGCGGCTCGGGCTGCGTAATGGCTGGCAGGAGCAGACCAATGACTGGGGGTTCTCGGTGGTCAGCATCGAGCAGTTTATGACCTTGCCAACCGCGCGGCTGGTGGTGGTCGATCCCATCCCGGTAGGGGTGAGCGAACGGCTGCAGGAGCCTGGGCTGTGGCAGCATCTGCCGCTGGTACGGCAGGCGCCCGTGCTGCATCTGCCTGCGGTCTGGAGTTTTGGCGGCGTACTTGCCGCCCGCCGTTTCGCCGGTCTGCTCAGCGATGCATTGCTGCAAGATGCCGAGCGTATGGAGGCGAGCCGATGAAGCGACTGCTCACATCGCCGCTGCTGCGGCCGGTCTCGATCCTGCTGGGGTTGACCCTCTTGCTCGCGTATTGGGAGCTGGCTCGCCAGCTGCCCGGTGCGCTCTGGTGGCAGAGCCTGTTCGCCCCCAATCTGGATGACGTCAGCCAAGCGGTGGTGCATTTCAGCTGGCTGCCCCGCTTGGCGGTCACCCTGCTGGCCGGGGCGGCGCTCGGGCTGGCAGGCACCCTGATGCAGCAGGTGCTGCGCAACCCGCTCGCGTCACCCACCACTCTGGGGGTGGCCTCCGGCGCCCAACTGGCGTTGATGATGGTGACCCTGTTTGCCCCCTCCTGGTTGCTGCTGGGGCGGGAGTGGATCGCCATGGCCGGTGGCAGCCTCGCGATGGCACTGGTGTTTGCCCTGGCCTGGCGTCGCCAGCTCAATCCGGTGGTCATCGTCTTTGCCGGGCTGGTGATCAACCTCTATCTGGCGGCCATCAGCATGGGGCTCTTGCTGTTCTTTCAGGAGGAGCTGAAAGGTTTGCTGGTGTGGGGCAGTGGCTCGCTAGTGCAGAACAGCTGGAGCGGGGTGAGTTACCTGTTGCCCCGCCTGCTGGCAGCCGCTGCGCTGGCTGCGGTACTGGTACGCCCGCTGGCAGTGCTGGAGCTGGATGATGCCAGCGCCCGCAGTCTGGGGGTCTCCCTGCAGCATCTGCGTTTTGCCGGACTGGGGCTGGCGGTGTTTGTCACCGCTTGCGTGGTGAGCGTGGTGGGGCTGATCGGCTTTATCGGGCTGGCGGCGCCCGCCATGGTGCGGCTGCTCGGGATCCGCCAGCTCGGCCAGCGGCTGCTGTGGGCACCGATCCTCGGCGCCCTGCTGCTGGCGGCGACCGATCTGCTGCTGCAGAGCCTGAGCCGCTTCTGGCCAGTCTTGATCCCCACCGGCGCCATGACCGCCCTGCTGGGGGCGCCGCTGCTGCTCTGGCTGATCCCGCGTTTGGGCATCAAGTCGGGTACGCCTAAGGCAAACGCCGGCCTGCTGGTGGCCCGCCACCCGGCGCCGGCTCGCCTCATCGGCCTGTTGCTGGTCGGGCTGCTGCTGGCCGTGGTCGCCTCCCTGCTGGTTGGACAGGGAATGGCGGGCTGGAACTGGCCGAGCTGGCTCCGCTGGCAGGCCCAACTGGAGTGGCGGCTGCCGCGCACTCTGGCGGCGGGGGCGGCTGGCGTGCTGCTGGCGCTGGCGGGCACCCTGTTGCAGCGGGTCAGCAACAACCCGATGGCGAGCCCGGAGCTGCTGGGGGTGAGCGGCGGCACCTTTATGGGGGTGATAGCGACGGCGCTGTTGCTGCCTGCATTGCCCCTGCCACTGATGCTGGCCGGTGGCCTGCTCGGTGCCTTCGGCTGCCTGTTGCTGCTGGTGGTGGTCAATCGCAAGCACGGCTTCCAGCCGGAGCGGATCCTGCTCTCAGGTATCGCCATCACGGCGTTGTTTGAGCCGCTGCAGGCCATCGCGCTGGCCAACGGTGACCTGCGGGTGCAGCAACTGCTCTCCTGGATGTCCGGCTCCACCTATTACGTCACCCTGCCGGTGGCCTATGGGTTGGTGGGGCTGGCGCTGTTGATGCTGGCCGCCTGCCTGCTTGTCAGCCGCTGGCTCGATCTGCTGCCGATGGGGAGTGCTGTAGCGACTGCGCTTGGCATTCGCCTCAACCGTGCCCAGCTCGCCATCCTGCTGCTGGTGGCCGTGCTCACCGCCAGTGCCACCCTGGTGGTCGGGCCGCTCTCCTTCGTCGGTCTGTTGGCGCCACATATGGCCAAGCTGATGGGGTTGGTGCGGGCACGCTGGCACCTGCTTGGGGCCGCCGCTTCCGGCGCCCTGTTGATGGTATCGGCGGACTGGGTCGGCCAGCAGATCCTCTTCCCGCAGGAGGTGCCGGTCGGGCTGGTCTCCACCCTGTTAGGGGGCGCTTACTTCATGTGGTGCCTGCGTCGCCTCTAGGTTTTCGGATGAAAAACGCACAAAAAAAGCCCGGGATGAACCCGGGCTTTTTATTGTCTGTCGTGCGGCGTTACTTGCCGATGCAGAATGTAAATAATCTATTATCTTCAATATGTTAGTGACTTTTCGGGGGCCACTTGGGGTAAAAGTAACTAAAACAGCATATTGAGAGGCCGCTCACGGGTTTCTGCTATCGTGCAGCGTTCCCACATAGTCCATTCTCGATCGTGCAGCCTTCCCATATGAATCAACGCGATGCCACCACACGCAGTCAAAGCCGCCTTTTAGGTGAGTTTTGAACATATTTTGAACCGACTATAGCATCGTCCGGTGCCTAGAAAGCCGCTTTACTCTTCGAACCGTGCAAGTTTCCCATAGGTAGTTTGGCTAACCGTGCAGTCATCCCACATACCGCCATTTTAATCCCAGCCCTTTATCAGCCTGGCTGAGCGGGCTTTTAGGCCCTCTAGAATGGTGCTGCTGATGGTATCGGGGAAGCCTGCTGGCAATTGCTGGGTAACGCGCTCAATAACATCATCAACGGAGTTGGCCAGTTCTGTCAGGATCTCTTCCATAGCAGAACGCTCAAATCCCACAGCTTTCGCCGTTTGGAAGAAATGACGCGGGAATATCTGCTCAATGGCGTACTTCTTTCCCTTGCTGCTTGCTAGGCCCATAGCGAGCTTGGCGTCCCTTCGGTTGAGGCCTCGGCCGCCAAACACTGGATAGACAGATAGGATGTCGTAAAAAGGGGTCAGGCGAAAACGCCCTTCCGGTTCAATAAAGACCGAGAAGTTCTTTGCATGGCCATCGGTGGCCGCCAGCAGCCAGAACAGGACCTGAGATTTCATGAACAGGTAGCGATCCTGTTCTGGTGTCGCAGAGCCCAGCAAGGTTTTCATGATGTCAGTGATCCCCGGTCCTCCATGGCTCTCGTATTTCCGTGCTGACGGAACATTCAATACCTGACAGAAATCTTCTTGGGGAAGGCGCATGATCCAACTGCGATCGGCAGCGTAACGTCTGTCGAAGCGTTCCACAGCCAGTGCTTTGACCTGGCCAACCTGCATCATGAAGCAGTGAGGTACGGGTAGACCAAACTCCTTGGCAATCAGAGTGCAGAGATATTCGTTTTCTACGCTCTGGGAGAGGTCTATCGAGTAGGAGTGGCTTTCAATCTTGCCGATAGGGAGTTTGATAATGTGGGTTGTCGGCGTTGCGTTGAGTGGCAAGTACCAACGGCCATCGAGATAGAGCAGCGCTGTCTTTTCTTGCGCTCCGGCGATAGAGATCCGGAACTCCTCTTGCTCCCTGACCATCCCCAAAGGGATTCCTGATTTGTAGCTGGTCAGGATCTGCTCGAGCTCGTCATCGGAAAGTGCCTTGTAGTCGATTCGCCTGACATCTGGAACATCGTGCCCTTCGGTAACCAGCTGTAATGCCCCTACGCTATCCTGGCCAATGCAACTGAGCAGATCGAAGGGCTGGGTTGATGCCGCTTGATAGCGTGCTACAACCCTGTTCCTCACCTCCGTATTATCTGGCAGCAGGTTGTCGAAGAAGTTATAGGCTTCATCGCCCCGGTAGGCCTGATGGCGCAATGGCATGGAGAGTGAGATCGGACGGCTGCCCGGTTGTGCTAGCCATGACTCATGGTACTGAAACTGATGGGCACCGCTGGTAGTTTTGGTGAATGTGCCTACCCGATAGCCGTTCATGTAGACAGCCAGATTGGCCATTACCACTCCTCCTTCCAGCCCGATGCCGGACTCTCGGATGACTCATTGCGGGGTTTGATATCCACTGACAATTCGAGTGCTGCGAGGATCTTGAACAGGGTTTCCAGCTTGGTGGACTCAGGGTTGAGCTCGAAGCTGGAGACTGTGTCTTGCCTAATCCCCACTTTCTCGGCCACTTTGCCTTGAGAGAGCTTTTGAGAAAGCCTGGCATCCTTGATACAGGCGCTCAGCTGCTTGGCGCTGGTTACTTTCATGATTCGACAACCTGGTAGCGTGCCTTCTTCCAATTTACACGCTATGGCAGGTATATCAATATTTACCTGTTATAGAGGGTAAGTATCATTTACACGCCATAGGCGGTATTTAACATTTATCCCCTATAGCGGGTAAGAGAACGGTAAGCGGAGATATGACGTCGAAGTTTCAATCAATATGGGCAGCCAACCAGTCGAGACCTTGATCTGCAAACGTGAACAGCTGGTCGCTATAGCCTTGAGCAATGACGCTACGGATGATCTCGGGGTCAATATTCAGATAGTCGTGCACCAGCGCAATGCGAAGGCCAATGAGCTTGCTCCAACAGATCAGAGTGTCGGGGCATAGCTCACCACGTAGGACAAGGAACTCGAATGCCTGATAGGCATCCTGTGGGGTATGACTTGCCAATGCTTTAGCCCAGTGCTTTGCCACGCCAATACACGCTTCGATAGACACTTGTAGAGTTCGCTCAGCTGCGCGGTACTCCAGATTGGAAAGCGCACGCAGCGCCAGAATAGCCCGTATCTCTGACAACTCGGCCTTATAGCGCGACAGGCTGATGCGTAAAGCTCCTATATAGGCGTTATCACTCATCTTTACTCCACTCCTCAGAATGATGTTTGCTGATATAGGCTTGGCGATGGTGATAACCAAGTTCCATCTGCGACATTATCCGCGCCTCCTCTTGCAAACGCCGCCCCTCATCACGGCTATAGAGAGGACGATTTGCATCTACTACCGCAAAAGCCAACGGAATCGGGGCCTGATTGATATCGACGACCGAAAGTTTCCCCTCTGCCAACCCCATGGCACGTTGCCACTCCAGCGCGAGCAGTTCAGGGCGCAAGCGGTTTTCCAGTGCAGTACCCAGTGGTCCACTCTGTTTGATTGGATCAAAGGCCACCGCCAGATCCCAGTCGCTGGCAGGACCTGCAGTCCCCTTGGCACGGGAGCCGTAAAGCCAAAGCACCTGCACCTGGGGGTTGCTGTTGGCTAGGGTAATCAGCTGGTGAATAACATCGCTGTCGGGTTTCATATTGGTACGGCCATTTGGTCGCTTGAGACAGAGTTCTGGTTAGTATGGTGCCACATGGTTGGGCTTTTGTACGTAACTTCCAGTAGCCTGCCGCGCTGCGCTTGGCTGCTGGCTTGTTCGGTGAGTCGAAAAGATGACTCACCTCAAAGCCCAGCTTCTGTAGATTTCCTCCTTTGGCATCCCATTCAGCAGATCAGGAATGGTGAGCAACGTCGCTTAAATACTCAAATACAACTCAAAAGCGACTTTGTGATGACGGATCACACTTAAAGTTTGTGCTGTCAGATCAAAAGGCTATCGAAAGGTTGTGTTTCGATCGTCATGTGGTGGTTCTAAAAAGGTATACCCCATAAAAACCACTCAATATCCTCTCGAAAACAACATTGAAACCACTTATATTGATGTCGTTTTCAGAAGACGGCTGCACTGAACGTCAGAAGCCGACTGCACTATAGCAGCGGAGGGGTTGGATCCATCAGGCAACGACGGGCTGCTGCCGGCCATCAGCGGACGCAGGGAGGACTTTCCGCAACCGGCCGTTCGATGCGGCACCGATGGCCTTCGCGCAGGGGTAGTGAATCCGCCAGGATTGACTTGCGCTGCCCTACCTCTCACTAGTGAGGGGCGGCAGCGCATCAAGCGGTGAGCGCACTCCGGCACCGCCAACTTTCAGCACATGCGTGTAAATCATCGTCGTAGAGACGTCGGAATGGCCGAGCAGATCCTGCACGGTTCGAATGTCGTAACCGCTGCGGAGCAAGGCCGTCGCGAACGAGTGGCGGAGGGTGTGCGGTGTGGCGGGCTTCGTGATGCCTGCTTGTTCTACGGCACGTTTGAAGGCGCGCTGAAAGGTCTGGTCATACATGTGATGGCGACGCACGACACCGCTCCGTGGATCGGTCGAATGCGTGTGCTGCGCAAAAACCCAGAACCACGGCCAGGAATGCCCGGCGCGCGGATACTTCCGCTCAAGGGCGTCGGGAAGCGCAACGCCGCTGCGGCCCTCGGCCTGGTCCTTCAGCCACCATGCCCGTGCACGCGACAGCTGCTCGCGCAGGCTGGGTGCCAAGCTCTCGGGTAACATCAAGGCCCGATCCTTGGAGCCCTTGCCCTCCCGCACGATGATCGTGCCGTGATCGAAATCCAGATCCTTGACCCGCAGTTGCAAACCCTCACTGATCCGCATGCCCGTTCCATACAGAAGCTGGGCGAACAAACGATGCTCGCCTTCCAGAAAACCGAGGATGCGAACCACTTCATCCGGGGTCAGCACCACCGGCAAGCGCCGCGACGGCCGAGGTCTTCCGATCTCCTGAAGCCAGGGCAGATCCGTGCACAGCACCTTGCCGTAGAAGAACAGCAAGGCCGCCAATGCCTGACGATGCGTGGAGACCGAAACCTTGCGCTCGTTCGCCAGCCAGGACAGAAATGCCTCGACTTCGCTGCTGCCCAAGGTTGCCGGGTGACGCACACCGTGGAAACGGATGAAGGCACGAACCCAGTGGACATAAGCCTGTTCGGTTCGTAAGCTGTAATGCAAGTAGCGTATGCGCTCACGCAACTGGTCCAGAACCTTGACCGAACGCAGCGGTGGTAACGGCGCAGTGGCGGTTTTCATGGCTTGTTATGACTGTTTTTTTGTACAGTCTATGCCTCGGGCATCCAAGCAGCAAGCGCGTTACGCCGTGGGTCGATGTTTGATGTTATGGAGCAGCAACGATGTTACGCAGCAGGGCAGTCGCCCTAAAACAAAGTTAACCTCTGAGGAAGAATTGTGAAACTATCACTAATGGTAGCTATATCGAAGAATGGAGTTATCGGGAATGGCCCTGATATTCCATGGAGTGCCAAAGGTGAACAGCTCCTGTTTAAAGCTATTACCTATAACCAATGGCTGTTGGTTGGACGCAAGACTTTTGAATCAATGGGAGCATTACCCAACCGAAAGTATGCGGTCGTAACACGTTCAAGTTTTACATCTGACAATGAGAACGTAGTGATCTTTCCATCAATTAAAGATGCTTTAACCAACCTAAAGAAAATAACGGATCATGTCATTGTTTCAGGTGGTGGGGAGATATACAAAAGCCTGATCGATCAAGTAGATACACTACATATATCTACAATAGACATCGAGCCGGAAGGTGATGTTTACTTTCCTGAAATCCCCAGCAATTTTAGGCCAGTTTTTACCCAAGACTTCGCCTCTAACATAAATTATAG
>OEQO01000017.1_pt1 | contig 43053 bp, 32 predicted proteins | sample 1539751 | NCBI WGS metagenome assembly OEQO01 (sample SAMEA3891237, study PRJEB23780) | metagenome | biome: terrestrial biome; feature: animal house; material: water of meat washing | place: Italy | collected 2015-05-12 | reverse complement strand
TGAAAGAGATCCTGCTGCCCTATATCCTGATCGTCTGGTTGCTGGTCAAGCTGAAGGTGCTGCCCTGGAACCTCAAGACCGGTTTCTGGAGCACCGCGATCGGGGCCTTGCTGGCCCTCGGATTGCTGACCACCTCCCGCCATCTGGCACCGGTGGACTTCACCGATTCGGCCACGGTCAAGGCGCCTCATGCGGTGCTGGGCCCCTTGCTGGGCACCAACCAGTTCCACCAGATCGACGAGATCCATGTCGTCCACAACCAGCAGGTGAAGAAGGGTCAGCCCATCTACACCCTCGCCAACTGGGAGAGCGATGGCAAGGCACAAGCCCTGAGCCACCAGATCGACGCCCAGCAGGCCCAGATCAGCGCCGAGCTGAGCCAGCAGCGCGCCATTTTGTCGCGGCTGACCCTCAATCGCAAAGAGCTGGCGCGCTTGACCCAGCTGGGCAGTTTCTCCAGCATTCAGAGCCGCGATCAGTTGCAGGCCCAGATCGATGGCGATCTGGCGCAACAGAGTGCCAGCGAGGCCAAGGTGAAGATGATCGAGGCCCAGGTGCAGAATCTGGGGAGCGAGCTGGCGTTGCAGCAACGGCGGAACGAAGAGAAGGTGATCCGTGCCCCGTTCGACGGTCAGGTGTCGGTGGTCAATCTGGCCAACGGCTCGCGCACCGGCAACATGCACCTCTACGATACCTCGCGCAAGTTTCTGGAGTTTCGCATTCCGGATCAGAGCTACCGCGCCATTGAACCGGGCCAGTTTGCCGAGTTCTATGTGGATGCCTATCCGGGGCGGGTATTCCGGGCTCGGGTTCACTCGGTGCGTACCGGCACGGGTGAGGCCCAGCTGAACGCGATGCAGGGTGATCAGCATGTGCGCCAGCATGTGGGCAACAACATGTCCAGCCATGGCCGGACAGTGGTACTCGACATGCTGGTGCCGGACGGTGTGGACCTGCCAATTGGGGCAACCGGCTCAGCCTGGATTTCGGCACATAAACCCCATCCGCTGCTTGGCTTTATCGACATCATCGGTGCTGCCACCGTGCGTCTCAAGGCGATGAAGGCCTATCTGTTTGCCATGTAACGCACGGACATAAAAAAGCCCCTCCGTGAGGGAGGGGCTTGGTGAGCGAGACCGCAGTGGTCAGGCCCGTTTCTCCGAGCGGCGCATGATGAGCCGGAAGAAGAGCGGGATAAAGAAGATGGCGATAAAGGTGGCCGCCAGCATGCCGCCGATCACCGGCCAGCCGAGGGCGTGACGGCTTGCCGCACCGGCCCCGCTGGAGGTGACCAGCGGCACACAGCCGAGGATGAAGGCGAGCGAGGTCATCACGATGGGACGGAAACGCAGGCGCGCCGCCTCCAGTGCCGACTCGATGAGGCTCATCCCCTCTTCGTGTTTCATCACCGCGAACTCCACGATCAGGATGGCGTTCTTGGCGGCAAGGCCGACCAGGGTCACCAGCCCGATCTGGAAGTAGACGTTGTTGGTCAGCCCCACCAGCCAGGTGGCGAGCAGGGCACCGAACAGGGCGAACGGTACGGCGGTGATCACCGCAAACGGCAGGCTCCAGCGTTCATACTGGGCGGCCAGAATGAGGAAGATCATCACGATACCGAAACCAAAGGCCATGCCTGCGCTGCCTGCGGCCGCTTTCTCCTGATAGGCGGAGCCGGTCCACTCCAGCTTGGCGTCGTTGCCAAGAGCCTCATTGGCGACCTCTTCCAGCGCGGCGATGGCCTGACCCGAGCTGTAGCCTGGGGCGGGCTGGGCCATGATCTTGGCGGCCTGGAAGATGTTGAAGCGTTCGACCAGTTCGGGGCCGGTGGCATCACGCACCGTCACCAGACTGCTGAGCGGGATCATCTCTCCCTTGTCGGAGCGGACATAGACATTGCGGATGTCGCTCTTCTTGGCGCGGTAGTCCGCCTCGGACTGCAACTGCACCCGGTAGGTACGGCCGAACTGGTTGAAGTCGTTGACATAGACCTGGCCGAAGGTGGCCTGCATGGTGTCGAACACCGCGTTGATCGGCAGCCCAAGCGCCTTGGCCTTTTCGCGATCCAGGTCGAGATAGACCTGCGGCACGTTGGCGCGGTAGGTGCTGGTGACGCTGGCAAACTCCGGGCGCGCCTTGGCCGCTTCAAGGAAGCGCTGCACTTCGCCGGAGAAGGCCTGGGCGTTGCCGGTGCCACGGTTTTGCAGATAGGCCTCAAGGCCACCTGTGGTGGACATCCCCTGAATGGGAGGCGGGTTGAAGGAGGCGACAAAGCCATCCGCCAGCCCCATCAGGCTCAAGCCCTGGAAGGTCTTGGCCAGCGAGAAGGAGTCCTGCCCGGCCCCCTGACGCTCGCTCCAGTCCTTCAGGGTAATGAAGGTCATGCCGCTGTTGCTGATGATGGCATTGGAGAGAATGTCAAAGCCCGAGAAGGTGATCACATCCTTCACATGGGGGTTGGCCATGGCGATCTTGTCGAACTGATCCGCCACCGCCTGGGTCCGGCTCATCGCGGCCGCATCCGGCAGCATGACGGCGGAGATGAGGTAGCCCTGATCTTCGTTCGGTACCAGTTCGCCCGGCACTTTCAGGAAGAGGCCGTAGATGGAGAGGATCAGCACGGCGATGATGGCAAAGGCGACCCCCACCCGACGGTTCAGGAAGGCCACACCCCGTACATAGCCGCGGGTCAGCTGGTCAAATTTTTCGTTGAACCAGACGAAGAAGCGGGCCGGTTTGTGGTGTCCCTCTTTCAATAGTACGGCGCACAGGGCAGGGGAGAGGGTCAGCGCCACCAGACCGGAGATGGCGACCGAGACCGCGACCGTGATGGCGAACTGCTTGTACATCACCCCCGTCATGCCACCCATAAAGGCGACTGGCAGGAACACGGCGCAGAGCACCAACACGATGGCGACTACCGGACCGGACACCTCTTTCATGGCGAGGATGGCAGCCTCTTTGGGCGAACACTTCTTCTCGTTCATGATCCGCTCGACGTTTTCCAGCACCACGATGGCGTCATCCACCACGATACCGATGGCGAGCACCATGCCGAACAGGGTCAGCAGGTTGATGGAGAAACCGAGCACCAGCATGCCGGCGAAGGTCCCGATCAGCGATACCGGCACCGCGATACAGGGGATCAGGGTGGCACGGAAGTTCTGCAGGAACAGGTAGACCACCACGAACACCAGCACGATCGCCTCGAACAGGGTGTGGACCACCTCTTCGATGGAGATCTTCACGAACTCGGTGGTGTCGTAGGGGATCTGGTACTCGATATCCTGCGGGAAGCGCTCCTTGAGTCGCTCCATGGTGGCATGCACCGCATCGGCGACCGCCACGGCGTTGGCGCCCGGTTGCAGATAGGTGGCGATACCGATGGCCGGTTTGCCGTTGGCGCGGGCGACCAGATCATAATCCTTGCCGCCCAGCTCGACCCGAGCGACATCGCGCACCCGGATCTTGGAGCCATCGGGCATGGAGCGGACGATGATGTTCTGGAACTCCTTCACATCCTCAAGGCGCCCCTTGGTCTGCACCGTGTAGGTGAAGTCGATGGGGGCCGTGGTGGGCTGGGCACCGATCTTGCCTGCCGCGAACTGGGTGTTCTGCTCGCGAATGGCGCCGATCACGTCGCTCGGGGTGAGCTCGAGCTGGGCCAGTCGATCCGGCCGCAGCCAGATACGCATCGCATAGTCGGTACCGCCAAACAAGGTGGTATCACCGATGCCGGGAATCCGCTTGAGCTCGTCGATGATGTTGAGCAGGGCGTAGTTCGACAGATAGGTGGTATCAAACGAGCCGTTCGGTGACTGGAGGGTGACCACCTGCAGGATGGAGGTCGATTTCTTCTTGACCGTCACCCCCTGCTTTTTCACCTCTTCCGGCAGCTGGGCCATGGCGGCCGAGACCCGGTTGTTGACGTTGATGGTGGCCTGATCCGGATCGGTGCCGATCTCGAAGTAGACGTTGAGGTTCATCTGGCCGTTGGAGGCCGACCCCGACTGCATGTAGATCATCCGCTCGACGCCGTTGATCTGCTGCTCCAGCGGCGCTGCCACGGTCTGGGAGATCACCTCCGGGGTTGCGCCCGGATAAAACGCCGTGACCGAGACCACCGGCGGGGTGATCTGGGGATATTGCTCGATGGGGAGCGCCCGCATCGCCGCCAACCCGCCCAGCACGATAATGATCGAAATCACGCTGGCGAAGATGGGGCGTTCTATGAAGAACTTGGAAAACATACGGGCTCCTTACTTGGCCGCAGACTGGCTGACCACCTTGGTGGTGATGGCCTTCATCTCGTCGGCCGAGACCGGTTTGACCACGGCGCCGGGGCGAGCCTTCATCAAGCCTTCGACGATATAGCGCTCACCAGCCTGCAGACCGCTCTCGATCAGCACGCCGGAGTCGACTGCCGCGCCCAGGGTCACCGGACGGGGCACTACCTTGTTGTCGGCATCGACCACCATCACCATGCGGTCAGCCTGGGACTGGACGATGGCGCGCGGCGGAACCACGATGGCGTTTTTGCGGGTGCCCAGATCGATGGTCATACGGACAAACTGGCCGGGCAGCAGTACGCCGTCCTTGTTGTCGAAGATGGCGCGGGCACGGATGGTGCCGGTCTGGGGATCGACCCGGTTGTCGGAGAAGTTGAGCTTGCCCGCCTCCGGATAGAGGGAGCCATCGGCCAGACGGATATGGGTGCGCCAGGTGGTGGCATCCTTCGCCTCAATCACCCCTTTCTTTACCGAGTTTTCGAAGTTGAGGCGATCCTGCTCCGAGTAGGAGAAGTTGACGTAGAGGGGATCAAACTGGGTGATGGTGGTGAGCAGACCATTTTCGCCGCTGGTGGAGATGAGACTCCCCTCGGATTGGGAGCTCTTGCTCGCCATGCCGTTGATGGGCGCGGTCACCCGGGTGTAGCTGAGGTTGAGCTCCGCCTCTTTTACCATGGCCTGAGCCGCCTGATGGCTGGCGATGGCGGCTTCGTAGTTGGCGATGGTGTTGTCATAGTCTTGGCGGCTCACCACCTGACGTTTGAACAGGGGAATGATGCGATCCCGATCGGCACGGGCCTTGTTGAGACGGGCCTGCTCCTGAGCCAAAGTCCCTTTGGCCTGCTCCAGCGCCACCTTGTAGGGCTCCGGGTCAATCAGAAACAGCTCCTGACCGGCGGTAACCGGCTGGCCTTCCACATAAGTGCGCTTGAGCAGGATGCCACTGACCCGGGAGCGCACATCGATCTCGCGAAAACCGGCGGTCTCTCCCACCATCTCGGTGGTGAGCGGCACATCGGTCAGCTTGACCTCGGCGACCACCACAGGGACGGCGGGCATGGTCTGGGCCGTCTGGGTCGTCTCGCCGCCACAGGCACTCAGACCGCTGATCAGCGCCAGGGTCAGCAAGCTGCGTTTGTAAACCTCTCTTCCGGCATTGGACACCTTCATCATCACACTCCTGTTGGATCGATTTCGGCTGCTGCGTTCAGCATGTTTCTCCATACACATCATTAACTTCATGATTAAAAAAACAACTTCTTTATGATTGGAATGGGAGATGATAGGGCGGCAACCTTGAACACAACCTTCTCAAAGTGGCAATTAGGGTTGCCGATTGACGAAAAAAGTCTGACTTTTCCGATATGGGCGGGGGGCTTCGGGGATGTTCATCCCGGGCCAGGGCTCTTCGCAACCGTATCACGCCAGCCACTCCTTGCTGCAAAAAATAAGGTGCCATAAGGCACCTTGTCTGGATGGGTTTTTTACGCCCTTTTATCGCAGGCAACCGCGAGCCGCTTCACAGATTGGTGAACGCGCAGCGGCTTAGCGGTTAACCGTGCGTCGCATCAGGCGAAGCAGGCCCAGATGGGGGCGTGGTCGGAGGGTTTCTCGATGCCGCGCAGCTCGTAGTCGATACCGGTCTCGGTCACCTTGTCCTTGAGGGCGTCGGAGGCCATGATGAGATCGATGCGCAGGCCGCGGTTCTCGTCAAAGCCCTTGGAGCGGTAGTCAAACCAGGAGAAACGCTCGCACTCGGTGGGGTTGGCGGCGCGGAAGGTGTCGGTCAGGCCGAACCCTTTCAGCCGCTCCATCCATTCGCGCTCGATGGGCAGGAAGGAGCACTTGCCATCCCGCAGCCAGCGCTTGCGGTTCGCTTCGCCGATGCCGATGTCGAGATCGGTGGGGGAGATATTCATATCCCCGATCAGCACCAGCTGGTCGTCCGGGGTGTGGTTGGTCTCGAGGTAGTGCTGCAGATCCTCGTAGAACTTCTGCTTGGCCGGGAACTTGGTCTCGTGATCCTGGCTTTCACCCTGCGGGAAGTAGCCATTCATCACCTTGATGAGGGAGCCGTCTTCGCGCTCGAAGGTGGCCATGATCATCCGGCGCTGGGCCTCTTCATCGTCGGTGGGGAAGCCTTTCTCCACCTTGACCGGCTTCTGCTTGCTCATGATGGCGACCCCGTAGTGGGCCTTCTGGCCGTGAAACTCCACGTGATAGCCCATGGCCTCCACATCGGCCAGCGGGAAGGCTTCATCGTGCACCTTGATCTCCTGCAGGCCGATCACATCGGGCTGGTGCTTGTCGATGATGGCTTGCAGCTGGTGCAGACGGGCGCGCAGGCCGTTGATATTGAAAGAGATGATCTTCATGTCCGGGATGCTCATGTCATTTTTATAAGTGGCTATTGGACTAGGAATCGGCGGTGGATGCAAGTTCGGGGGCTGTGACTGGTGCAGCTGCTTGGTAACCTGTTCACGATCCGTCGCGAGAGGCTGTCAGCAAGGTGAAGCGCAGCGCAGGAACCGGATTGTATATGTATACATGAGGATTCCGAGCAGCACATGAGCCTTGATCACAGCCTCGCAGTAGGAGCGTGGACAGGTTTTCAGCGGGTCATCTTTTTGACGAATACCACCACAAACAGCGCCAGCGTGAAGCTGCCGGTAAAGGCCTCGAAGGCGGCGAAGATCCTGGAGAGGCCGACCGGGGTAAAGTCGCCATAGCCCAGGGTGGTGAAGGTGACCACGCTGTAGTAGAGGCATTCGAGCAGGAAGATGGCATTTTGCTCGAGTGGGGCACCGGGTTGGTAGATGAGGTGCTCGCCCTGAAAATGCAGTCCGCAGAAGAAGTAAAAAATGCTGCAGATAAAGATGAGCAGCAACGAGAAGAGCACCACCCGCATCGGGGCCTCGCCATAGCCGCAGAAGAGATCGACCACCCAGGAGGTGAAGCGCTGGGTCGACCAGAACGGCAGTTGCAGGCGGCGCATGGTGAGCTCCTGCTGGATATAGTTGCCGGACATGGTGAAGATCCCCTGCGCCTCGGAGGCTTTGCGCAGATCCCGGTAGGTCTCTTCCGCCTCCTTGAACCAGATGCGCGCCTGTTTGGGATCCCGTTCGCGGCGCCCCTTGCGATCCTGCATCACCCGTTTGCCGGTCTGCATGTTGTCGAGCCGGGTGTTGTGCCAGCGGATGCCGAGCAGGTTGACGTCATCGAGGGTGGCGCACTGGAGGTTGGCATCACTGAGATCGGCCTTCATCAGGCTGCCGCCCTTCATGCGCAGGCCGTAGAGGTGACCACCGCGCAGGTTGGCGCGATAGAGGTTGCACTGCTCCAGCAAAAATCCCTGATCGGACTCCTTGTTGACCAGATTGAGGCCCGCCAGATTGGCCCGTGACAGCTGCAGGCCGTGGCAGAGTCCGCCTGCGCGAACGTACTGTTCAAGCGCCTCGGCGGTGTGGGCTTCCTGATGGGTATGGTGGGGATCATGCCAGTGGCAGAGATCGTGCTCGCCAGCCTCTTCACTGCAGTGGCGGCCATCGGCCACCAGATAACGACACATCGCCATCTTCGTTTCCCTCGCATTGCCGAACTGGTTTCAGCATAGGCGGGGAAAAGGGGGCGCGGCGGCGTCTTAGCTGAACTGGTTGAACTCCTGACGCAGCTTGCGAAAACGCTCCTGCTGGGCCGGGTTGAGGGGGATGCCGTCGAGCACGTCCAGGGTGTCTTTGCACTCGGCACCAAATTCCGGACTCTTGCGGTTTTTCTGCATCAGTTGCAGCAGCACCTGGATCTTGTTGAGAGCCGCACCGGTATTGGCGGGGGCGCGGCGCAGGGCCTCGCGAAAATGGCCGAGGGCCTGCTCCAGCTCGCCGCTCTGATAGGCCTTGATCCCCAGATCGTTGAGCTGCTGGTAGCGCTGACGCCGCTCCAGCACCGTCTTGTCATCCCGGGTTGCCTGAATGCAGGTGGTGAGCAGCCGATCTTCGTCCTCCGCCAGCAGCCCCTGCAGGCTCTCGGCATATTCGAACTCGCCGAGCTGGTAGAGGGCGAGGATGGTCTCGCCAAGCAGGGCGGGGGGCATGGTGGCCGGTTCATCGAGCCAGTTCTGATTGGCGCGATAGAGCATCTTCTTGCCCTTGAGCAGCTCCCCCAGCGCAATCTGCACCCGGGCCTGACAGATCTGCTCGAACACCGGGTAGTTGAACTCCGACATCATCAGCGAATCGCGGATGCGCGACAGGGCAGAATTGACCTGCTTTTGCAGGTTGGCGATGTGGTAGCTGTCGTTGCTGTTGAGGGCGTAGAGGGTCAGGGTCTGGATATAGGCCCCCAGATAGTGGGGGGTGCGATGGATCGAGTTGCGCGACAGGTCGATGAGGGCAAGCAGCACATCCTTGGCCTGGGCGTAGTCGTGGCGCTGCAGGCACACCTCCGCCAGTCGGCGGGAGAGTTGCACCGACTGGGGGGAGATATCCACCGCCCGTCTGAGCTCCTGCTGCGCCTGCTCGTCATGGCCGAGGGCCAGCAGGGATTCTGCCAGCCAGAGGTGAGCCTCCACCATCAGCGGGGTATTCTTGAGGGTCGCCTGCAGATGGCTGACCGCCTCTTCGTGGAGTCCCAGAGTGTTGCACGCCTTGCCCAGCGTCAGGCGGGCCCAGCTGTTCTCCTGCCCGGCCAGCAGCTGGCGCATCAGGGCGCGTGCCTCCTGCGCCTGACCCAGCTTGAGGTGGGTATCGGCCTGCAGGCAGCGGCAGTAGTTGGCAAAACGGGGCACCGCATCGGCCCGCTCGGCACAGGCGGTAATGAGGGCTGCCAGATTGTCATCGGCCAGCGCCGTAAAGACGCTGGCCAGGGCGTTGCGCCGGGCGAGGGCACGCTTCAAGCGAAACGAGAACTGCTCCTGGGAGAAGGGCTTCATCAGGTATTCGTCGGGTTCGGCTTCCAGCGCGCTCAGCACCATGGCGCGGGAGCTGTCGCCACTCACCATGATCACCACGCTCTGGGGCGGGATCAGATCTTTGTCGCGCAGGCTTTCGAGCAGCTGGCGACCATTTTCGCCGACCCCCAGATCGTAATCGATGAGATAGATGTCGAAACTGCCCTTCTGGCAGCGGCGCCGCGCATCCTCGGCGGTATTGGAGTAGGTGATGTTGCTGATACCCAGATTGAGCAGCATCGCCTTCATCATCACCTGAAACGAGCGCTGCTCATTGACCATCAGAATGCGTTGTGGCTTGGCTGGGCTCTTTTTTTCTGGCTCTTGTTCAGGTGTCTGCATCTGTCTGGGTCGAGGCGCTGCGGGCTGATGAGGGAAAGTGTGCCACCAAAGCGCGTGAAGTGGCAATCAATGTGCTTTTGCCGCCTCGCTTTCTGTTCGCGGGTCACGTTTTCTCCGGATTTATCGGGGCCATGTGGTTGATCCATATCAAATAAAGTTCAGATGGGGTGGCAGCCTGCGGCGCGCTTTTTAGACTGATAGAGGGGACCGGAGAGACGATCCGGTCAGCTGTAGACCCTATCAGGCAGGCATCAGGGCCTGCATCTGTCCATGGAACAATCAGGGAGGGAGCAAAAATGAGTCTGTTACCGAGCCGTACCAGTCTGTTCGATGACCTGTTTCGCGATATGGCGTCCGGCTTCTATATTCGTCCCCTGCACGGGGATCCGCTACCGAGCCAGATCAGGCTGGATTTGAAAGAGAGTGATGACAACTATCTGTTGCAGGCCGAGCTGCCGGGCGTCGCCAAGGAGGATATCCATGTGGATATCCATGGCAAGCAGGTGACCCTGAAGGCGGAGATCCGCCAGTTTGACAGCGAGAACAAGGATGAGCGAACCCTGCGCAGTGAACGCTACTTCGGCAGTGTCTCGCGCACCCTGGAGTTGCCGGTCGAGGTGGCGCTGGACAAGGTCAGCGCCAGGTTCGAGAACGGCATCCTCACCTTGCAACTGCCCAAGCAGGTGGAAACCCCGGCACCTCATCGGGTGACCATCGAATAACCCGTCATCAATGACCTCTAATGATAAGGCCCCGTTCTCGGGGCCTTATGTTCAGGAGCGTTTTTCTGCCCGCTTCTCTGCTAGATAAGGGGCAAATTGCGGCGTGTACTCGGCCTTGAATCCCTGTCCGGTTTTGACGATGAGATAGACCGCCAGCTTATGCTGTCTGGCAAAAGCCATCGCCTGTTCGGGGCCCATCACCATCAGGGCCGTATCGAGGGCATCGGCCTCCAGCGCGGTCGGGGTGATCACGCTGGCAGAGACCAGCTTGTGGGTGACCGGCTGGCCGGTGGCGGGGTCGATGATATGGGAGTAACGCTGGCCATCCAGCTCGTAGTAGTTGCGATAGCTGCCCGCGGTGCTGAGCGCCATGCCGTTGGGGATGACGATATCGGAAAACGCCCCCGGCTGATCGGAGGGTTCGACGATGGCCACTTTCCATGGCGAGCCCTTGCTGTTGTTGCCCTTGCTGCGCACCGCACCGGCCACTTCGATCAGGTAGTTGTGTACCCCCTTGCCCTCGAGCAGGGCGGCAATCTCGTCGGAGGCGGCCCCTTCGCCGAGGGTGGAGAGGTCGAGATAGAGATCCGGGATCGTTTTTTCGAGCAGGAAGTGATCCCCCTGCGGGGTCAGGGTCAGCTTGTCGATGCCCACCTTGTGGCGGGCGGCGGCGATGGCCGCCTCATCGGGTCGCTTGACCGGCCGTTTGTCCGGGCCAAAGCCCCACAGATTGACCAGAGGCCCCACGGTCACATCCAGCTTGCCGTCGGTCAGCTTACCGGCATCAATCCCCTGCTGGACGATGATGGCCATGGCGGGCGGGATGGCAAACGGGGTGTTGGCGGGCCCCTGATTGAAACGGGAGATGAGCGAGCCCGGATCGTAGGTGGAGATCTCCTTGTTCATCCGGGCCAGCAGGCTCTCTACGTCGCTTTTGAGGGCGGGCTCCCCACCGGGGTAGCTATCGCTCAGGGTCACCACATAGTAGGTGCCCATGGTCTTGCCCTGAATGCGGGTCTGGGCAGGCGGGGTGGGCTGGCAGCCGGCCAGCGCCAGCAGCAGGGTCAGCAGCAGGCCGCGCAGGGCCGCCACGGGGGTCATTGCAATCATCCGGCGCTCTCATCTGGAGAAGGTTCATATCGGGGCGCTAGCTTAGCCAAGGGGCGCCCGCCGGGCGAGCCCTGATAGGCGCAATCGGAGGGAAAAGGGCAGAAAAAATTAAACAGTTTTGAACCTGTGGCTGGAGCGGGTCGTATCGTCCATCCGTGAGGGGAGATATTGGCGAGTGCAGCACCATCTGGTGACCTGGCCCGCAGCTTTGGCCAAAAGCCATAGCCGATTGAAGACAATTGAGTAAAATGAAGGTTGATTTAGACGGCATCTTTGCGAAGCGTTAACCGCATCCGCCAAGTCGTTGCCATCCATTGCCAATCAAAGGAGAAGATGATGAAAAAGGCGATTACCCTGCTGTTTCTGAGTACCCTGGCTGCCCCCGTGCTGGCGGATGAGTGTGCACTGGTCATCGAAGGCAATGATGCCATGCAGTACAACCTCAAAGAGATGAGCGTGCCGGCCACCTGCAAGGAGGTGACGGTCACCCTGAACCACACCGGCAAGCTGCCTGTGACCGCCATGGGTCACAACTGGGTGCTGGCCAGCACTGCCGACTATCAGACCGTGGCGACTGCCGGGATGAGCGCCGGGGCCGAGAATGATTACCTGCCCAAGGATGATCCCCGTGTACTGGCTCACACCAAGCTGATCGGCGGCGGCGAGAGCAGCAGCGTCACCTTCAAGACCGACGGTCTGGCGGGCAAGGATCTCACCTTCTTCTGCTCCTTCCCCGGCCACTTCGCCATGATGAAGGGCGCCTTCAAGGTCAACTAAGGCGATAACCGGCATCGAGCCGGTTGCCTCAATAGCAAAAGCCGGGATTTCCCGGCTTTTTCATCTCTGCTGTTTGTGTGTGGCGTGGCATGACTGCACACCGCCGACTTTTGCGCTATTTGGCCTGCAGGGTAAAGAAGGCGATGGCGGTCTTCTTCTGGCATTCGAAGTGAATGCTCTCTTCCCCGGTCACCACCAGCGTCTCGTTGATGGCCACCTCTTTGCCCTGCACGGCCAGCTGGCCGCTCAGCAGGTGGCAGAGGTAGGTCTTCTCTGGCTCGAGGGTAAGGGTCAGCGGGAAGGGGAGGTTCAGTACCCGCACGTTGGCGCTGATGCGATCCGGATGGTAGATAAGCCCCAGATCGGTCACCTCTTTTTTCAGCAGCTCGCAGTGGGTCTCCTCATCGCCGCTAAAGTGCGCCGCCTCGAAGGTGGCGTAGGGGTGGCCGTTGAGCACAAAGCCAGCCCCGCTCACCGGCAGCAAAATGCGCTGATAGCCGGGAAAGGGGGAGAAGGGACCCGCGCTCTTGATGGGGGCCGAGCTCAGTCGATAGTCAAAGTCGAGTTTGGCAAGGCTGCTCCCCTTGGGGGAGATGAGGATCTGGCTGGTGGTGCCCTGCTGGTTTTTCCAGGGCATCTTCTGGTGGTCAGACTCTTTAATCAGGGTGATCACGGGCACTTCCTCACGATGAAAAAACGCAGGGAGCCGGGGACATCAGCCCCGGCTCCCTGATAGAGATTGGCGATGGTAAAGGCGATCAGCCCTGACCATCCAGTGCGGCCAGCCGTGCTTCCATGGCGGCGAGACGGCTCTTGAGCTCGTTTACCTCCTGCTCCAGCTCGCTCAGACGGTCGGCGGCAGGGGAGGCATAGGCCGCGGCGGGGGCGGCATCCATCATCGCCTGAATATCCACTTCGCCGCTAAACAGGTGGGCGTAGCGGGATTCGCGCTTGCCCGGCTCGCGCGGCAGCTTGACCACGTAGGGGCCACGCTCGATAAGGGCGCCGAGCACCGCATCCACTTCGGTGACATCATCGAAGCTGCAGAGGCGGTTGGTGCGCGAGCGCAGCTCCCCCGGGGTTTGCGGGCCGCGCAGCAGCAGTTCGCAGACGATGCCGAGCTCCTGGGCGCTGAATTTCAGCTCGCCAAATTCGGTGTTGCAGAATCTGTGCTGGTAGCGGGGCACCCGGGCGTTGAAACCGGCGGTGTTGACCACCAGCCGCTTGCGGATCAGCTCGTCCACCACGGCGCGGATATCGAGCTCGGAGAGCTCCAGCACCGGCTCGCGGTTGCTCTTCTGGTTGCAGGCGTTGACCAGTGCATTAAGGGAGAGGGGATATTGATCCGGGGTGCAGATCTCTTTTTCAATCAGACAGCCGATGACGCGGGCCTCCAGCGGGCCAAGTACTAACTCCATTTCCTACTCCCTTCCGAATCGAAACATCAAGAGCCCCTATCTTAGTCATGGCCCGCGCCGCGTCTAGCGTTGCGCGCCATTTTTGCGAGGTCATCAGGGGGTTGGCGAAAGGCTCGCCAATGCCGGAGGCATCCGGTTTTACTGCTGCTCCTGATAGAAGCGCGCCTTGTCGGCATACATGGCATCGTCTGCCACCCGGCTCAGCTCCGCCAGCGGGGTCTGGTCGCTGCTGCTCCAGCCGATGGCAAAACGCAGCGGGAAGCTGTGCTCCCCATGCTGCACGATGGCGTGCTGCTGGCTTGCCTCCAACCTGCCTGCCAGCAGCTGGCTGGCGAGGTGATCCGCCTCCGCCAGCAGAACGAACTCGTCGCCGCCGATGCGGAAAATCTTCTCATCCTGACGGCAGAGGGTGCGCAGCTGGCGAGCCATCTGGATCAGCAGGGCGTCGCCCGCCTCGTGCCCATACTGGTCGTTGGTACGCTTGAGGCCGTTGAGATCGAGCATGAAGAGGGCGAGGTGACGCTCGGGATGGCGCGCCAGCACCGCCTGATAGTGATGGAAGGCCTCTTCGAACGCCTGCCGGTTGGGCAGCCCGGTGAGGTTGTCGGTGCGGGCGACCCGCGCCAGCTCGTCGGTGAAGAGGCGCCCCTCGATGCCCACCGCCAACTGCTTGGCAAACAGCCGCAAGATGGCCCTGTCTTCGGACTCCAGCCCTTCGGCGCTCACCATCAGATAGCCAAACAGCACGCCGCTCTGGCTGCCGGGCAGGGTCATGATCTTCCAGAGCGTGTTATCCCACAGGCATTCGGAGTGTCTGATCTCTTCATCTATCAGCTGGGCCAGCTTCTCCTGCAGGGCATCCCGCAAGGGGGCATCCACCCCCTGGGTCAGGGAGTAGTGAGGCTCTCCGTCGCGGCGGATCACCAGCCCCCAGCGGTGGCCGGGATAGAGCTGCGAGAGCTGCAGCAGGGCGGAGCTGGCCAGCTCGGCAATATCGATATCCAGCTGCTGGTGCAGGCCGAACTGCAGCCAGGATTGCAGGATATGGCGGCTGCGCTCCTCCCGGCTCAGGGCCGAGCGCAGGGCGGTCGTTTGCGAGGCAACCTCTTGCTCCAGCTCGTCGTTGAAACCGAGCAGCCGCTGGTTGAACGCCTCTTTCTCGCTATTGGCGCGCTGCAGCTGTTCGTTTTGCTGGTAGAGCGCCCGCACCTGGGCCGAGATGGTGTAGGCCATCTCCTGCAGCAGCTGGCGCACCTCGTCGTACTCCACAAAGCGCAGCGGTGCCTGCTGTTGCTGGTAGTTGCCCTGGCCATAGCTGCGCACCAGCGCGGCCAGTGAACGCAGCGGTCGGGTGAGCCAGCGGGTGAGCCAGACGCAGCCGATGGCCACCAGCAGCAACATGCCGACAATGCTGCCGGTCAGCAGCTGCTGGGATTTGTTGAGCTCGCTGACCCTGTCATCGCTGTAGCTGTAGAGGGTGATGGTGGGGGTGATCTCCTGCTCCAGCTGGGGCCAGCCGATGACCAGGGGTTGCGCCATCTTGCTTGGCTCCCTGTCATCCATCGCGTTGGCGCTCTGGTGAGCCCCTTCGTAGAGACGGTTCTTGCCCTGGGAGATCACCAGATATTCGCTCCCCTTGAGATAGGGCTCCAGCAGTTGGGCCATCTGTCGCCAGGGGAGAATGGCCATCACGAAGCCGGAAGGGGTTTGCATCACCCCTGCGCGCTGGTGATTGCGATAGATGGGGGCTACCAGTGCCAGCCCGCCGCTGCGGTTTTGCTCCATGTCGTCGACCAGCACGGGATCATCGACGGGCAGCAGCAGATGCTTGCCCTGTTTCGCCTCGCGGGTCTTGCTCCAGGCCATCAGCTGCGGCATCAGATTGCTCGATTCGAGGTGGGAGGCCTGGCCATTGATGTACTCCACCACCAGCCCCTTGTCATCGATGAGGTAGGCCGAGGTGAGCAGGCTGTTGGATTTGACAAAGGTGGCCAGCGCCAGCCGGGCATGGCTGGAGAAGAGAAAGTTGTCGAGGGCCTGATGGAGCACCCGATCCTGACTGAGCTGATTGATCTGGGTGCCGATCATCTCGCTGCGAAAGCGGGCTTCGCGGGTCATGCTGGTGAGGGCCCGCTCCAGCTGTGACTGCTCGCTCTGGGCGATGATCTGGTGCTGGCGGGTCAGCAGCACCACGCTGGCCAGCAGCGCCGGCAGCAGGGCCACGGTGAACAGGATGATGATAAGGGTCGGGCCGAGCCGAACGGTGCGATGGTTCATGGTGCTTTGACCTGCCGGTACTGCTGATCGGCCAGCTGCTGCATATAGCGGGCGGTGTCGGCGGCACTGATCCCCTCTTTAAAGCGCTCGAACCCTTTCTCCATCGCTTGCCAGGCGATGGACATGGCGCTGTCGGAGGGCATGGGGGTGGTGAGGGTGAACTGTTCCAGCAGCACTTTTTCCTGAGGCGTGGGACGGCGGCTGATGGCGGTAAAAGCCTGCTGATTGACCGGCAGCAGCGCCCCCTGATGATAGATGAACTGCTGAATATCCTGACGCTGGATAAAGGCCATCAGTGCCTTGATGACGGGTTGCCGATCCTCATCATCCATCGCCCAGCGGGAGGCTCCCATCACGTAGGCGCCGCTCATGGAGTGCATGGGGCGCGTCTGCCAGTGGGGCAGCAGGGCGACCCCCAGCTGATCCCCCATGTTTTTCACCAGATCATTGAAAGCCCAGTCTCCGTTGATGAGGTAGGCACTCTTGCCCTCGTTGAAGCGGGCGAGGGCGGCGTCATAGTCGCAGTCGGGATCGATCCACTGTTCGCTGGCGACGGTGCGGTAGGCCTCCAGTGCCTGCACCATGGCCGGGGTGTCGAGGGTGATGCGCCCTTCGGTCACCGGCGAGCCGCCAAAGGTGTGCAAAAAGGCGGCGAAGTAGTACATGTCGTGATAGGGCCAGCTGACGGGGTAGACCCCTTTGGCCTTGAGGGCCGGAGTGATGGCAGCCAGTTGCTGCCATTGGGTCACCGGCGCCGAGACCAGCTTCTTGTTGTAAAACAGCATCAGGTGGTTGCCCTGCATCATGGGCATGCCCCAGCGTTGGCTGTCGAGGGTGACATAACGCAGGGCGCTGGCCATCAGCGCGGGGGAAAACCACTCGGCCGGGAGGGGGGCGAGGGTCATCTGGCGATAGAGGCCGATAAAATCGGAGGGGATCAGCATCAGATCGGGCAGCCCCCTGGCCTGAGCTGCCAGCAGGAGATCCGCCTTGATCTTGCCCGGCTCAATCTGGGTGACCCGTACTCTGTGGTTCCCCTCCTGATTGAAGCGGGCGATCACCTCGTCGATCACGTAACCGGCCTGCTGGGAGTGCCACAGCTCCAGTTCAGGCTCCTGAGCCTGCAGGGGGTGGCTCAATGCGAACAGGCAAAGCAGCAAGAGATGATAAAAAGATCGTTTTCTGCTCATGTTATCATCACCGTTATTCCCTGAATTCCAAGGGAAAAATGTAACAAACTACCGGCAAGATCGGTAGGCTCGGGTGTCAACTAATTGACTGAAACAACAAAAAGCCCGGCGCGTGGGCCGGGCTGGGGGATAAATTGCTTATCCGCATATTCTTCGAGGCATCTATTGTGGATGTTGTTTGAGGATGTCGTATATCTCCTCTTTCAGTTTGAGTTTCTGTTTTTTCAGATCTCTCACCTCGGCGCTATAGTCGCTGGCGTGATGCTTTTCCAACTTTCTAATCTCCGCATCCAGGTCGTTGTGCAAGTCAAACTTCTTCTGGAAATGGACATCACTGCTCTTCAGTTTCGAGATGAGTTCTCTGTACTCTGGGAACATGTAATGGAGCCTCCTTGGTTTCGTTTGATTGTGCCTGTAAGACCAAAGCTACCCCTTAGTGCCGGGGATAAATGTGATCCTGATCGGATTTGGGGGCAATGATTTGGAGTATTCGGCGGGATATTTATAACTTGTTGAATCAAAACAAGATAAGTGATTTATCAATCTGAATGGTGCACAAAACTGTGCGGTAAGTCACAACAGGGGCGGCGCTGGCGTGAGGGGACAGGATCAACAAAGGGGCCGTGTGGCCCCTTTGTCTGGGTGCTGGCGACGTTACTGTTTTTCTTCGTCCGCCTGCTCTTTTTTCTTTTTCTTCTCGGGCAGCGGCTTGCCATCGCGGTGGATCACCTTGCCCGCTTCAAAGCCAATCTGGGCGGCCAGCTCTTCCAGATCCGCCGACTTGGCCTGATCCCCGATGGCGTAGCGATAGTTGGCGATGGAGAGCTTGTCAGCCACCGGCGTGCCCGGGACGATAGGCTCGCGCCAGCCCTGGCCGATGTGGGCCACCAGGGTGCCGTTCATCAGCAGCTCGCCGACGATCTCCTGGGTCGGGTTGCCCTTGCCGTAGGTGAGACCCTGAGGGTGCTTCTTGCCGACCAGCGGCTCGTTGCTGGCGGGCATCAGCTTGGTGCGGATCAGCCACTTGGGCTTCTTGGTGTTGCCCACCGCCTTGCCGGTCTGGTACTCGTTGATCTTGATGGTCTTGATCATCTGGGCCATGAAGTCCTTGGTCAGCGCCTTCTGGGCGTCGCTGGTTTCATCGATGGCGATGGGGGCCACATACCAGGTCTGGGTGGCTTGAGCCTTGGGAGCGGCAGGGGCAGTTTGCGCCATGGCCAGGGGGCTGAGCAGGATGGCAGCCAGCAAGAGTCCTATCTTCTTCATTGTGATTCCGCTTTTGTTTCAACAAGAATTTTGTTTTGCCAGCGACGACTGCGCCAGCGCCAGAACATGGCCAGACCGCGCACCCACTCGTCGCAGGCCAGCGCCAGCCAGATACCGACCAGTCCATAACCCTGCATGATACCGAGGAAATAGGAGAGTGGCACGGCAATTCCCCACATGGAGAGCAACGCCATGTAGAGGGGGAAACGGGCATCCCCGGTGGCCCGCAGGGCGTTGATCACCACCAGATTGAAGGTGCGGCCGGGTTCGAGGATGAGGCTGATAAGAAACAGCTGCGCCACCTGGGTGATGATGTCGGCATCATCGGTAAAGAGGCTGATGATGGTGCGGCCATTGAGGGCCGCCGCCACGGCGATGACGCAGGTAACTGCCAACCCCAGCTTGAGGCTCTTGAGCAGCTGCTGATAGGCGCGATCGAACTGCCTGGCCCCCGCCAGATGGCCGATGATGATCTCGTTGCCAAGGCCGATGGAGAGGCCAAACAGCAGGATAAACAGGCAGATCTGGAAGAAGTAGGATTGGGTCGCCAGCGCCTTGTCACCCAGCAATCCGACAAAGGCTGTCACCACCATAAACTGCAGCATCCAGGAGAGGTTCTCTCCTGCCGCAGGCAGGCCGATATGGAGCACCTTGCCCAGCATCTCCCGGCTGGGGTGGACGATATCGCGCACCACCAGTCGAATGCCGGTCTTGCGGGCCACCAGCCACACCAGCAGCACCACGCCCACCAGTCGGCCCGCGACCGTGCTGATGGCAACACCGGCCACTCCCAGCTGGGGCAGGCCGAACCAGCCGTAGAGCAGCAGCAGGTTGCCGACGAAGGTGATGAGGTTGACGATGAGGGTCACATACATCGCCTGACGGGTGTGGCCGTGGGCGCGCAGGGTGGCCGCCAGACAGAGCGCTGCGGCCTCCGGCAGCAGGCAGAGACCGATGATCTGCAAGTAAAGCGTCCCGTCGCTCATCAGGTTGGCAGGCAGGTTCATCAGCGCCAGCATGGTGCTGGCCCCCGCCATCACGCCGATGGCGGCCACCAGCCCGATCAGCAGGTTGAAGCCGATGGCGGTGTGGATCACCACCCGGCTCTTCTCCCGATCGCCCGCCCCCAGATACTGGGTGATCACCACGCTGGTACCGATGCTGACGAAGCTGAACAAGGTGATGGCGAGATCGAACACCTGATTGCCGACCGCCAGCGCGGCCACTCCCTGATAGGAGACGTGACCCACCATGAAGGTATTGAGGGCGCCGGTCAGAAAGTGCAGGGCGAGATCGATAAAGAGCGGCCAGGTCAGCGCAAAGAGCGTGCCCGGGCCTGCGTGGGATTGAGATTGCATGGCATGTCCAACAGCTGGGAGGGCACGGGGGAGTGCCCTCTGGGGGCGCATTTAACACCAAGGTAAAGGCCGGTGCAATCCTTGTGCAGGATTGCATCGGCCAGGGGATCAGGCAGGCGTGGCGCCCGCCTCCTGTTCGCTTGGCAGGGTGAGGCGCGCCGAGTCGGGCAGGGCATCATCCTGCGGCCAGTGGGAGCGGATGGCATCGGTCGTGCTCTCCACCACCTCGTCATCCCTGAACAGCGGCTCGCGGTAGCAGCGGGTCATGCGCAGCGCCTGATACATATCGGGGCAGAGGATGATCCCCTCATCGCCCACCCGCACGCCCGCCTGTTTGAGCCAGTGGGTCATCTGGCCGTGGCGACCCGCCATCACCATATGGATGCCGCGCCGTTTCAGATCCTTGTGCAGCTCCCCCACCATGCTCATCACGCTGATGTCCTGATGGGTGAAGCAGGCGACCGCGTCGATCACCAGACACTTGGGATTGTGGGGATCCTGCACCAGCAAGGCCAGCACCCGCCGCTTGAAGTAGGGGGCGTTGAAGTAGGTCAGCGGCGAGTTGAAGCGATAGACCAGAATGCCCGGGATCGCCTTGGCCTGCTCGTTGTCTCCCAGGGTGCGCACTACCCCCTCGTCATCCATGCCGAGCAGCTGGTCGGTGGGGCGCATCACATTGCGCAGGAACTGGAACAGCCCCAGCAGCACGGCGAGGGTGATCCCCGGGATCACCCCCATGGTGAGCACGCTGATAAAGGTGACCAGTGCCAGCCAGAACGCGGAGCGATCGGAGTTGCGCAGCGCCCAGAGACCGCGAAAATCGGTGAGCGACAGGGAGGCCATCACCAGCACCACCCCGAGGGCTGCAGTGGGTATATATTTGAGCGGCGCCGTCAGATAGAAGGTGATGAGGGCGATCACTGCCGCGGCGATGATGGAGACCAGCTGGCTCTTGCCGCCGTTGGCGTCGTTGACCGCGGTGCGTGAATCCGCCCCGCTGATGGCAAAGCCTTGCGAGACCGCGGAGGCGAGGTTCGCCATGCCAAGGGCCCGGAACTCCTTGTCTGCGTCTATCTCGTAACCGTTTTTGGCGGCAAAGCTGCGGGCGGTCAGCATCATGGAGACGAAGCTCACCATGGCGAGGTTAAGGGCAGGCAGCACCAGCTCCCGCATCAGACCGGGGGGAAATTCCGGCATCTGGAAGGCGGGCAGACCGGAGCCCACCGTCCCCAGGGTGGCGATATCAAACTGGCCGAGATTAAAGCCCCACACCAGCGCAGCGGTCACCACCATGGCCACCATGGAGGAGGGCCATGCCGGTTTGTAGCGCTTGGCCAGCAGCAGGGTGAGCAGGGCTACCAGACTCATGGCCAGGGTCGGCAGATGGGTCTGGGTGATATAGGTAGCCCCGCTGGCGATCCGCTCGATGAGGTAACGTTCGCTAAAGGTGAAGCCGAAGATCTTGGAGAGCTGGCCCACCATGATGGTGATAGCCACCCCGTTGAGCAGCCCCATCAGGATCGGGCGGGAGAGAAAGTCCGCCAGCACTCCCAGCTTGAAGCGGCTGGCAATCAGGCACCAGAAGCCGGTCATGGCGGTCATGGTCATCACCAGTTGCCAGTGACGGGTGGGGTCGCCTGCGGCCAGCGGCGTCACCACGGCGGCAATGACCGCGCAGGTGGCGGCATCGGGGCCGACAATCAGCTGGCGGGAGGTGCCAAACAGGGCGTAGACCAGCATGGGCAGGATGCAGGAGTAGAGGCCGACGATGGCGCCCACCCCGGCGAGCTCGGCATAAGCTATGGCGACGGGCAGCGCCACGGCCGCCACCGAGAGTCCGGCGCGAAGATCTGGCATCAACCAGGCGCGCTGGTAATGCAGCAGGGCGGCGAGGCCCGGTAGCCAGCGTTCGAGAGAGAAGAAGTCGCGCATTATTTAACCCATTGAGTTACAACCAGCTTTTCCCCTAGTGTGCCCAAGGTTATCGAAAGATTGCAATCAGGTTATGGCCAGTTTACCTGAAGGTCAGGCCAGATAGCCTGCCAGCGTTTCTCCTTGATGCGCTGGGTAAAAATCTGTTTGTCCTGGCGACATCTGGGGTTGGCACTCACTTGCAGCGACCAGTTGATGGCAAAGCCGTAGGGGGCGAGCCACTCGAACTCGCCATCCTGATTCAGGCGCACGCCGATGCAGGTGGGCACTTCGACCCAGTGGCTGAGCGCCTCAAGGCTGCTGGCAAACGGCGCTACCAGCTGCCGCGTGTGCATGCGGGCCTGATTGCGCACCTCCCACTGCTGACCCGGCAGCCGTTTGGCCAGCCAGGCTTCGTGTTCAGCCTCGGCCAGCCCTTGCGGATCGTTTTTATCGAGATAGATAAGGTCGATATCGTTGAGCGGGGTGGGCACCGCCTTGTGGTGAAGGTGATCCCAGATGAGGTTGCGGATAAAACCGGCCCCCAGCGCCCAGTCGGGCAGATTGAGCTCGGCGGCGGCTTGCAGGCAGGCCATCCGCTGCGGATCGGCCCGCAGCAGGGCTTCGGTTTTGGCTTGGTATTGCTGTTCTAGGACGGTGTTCAGAGGTTCAGTTGTTGGCATTGCGGCGTAACCAGACATCAATGTAACGGCAGCTCGGCACTATAGTGAGCCCCTCCGCCTGAGTCCAGTTGAAGAAGGCGCGCGCCAGCTGATCGGCAATCCCCTGTACCCGCAGCTCGGGGGGCACGAAGGTGCTGTAGGCATCGATGGTTTTGGCATCGAGCCGCCGGTAGCGCAGTCTCGACTCTTTCCCCTCCACCATACAGATGAACTGCTGCTGGTTGGCCTGATGGATGATGTCGCTCATGGTGGGCACCTCTGGCATAAAGTTGGGTCTCTCGGCACAACATAACTGTTAGCCAAGGTATAGAACAGATAGTGGATGATGTATCGATTGTTATCAGGATTATTGAGCCAGCTCTTGCTCTCTGACTTTTATCTTGGCACGAATCGATGTGGCGATAATCAGCAAGTTCGGAAGAGGTAAAAATGGACACGGTAATGTTGAAAGTTACCCGGAAGGTGTTGGCTCAAAGTCAGAACTGCCCAGATCAGCGGCAGATTGCGATTTCTGATGCATCCAACCCTGAACTCAAGGTTCAGTTTGAAACGGCAGGTAAAAATAGAAAAATTCGGCTGTTGTTGGCCAGGAGAATCTCATTGTGGATGGGGGGTACGGGGGCTATTTGGTATAGCCACAACCGAGCGAGCAAAAAGAACCAAGATGATTTTGATCAACTCTTTTCATTGTTGGCGCACCATCCTGATGCGCCATTCCAGTTTATTTGTGAGGTTGTAGCCGATTAGCCACTAGGCCCAGGCTCGCTCCAGCAGGGTGAGTAACTGCTCACGGTCGGCGTCCTTGCGATTGAACAGCAGGGCACCGTCGTTGACCGCCAGATCGCGGATCTCGGTCAGTAGCGAGCGATCGCTTACCCCAGCCTCGCTCATGGTGCGCGGCAGCTTGACCGCTTGCCACAAGGTGTCGCGCAGGGTGCGAATGGCGGTGATGGTCGCCTCCGCCCGCTGATGGGCCGGGGTGGCGGCAAAGCGCTCTGCCCCCACCAGCGGCAACAGCAGCCGGGCCAGCTCGCTATCCACCTCGGGGCGGTTGTAGTCGAGCACGGTGGGCAAAAAGAGGTTCATGCACAGCCCGTGGGGCAGATGGCAGCGGGCTCCCAGACTGTGGCCGAGGGCGTGCACCAGCCCCACCATGGAGTTGGAGAAAGCCATGCCAGCAAGGGTGGAGCCTTCCGCCAGTTGCAGCCGCAGCTGTTTGTTCTGCGGGTCGTGGATGATTTGCGGCAGGGCGCTGGCGATCTTCTCCACCGCCATCAGGGCCAGCGCATCGCTCACCGGATTCTTGGCGGTGCCGATAAAGGCCTCGATGGCATGGGTCATGGCATCCATGGCGGTGGCGGCGGTGATATTGAGGGGCAGCCCCTGGGTCAGGCGCGGGTCGAGCACCGCCAGCTGGGGCAGCAGGAAGGGGGAGGTGAAGGGCACCTTGCGCCCGCTCGCCTCATCCTTGATCACCGCCACCAAGGTGACTTCTGATCCTGTGCCCGCCGTGGTGGGCACCACCGCCAGCGGCTTGAGGGGACGGGTCAGGCAACCGGCGCCCGAGTAGTCGAGCAGATGATCTCCCCCCATGGAAGTGAGAATGTTCACCGCCTTGGCGGTGTCGATCACCGAACCGCCCCCCAGCGCCACCAGACTGTCGCAGTCGAGCTCGCGATAGCGTTTGGCGATCCGCTCCACCACGGCGGTGGAGGAGTCGGCCGGGATCTCGTCCCAGATGGCGGCAACCGGCAGATCCCCCTCGGCCAGCACATTGGCCAGCAGGGTGGCAAGGCCGGTGGCATTGACCCCCTTGTCGGTCAGCAGCAGCGGGCGACGCGCCCCGAGGCTGGCCAGCTCGCTGGCCAGCTGCTCCAGCGCCTGTTCACCGGCCAGCAGTTTGACCGGGCAGAAGAAATCGTAATAGCGGCTCATTTCAAGGCTCCTTGCGCGTTAGCCGGTCACCAGACCCAGATAGATGTTGCAGGCCCGGCCGAATTTGTTGGTCGGGACGGGATAGTGGCGCAGCAGCGGCCGCGCGATAAAGGCGGGCAGGATCAGGGACTGCAACTGCTCAAGCCCCCGCACCAGATGCATGGCGACGGTCAGATCCCCCTCCACCAACAGCCGGTTTTCACCAAACGCCTGATTGACCCCGAGCCGAAAGCTCAGGGTGCGAAAGGCGATATTGGGGTGCTTGAAGCGCACCCGCAGCGGATGGATGGTGGCATGAGGGGCGACCGGCGCACCGGGATACCAGCGGCCACCCTGCTTGTGCATGTTCATGGCGTAGCCGATGCCGCCCACTTCGAGGCGGATCGCCAGCCCGTCCGGCAACGGCGCCAATTCGCGGCGCACTGCCTCGTCGGTGCGGGCGGCGCGGCAGAGGGTGCGACCCACCACCCAGAGCAGGGTGATGATCCAGAGGTGGCGGCCAAGGGCGGCCGCAGATTCAAACATCCTTGTTTGCATGGGGATTGGCTCCTGAGATGGCTGACCAGAAGAGGGCGAACGCACTGGCTTGCCAGTAGTCGTCCTCTCCCAGCTCCGGTTGATCGACAAACAGTGATGCGCAGGCGAGGAACTGGCCCTGACACACCTCCAGCAACAGTGGCGCGGGAGCCTGCATCAGCTCGCCGCTGGCCTGCCCCTTTGCCAGCAGGGCGGGCAGAAAGCGCAAGGCATCATTCAGGATCTGGCTGCGGGCCGGTCTGGCCAGCAGCGGAGAGTGAAAGAAGCCCAGCACGAATTTGAGTTCATTGGGGTTAGCCTGCATCCACTCCATCGCCAGCTGCCAGTAGTGGCGGGTCTGGTCGTACAGCGGCAGGGTGGGGTCTGCTTCATGGATGGCGGCCCCCATCCGGGTTTTCACATCCTGATAGAGCTGGAGGATCAGCGCCTCCTTGCTCGGAAAGTGGTGGAACAGGGTGCCGTTGGCCACCCCGGCCGCCTTGGCGATACGGGCGGTGGCGGCCCCCTGCAGGCCATCTTCGGCGCAGAGGGCGAGGGCGGCATCCAGGATCTGGCGGCGCTTGTCGGTCATGGCTGGTGGCGGTGGGATGGCCTGGTTCATGGTCATCTCCATCAGCGCAGGAAGAAGGCCATCATCAGCTTCTGGATCCAGCTGTGGTAGGGCGGGTGGATCAGGGAGCCGGTGGTGAACTTGCCGCGGGTCAGCACGGTTTTCGCCTTGGAGAAGGTAAGAAACCCCTCGTGGCCGTGGTAGTGGCCCATGCCGGAGGCGCCGATGCCGCCAAACGGCACATCGTCGGCGGCCACCTGAAACAGGCTCTCGTTGATCGCCATGCCGCCGGAGTGGGTCTCCCGGGTCACCCGTGCCTGCAGCCCGGGGTCGAAGCTCATCAGATAGAGGGCCAGCGGGCGGGGCCGCTCGGCCACATAGGCGAGCGCCTCCTCCAGGGTGTCGTAGGGGATGAGCGGCAGCAGCGGGCCGAAGATCTCCTGCTGCATCACCTGACAATGATGGGGCACCCCGGTCAGCAGGTGGGGCACCAGCAGGCGACGCTGGTCGTCGCGGGCCGGGTTGCCACAGGGGTGGAGCTGGGCACCCGCCTGCTCGGCTTCATCCAGCCAGCTGACGAGGCGCTGATACTGGCGATCGTTGATGATGGCGCCGTAGTCGGCACTATTGAGCCCCTGCGGGTAGAGCTTGCTGAAGTGGCGGCGATAGGCGGCGATAAAGTTCTCCACCTCGCTGCGGGGCAGCAGCACATAGTCGGGGGCGACGCAGATCTGCCCGGCGTTGAGGCTCTTGCCGAAGATCATCCGCTCGACCGCGGTGGCCACCGGCATGTCGGGGGCGATGAGGCAGGGGCTCTTGCCGCCCAGCTCCAGTGTCAGCGAGGTGAGCTGGGGCGCCGCCGCAGCCATCACCAGCTTGCCCACCATAGTGGATCCGGTAAAGAGCAGGTGATCGAACGGCAGTGAGCTGAACGCCGCCGCCATCTGGGCATCCCCCTCGATGATGGCGATCTCGTGCTCGTCAAACACGCTGGTGAGCATGGTGCGCAGCACGGCGTTGGTATGGGGGGTGAACTCGGAGAGTTTCAGCATCGCCCGGTTGCCCGCCGCGATGGCGGTGATGAGGGGGCCAAGGCTCAGCATCACCGGAAAGTTCCACGGCACGATAATGCCGACCACCCCGAGCGGCTGGAAGTGCACCTCTACTTTGGCGGGGGCCAGCAGCAGGCCGGTGTGACGGCGGTGGGGCTGCATCCAGCGCTTGAGCCGCTTCTGGGTGTAGTTGATCTGCATGATGCAGGGCAGCACATCGGCGATCAGGCTGTCGTAGTGGCTGCGCTGGCCATAATCTGCTGCCAGCGCCTTGCACAGCTGCCCCTTGTGGGCGAGCAACGCCTGCTTGAGTTTGGTCAGCTGTGCCCGGCGTTCTGCCAGGGTGGGCATGGGGTGAGCCAGACTCGCCCGCTTGAGCCGTGCCAGCTGATCCGGCAGGGACAATTTGATGGCGAGGATATCCTCAGGAGTGTGTTGAAGCTGCGCCGCACCCATGTTGTTCTCCGCATGAAAAATGACCGACTGATTAGTCGGTCTGAATGTAGCTGTTTGTTACCGGAATGTAAAGCTGGCAAGCTCTCTCCCGCTCACCGCGAGCTGGACGCAAGAGAGAACTGTGTGCCTCCCCACACTTTTGGGGTTTGCTCGTTGGTGACTTATCCAATAAGGGGTAGTTTTTGGCTATTAACCTACACGGAGTGAGCACTATGACCAGGGAACTGAACAGCTTGTTGGCCCGGCTTGAAGATGTGGTTGAGCGGATGCCGGATTGCTTCAACACCTACGAATTCGCCCAGAAGCTGGCATTGCAATATCAGCCGGAATTCTTTGCCGCGGGCCACTCTCTGGCCGAGCACGAGGGCAAGGTACTGCGGGTGCTGCACCAGAAGATCGCCGAGGCGCTGGCGGGCAGCGAGGTGGTGATTGAAGGGGCGCTGCTCCCCTGTGTGACCCCCTGGGGGGAGAAGGCGACCTCACCGCGCTGGCATCGCAAGCACTGAGGGGCGTAGTCAGGCAGATCACTGCCAGATAGCAGATAACGAACAACGATGAGTGGCGCGGCGCTGGCAACAGGGTCGCGCCGTTTTTTGTGCAGATTGTCGCCAGCCGTGTGTTGTTGCCGGGAGCAAAGGCCCGGTCTGTGATCCCATGCCGGGATACGAGGCCGTCAGCCGGGTAGACTCTCCCTTTTGTCGCAGGGTTTGTCACCGTAGGAATTTCTCATGACCCATAAAATCATTCTGGATACCGACCCGGGTATCGACGATGCCATGGCCATCCTGTTTGCCGAGGCCCACCCCGCCATCGAGCTGCTCGCCATCACCACCGTGTATGGCAACGCCACCATCGCCAATGGCACCCGCAACGCCCTCTGGCTCAAGCAGAAGTACGGCATGAAGGCGGATGTGGCCAAGGGCGCCGCTGCCCCGCTGCTGCGCGAACCGGTCGGCCCCACCACCATAGTCCACGGCCCGAGCGGCTTTGGCGACATGGAGGCGGGGGAGGTGACTATCGCTCCGGATCCCCGCCCCGCCTGGCAATATATTGTCGAGGCGGTGAAAGCCGCGCCGGGGGAGATCACCCTCGTCACTATCGGCCCGCTGACCAATCTGGCGCTGGCGCTGCAACAGGCGCCCGAGATTGTCTCGCTGGTAAAACAGGTGGTGGTGATGGGCGGCGCCTTTGGCGTCAACGGCCATCGCGGCAACGTCACCCCCTATGCCGAGGCCAATATCCACGACGATCCCGATGCCGCCGACCGGGTCTTTACCGCCGACTGGCCGGTGGTGATCATCGGGCTGGATGTGACCCAGCAGAGCTTCTTCAGCAGCGCCTATCTGGATGAGCTCAGGGATAAGGCGGGGGAGCCGGGCCGCTTCCTGTGGGATGTCAGCCGCTTCTACCTGCGCTTCTACTCCGAGAAGCTGGGGCTCTCCGGTTGCCACGTTCACGATCCGTCCGCCATCGCCTATGTCATCGACCCGACCCTCTTTACCCTGCGGGAAGGGCCGGTGCGGGTCATCACCAGCGGCCCGGCCATCGGCCACACCCTGCAAAAGTTCGATGGCAAACGCCACTCCCACGATGACTGGGCAGCCTATCGCCCGCAGCAGGTCGGGGTGGCGGTGCGCGATGAAGCCTTGCTGGCGCTCTATCGCGAGACGCTGGTGGGCTGGGGCAAGGATTGCTGAGCAAAGAGGCGCTATTGCGCTGACGCGGGGGCTGTGATCGGCGCCAAACAATCGGGGCGCACAGCCGCTTATACTGCCTGATATCAAGACCTTGGGAGGGATGAAGATGGCCTGGATTTCCTTGATAGTGGCGATTGCGCTGATCTGGTGGTTGATGAAGCTGGGGCGTGGCGCCCTGTTCGAGATCCGCCTTGCCCCCGGCAAGGTAGTGGTCAAGCAGGGCAAGGTGTCACCCGCCTTTATTGAGCATGCCAAGCAGATCCTGCGCCACGACACGGTGCGCGGTCGCATTGTGGGGCAGCGCGATGGCGATGGCGTCAAGCTGATCTTCTCCCGCTCCATCCCCGAGCCGGTGGCCCAGCGGTTTCGCAATATCTTCCCCTATGGCGATTACCGCCAGCCGGCGGCACCGCTGCCGGGCACCAAACCGCGCAAGGGGTGATCCCCTGCCTGCGGTTCACCAATAGCAAACGGGCCTCCAGTGGAGGCCCGTTTTTTATAGTGCTGCGCGATGCAATGGTGCTGCACTGGCGCCGGAGTTTTACTCCTTGCCGTGCAGCTCGCGCTGGGCCTTGACCGCCGCCGCCTTGACGGCGGTGCCTTCATTGCCCCAGGAGGCGCGCAGGGTGTTGACCAGCTCGGCGAGCCGCTCGTCATCCATGGTCCAGCCATAGCCCGGCATGTGGTAACCCAGATGGTCGTGGGTGACCGGTGTTTCGGCGCCGTGCAGCAGCACGTTGATCAGGCTCGACGGATCGCTCGCCAGCACGGTGCGGTTGTTGACCAGCGAGGGGATGACGTGGTCATTGCCCTGGCCGTTGACCCCGTGACAGGTGGAGCAGTACATGGCGTAGTCCGCCTTGCCGCTGGCACTGGCGTAGGCACGGGCCCCTTTCTCCGCCACCGGTTCATCTTTCAGATCGGTGAGATAGGTGGCGATGCTGGCCAGATCGGCGTCGCTGAAATACTGGCTGCTGTGAGTGATCACTTCCCCCATGGGGCCCGCGACCGCTTCATGCTGGCTGCGGCCGGTTTTCAGCAGGTCGATCAGCGCCTGCTTGCTGTAACGGCTGCCGCGAATGTCGGGGGCATACCAGCCATCCAGCGCCGCACCGCTCAGGTAGACGGGATCCGCCTCGGTCAGCGCTTTCTCCTGCATGCCGAGCCCGCGCGGGGTGTGGCAGCTGCCGCAGTGACCGGCACCCTGCACCAGATAGGCGCCGCGGTTCCACTCTTCGCTCTTGCCCGCCACCGGGGTGAAGCGGCTGTCATCGTGGTAGACCCAGTTCCAGCCCATCAGCGGCCAGCGCATGTTGAGCGGCCAGGGGATGTCGCTCTCCTTGTTGGCGATGGCCAGCGGTTGCACCTCCTTCATCAGGTAGTGATAGAGATCTTCGAGATCCTTATCGCTCATCTTGGCGTAGGCGGTGTAGGGCATGGCCGGATAGAGGCGATGGCCATCGCGGGCCACCCCTTCGCGCATCACCTTGATGAACTCCGGCAGGCTGTAGTTGCCGATACCGTGGGTCTTGTCGGGGGTGATGTTGGTGGCAAATACGGTGCCGATGGGGGTCGGGAACCCTTTGCCGCCCGCCAGCGGCTTGCTGGTCTCGCTGGTGTGACAGGCGGCGCAATCGCCGAGCTTGGCCACGTATTCCCCCGCAGACATGGCGGGGGCTGCGTTGGCGGCAAGGGCGGGCAGGGCCAGCAGCAGGGCGCTGGCGGTCAGTGACAGGGCGCGGTTCATTGGGCACCTCCCTTGCTCATGGCAACCAGCTCGTTGACGGCGCGCCACGCTTCGTCGATGGCGGCGTGGGCGTAGGGGCTCCAGCCTGCATCCGAGTTGGCGATGGTGATGTTGCCGATCGGCTGGCGACCCAGTTCAATCCATTTTTCGCACTGCGCTTCGTCATCAAACAGGGTGTTGGTGACATAGGAGTAGCCGTGAGACCAGCGGTTGACCGTGATGGCGAGGATATCCTGCTCATGGTTGAAACCGGCGCTGCCGAGCATCCCCTGCAACTGCTCGCGGATCATCTGCTCATGCTGCTCGAACGGCATGCCGAGGATCATGGCGCGCCCCTTGCGGGACTGCTCGCGGGCCGAGAGGCCGCTGCCCGGCAGGGTCGGCACATAGACCATGTGCAGGCACATCGGCTGATCCGGGCTCTTGGGATGCTCGTAGCCACCCATGCTGACCGGATAGTCGAGCTTGACCCGGCTGTAGGGGGCGGCGGGGGAGTAGACCTCGTGTACCCCCAGCTTGACGAAGGCTTGCCAGTTCTTGATCACCACCTTGGTGTAGACCAGCGGCGCCTTGGCATTCTGGCGCAGCGCCTCCTTCTGGGGCTCCGGCATCTCGGGCACCATGTAGGGGATCATCATGTTGTAGCCAGCCATGATCGACTGCTTGGCCCGCACCCGGTGCAGTTTCCCCTCCTTGATGTAGGTGACATCCACCGCCAGCTTGCCGTCGGCGAGGCGCACGTTTTTGGCCTGCAACGCCGTGCTGCCAAGGCGCAGTTGCACCTTGTGCTCCGGCAGGTCGAGCTTGCTGTAGTCAAACTTGGCCAGCACCACATCCTGCATGGTGTGACCCGGCGCCACCTGCGGAATGAGCTTGCGCACCATCAGGCGGGTGAGACCGGCGTTGCCATCCGGGAAGTGGAAGATGTAGGGATCGTCCAGCTCCGCCTGCTCCTCGGCATCCAGCGGCGTCAGATTGAGGCCGTCGAAACCCGGCAAGGCGCAGAGGCGCGCATCGGCGCAGGCGGTGGCGTCGATGCCGACCGCCTGGAAGTCGTTGGTGCGCTGCTGGAAGTAAGTGATCGCCCGCTCGCTGAGGCCCACTTTATCGCGCAGGAAGGTGGTGTAGCTGTTGCGGGTCACCCACTCGTCCTGCTGCTCGCGGGTCATGCCGCTCAGGTAGTCGATCTTCGATTCGTGCAGGGCCAACAGGGCGGCCTTGTCGGCATCATCGAGGGGGAAGTCACCGATAAACTCTGCCAGTGGCCGGCCGTTCAGGCGATCGCGGGGGATGTCGTCGGCCACGTTGTGACCCGGATCCCCGTTCACTATCTTGTTGACGCCAAAGTGCTTCTCGTCGAAATAGACGCCGCGGCTCAGCCCCAGATCCGGATAGAAGGTCTGCTGGAAACCGGCGGCCAACTCGTCGATGTTGACCTCCAGCGCCTTGAGCAGACCGAGCGCCACCGGGCTGTAGACCGAACGCGGTGATTGCAGGGATTCACTGCCGCCGTAACCCAGACGCAGGCCATCGGGGGTGGTGAACTCGTTGCGCTTGGCGTGGCCGCCGAAGTCATCGTGGTTGTCGAGTAGCAGGATCTTCTTATCCGCGCCGAGCAGTTGCTGATAGAAGCAGGCAGCGGCCAGACCGCTGATCCCGGCGCCGACGATCACCAGATCGTACTCCCCCTCGAGGGGAATATTGGCAAAGTCATACTGCTTGCCGTCACGGGCGATGCTGTGGGCCGGTTCGAAAGAGCCCGGGTGGTTACCGCGCAGGCCGGTGAGGGCGGGCGGGTAGGCCAGGGTTTTATCCGCCAGCGTGCTGCCGCCTTCGGCAGCCTTGAGCAGATTGATGGGGGCGACGCCTGCCGCAATGGTGATGGCAACGCCGTTGAGAAAATCTCTGCGTGTAATACTCATGGCTATCCCTGTGTTAGGAGAAGTAATGAATAAGTGGATTCATTATGGGAGGGAGACACAGATCCTGTTCAGGATTGGGCGCCGAATCTACCGCTATCCTCACGCTGAGTCCATACGATTGCTAATGGATTATTAAGCACCATTTTCCTGCTTGTGACGAGAGTGATGCGCTGATGGGGGTGATTTGCCCTGTTGCAGGGGCGCAGCTCTCCCCGGTTCGGGCCGGTCAATCATTGCCGCAGCTGATTAGTTTGGGAGGCGTTCGGGCATCATTGTCGACTCGGGGGGATGATCGCGCTAAGCTCTTAACTACTTGTTTTATCGACTCTCTTTTTTATTCATAGGCATAAAGGCCACTCAGGAGGCGCAATGAACTGGTATATCTCGGTCCTCAAGCAATATGCGGTATTCAGCGGGCGGGCCCGTCGCACCGAATACTGGATGTTCGTGCTGTGCAACGTCATCGTCATGCTGCTGCTCGGCATGGTGGACAAGCTGATTGGCGGCGACAAGGAGCTGATAAGCTCCATCTATTCGCTGGCGGTGCTGCTGCCATCGCTGGCGGTGGCGGCCCGTCGCCTGCACGACACCGACCGCAGCGCTTGGTGGCTGCTGCTCGGGCTTATCCCCATTATCGGCACCCTGGTGCTCATCTACTTTATGGTGTGCAACGGCCAGCAGGGGCCGAACCGCTTCGGTGACGATCCCAAAGCGGCCCCCTCGCAGGGCTTTATCGTCAGCTAACGGGCGCAGCTCAGCCAATAATCGGCCAATAAAAAGAGAGGGAGGCATCACGCCTCCCTCTCTTTTTCGTGTTGATGGCCGATCAACGCTCAATCAGCGGGGCGGAGCGGTAGCTCCACATGCCGTAGGTGCGCAGGGCGTCGCGGTAGATGCCGAGCAGCTCGCTCTCGCTCGGGGTGGCCAGCTCCTCGAGGGGCTTGTCGGGGTAGCTGACGCTCGCCACCTTGATATTGGCCGGGCCAATCTGGTCGCAGGCGATTTCCAGCACCGTCTGACCGCGGCGCACATGGCTGGCGGAGCTCACCAGCACCGCATAGTCAATCTGGTGGCGGGCGAGGGCATAGGCGCTGTAGAGGGCGTTATCCACCGTGCTGGTGGCGTAGTTCTCTTCAATCAGGCGGCTGCGGTCGATGCCGTGGTTGGCCAGCCAGTCAGCCATCAGCTTGCCCTCGGTCTGGCGGTTCTGCGGCACGCCGCCGGTCAGGATGATCAGCGCCTCCGGGTCGGCCTTGGCCAGCGTCAGGGTGGTTTGCAGGCGGCCCAGCAGGATCTTGTCCATGCTGCCGTCGGGATTGAGGGCGTAGCCCAGGGTGACGATGGCGCGTTTGCCCTCCCTGCTGGCCTTGACCTGATCCTCGGTCAGTTCGGTCTGCAGCGGGGCGGCGGTGATCCGCTGCACCCGGGCGATGATCTCCTCCAGATCGGCGGCGCGGCCGCCGTTGCGATCCGCCACTTTCGCCAGATAGCTGCGGGAGGCCTCCTTGTTGCCCTTCACCAGCTGCCAGATGGCGAGATAGCTGTTGATGTCGAGATCATCGGGGGCGACGGCCTGCGCCTGCTCCAGCAAGGTGATGGCGCGGCTCAGGTTGCCGTTGTAGATCTGGGCGTTGGCCGCCGAGATCAGCAGGTCGGTGCGGTAGGGTTCAAGCTGGTAGGCGGCCAGCAGCCGCTCGGTCACCAGCTCCATATTGCTCGGCATCTTGGCGGTAAAACCGGCGTGGGAGATCTTGGCTGGCGACTTGTAGATCTGCAGCGCTTCGCCGAGCAGCATGTCCACCGCCTGGCGTTTGCTGACCAGGGTATTGAGGTCGTGCTCCATCTGCATCGAGCTCTCGGCCGCTTGCAGGGCGAGGGGCGAGAGCGCCAGCAGGCCGCCGAGGGTGAGGGCAAGAAGGGTCTGTTTCATCAAAAGGTCCTCTGTCGGGCTGAATCGCGCCGTGGCGCAGCGGTTTGCGGGCCGATGCGACGAGGCAAATGTGCGTCAATTCAGTCTGTTAGTGCCAAAGAGGGGGCAATATAGCAGCTAACGGCGTGGCAAACTGTGAGTCGGGGCGGGTCGTCGGGTGATGCCACACCTGTGGCCGCAACACTGGCCGCAACGGGTCAGCAGCCATCTGAAAAGGGCAGGGGGAGCGTGACTCCCCCTGCTGGGAGGGGCGCTGGCCCCTCCCTCTATCGCGATTCAAGATAGATGGGGTGTCAATCCATCTGCGGGTGAGTGTTCGCAGTCAGTTCCACATCGGGGAGATGCGGGCTTCCAGCGTCTCTTGCTGCTCTTCGGGCATATCGCTGAAGAAGTTGAGCTGGGTCTGCTCTTCCACCTGACGCACCGAGACCCGGTAGTCGGCGATCTGGCTGATGGGCACCTCTTGCTGCGGCATGATAAAGGCGATGGCCTGCAGTCTGGCCGGGTCCATCACGATCTTGTAGTAGGCGCTCGGGATCGCCACACCCTGACCGATGGACTCTTCAGAGCCGGTAAAGATGGGGCCGGTGATCACCTGCACATCCTTGCGGGAGACCGCCCACTTGTTCACCTTGTCCTCCAGCACGCGCCACGCCTTCTGGTTGAGCACCCCGATCTGCGGCGTCATGTTGCTCAGCAGGAAGCTCTCTTTCATGGTGTTCTTGTTCGATTTCATGTCCCCCGCCGGGGCCTGATGGCCACGGTCGTAGCCCGAGCCCTTGTAGTCGGAGAGGGTGGCGCGGTAGGCGACCGGGATCTCCCTGTCCTCGGCGAAGGCATCCTTGCGCGGCACTGTGCCCTGTGCGCTCTGGGCGGTCATCCGGTAGGAGACCCAGTCCGCCACCTTGTAGTCGTAGTTGTAGCCGACGGCATACCCTTCACGGCAGAGCTTCTGATCCGATTCGGAGGGCAGGCCGAAGCGCACGTGCTCACCGCACTCCCAATGGGCGGCCAGCAAGGGGGTGGCAGTGAGGGTGAGGGTAACAGCCAGAACCAATTTATTGATTTTTATCATTTTTGTGATGCTCCAGTTTAGTAGGCGGAGCCATTTGACATGAGATCTGACCAGCGCTTCAATTGCTGTTTTTTTACACGTCACCGTTCTGTGACGGCTCGCCAAGATCCGTGATGTGACTGGTTAATATGTTTTAAATCAGTGGCTTGGTCGGTGGGATGATATGCGGTTGCTCGGCAGGCAACGAAAAGGGGCCCGCGATGGGCCCCTTGTGATGAGCTGTCTGACTGCTATCAGGCGGCGTTTGCCTTGTTGCCCAGCGTGCGGGCCAACAGTGCTTCCGGATTGTGAATCGCCTCTTTGGTCTTCACATCGATGACTTCGATATCGGTGAAGCGCTCGCGGTTCTTGATAGCCACGTCGTGGGCGAAGATGACGCAGCGGGCGTTGGCGACATCCTTGGCGGTAATGCGGTTGATGATGCCGTTGGCGCCCTGGGTCTCGACCTTGATCTTGATCCCCTGCTGGGCAGCGGCCTTCTGCAGGCTCTTGGCGGCCAGGAAGGTGTGGGCCACGCCAGACGGGCAGGCAGTGATGGCCAGTACGTCCGCTTCCCCTTCCGCTTCAATGACTTCGAAGCTGGTTTGGGTGGTGGTCACGTCATCTTCTTCGCTCACCGGCTTCTTCAGCAGGTTGACGATGATGGCGGTGGTCAGGGCGCCGAGGATGGTACCCAGGATGTAACCCATCTTGCCTTCAACAACCGGCAGGACAATCCAGCCACCCCAGGGGGCGTGGTTGATACTGTGCATCATAAAGCCGGTGATGTTGCCGACGATGCCGCCTGCGACGATGGCCGGGATAACACGCATGGGGTCAGCGGCGGCAAACGGGATGGCACCTTCACTGATACCGATCATGCCCATGATGGCGGCCGCTTTGCCGGATTCACGCTCTTCTTTCTTGTAACGCTTCGGAGACATGAAGGTCGCCAGCGCCATACCCAGCGGCGGCACACAGATGGCGATACCGACGCCGCCCATCAGCCAGGGCTGGGTGTTGACCTGAGTCTGGGCAAACAGGGTAGCAACCTTGTTGACCGGGCCGCCCATATCGAAGGCAGTCATACCACCCAGAATGGCACCCAGCATCACTTTACCTGAGCCCGCCATGCTGGAGAGCCAGTGGTTCATCCCTTCCATCATGGCGGCGATCGGGGCACCGATCCCCCACATCACGATGCCACACACCAGGAAGGTACCGATCAGCGGATAGATGAAGATGGAACCGAGGGAGGTCATGGAGTCAGGCAGCTTGATCCGTTTGAGCTGATTGACCACGAAACCTGCGATAAAGCCCACCAGAATGGCGCCGAGGAAACCGGTTTGATAGTGCTGAACGGCAATCCAGGAGCCGATCATGCCCGGGGCCAGGCCCGGTTTGTCAGCCAGCGAGTAGGCGATGTAGCCACCCAGTACGGCGGTAAACAGGGTCAGACCGGCGATACCCATGGTGGCCATGTCTTTGAGGAAGCCCGCTTCCGGCACGGCGCCCTTGCCGCTCATCATCACCGACAGGGACAGCAGCACACCGCCCGCCACGATGAAGGGGATCATGTGGGAAGTACCAAACAGCAGGTGCTGCTTCATGGTATTGAGGCGATCCTTGAAGGTGCGCTCTTCGGGCTCAGCCGGTGCAGTGGCAGCCGGTTTGGCGGCAGGGGCAGGCTTTGCCACTTTCGGGCCTTGCTTGAGCAGGGTCAGGGCTTGTTCGACAGTGGTGGCCGCCTTCATCTGCTCGATAAAGCCCGGCTCCAGCAGACGGGTAGAGAGCTCGGCCAGCACTTCGATGTGGTGATTGGCGCCGCCATCCGGGGAGGCAATCATGAAGATCAGCTGGGTCGGCTTGCCATCTTCGGCGCCGTACTCGATACCCTGACGGCTGACACCGATGGCAATGGCCGGGCGGCTGACCGCCTTGCTCTTGGCGTGGGGCAGGGCGACACCTTGCTCGAAGCCGGTGCAGTCCAGCTGCTCGCGGGCCCAGACATCTTTGACGAATTGCTGTTGATCAGACACGGCGCCATCGCGCGCCAGCATCTGTGCCATCTCGTCGAACAGGGCCTCCTTGCTGGTGGCCTTCAACTCCAGGCAGATGAGTCTGCCGTTGGTCATGGTGGGTAACATCTCACTCTCCTTTCCCGTCAGGGCTAAGTCATGCGTTGCGAATTGGGCTCATTATTGCCCTCTATGGTGGGGTTGGACAGGCGATGAATGTAGCAATAACTGGATTTTTGTTGCATGGTTTTGCCGGTGTGATCCAGCTCGCAAAGTGTTGAGCTTTGACTCAATAGTTGTTTTTGTTTAATTCATGGCGGGATGTGACAGCGGTCAAGGTATGACGGAAAAACCCTTGCAACGGTATTTAAGGCCATTTTTTGCGGTTTATTGCCCGATTTAAGGCGGATTTGAGAAAAATGGGTTGATGGCGGCACCGACGCTCCCCACTGGAAAATAGAACGGCCCGGCGCTGATTGGATTTTATCAATCCATCTGGCGTGGGCCGTCGGGTATCACAAAGTGACATTTATGGGGGGCGTGCTGAATGTCACTTCAATGCTATGGCTCGTTACTGTTGTGGTGGGGTATTGCCCATCACGAAGTGGAGGTTGCCACCGGGCACAAACTCCTTGTGCTCGAAGAAGAGGCCATCCTTGAGCGGTTTGCCATTGATGGTGACCGACTGTACATAGCGGTTCTTGGCGCTGTTGTTATCGGCGATGATGGTGAAGGTTCCCCCCTTGACCGGGATGGTCGCTTTGGCAAACAGCGGGCGGCCGATGGTGTAGACGGGGTCTGCCGCATTCACCTGATAGAAGCCGAGTGCTGACATGACGTACCAGGCAGACATGGAGCCTACGTCCTCGTTGCCGATGATGCCTGCCGGGGTGTTCGAGTACATGGTGTCGAGGATGTAGTCGACCGTCTCCTGAGTTTTCCACGGCTCCGAGGTCCAGTTGTAGAGGTAGGGGATATGGTGGGAGGGCTCATTGCCGAAGGCCACCTGACCCATCATCCCGGTCATGTCAGCGGTCTCCGACCCCTGACTCTCGGCGGCGAAGGTGGCATCCAGATTCTGCTTGAAGGCCTCTTCTCCGCCCATCGCGGTTTTCAGCCCCTTGATGTCATGGGGCACAAACCAGGTCCACTGCCAGGCGTTGCCCTCGGTATAGTTGCCGGTCTCATGTTCGGTGCCATAGGGATCAAACGGCGTCATGAAGGAGCCATCGATCATCACCGGACGCATGAAACCGGTCACCCCGTACTGGGCGTATTCGGCCGCATTGTGGTCGAAGTAGCGCTGGTAGCCGTTCGAACGGGCCAGATAGCGCGCTTCGGCAGTCGGGTTGCCAGCTGCTTTGGCGATCCGGGCGATGGCCCAGTCGTAGAAGGCGTTTTCCAGACCGTAGGAGACCGACTCTAGGGTGTAATCAGCGAAGACGGGCTGACCATCGATCCGCTGCACCGCCGGCGCAAAGCCGTTCTTCTCGATGTAATCGATATGATTGGTCAGGGTCTTGTCCAGCACCGCCTTGTCCCACTCGGTCGCCAGCATGGGGTAGTTGGTATAGGTGGAGCTGTCGATGGCGGCCTTGAGCGCCAGGTTTTTCTCCTGCGTGGTGAAGGCCTCGGGGTATTTGGTGATGGCATCGGCAATCACTACCACCGCCGGATAGCCCACCATGGTGCCGGTCTCATCCCCCAGATGTTCCCATTTGGGCAGCAGGCCGCTCTCCAGATACTTCTGGATCAGGTTCTTGGCATATTGCACGGCGCGGGTGGGTTCGGTGATGGTCTTGAGCGGGTGCAACGCCCGCTGGGTGTCCCACAGGGAGTAGACCGAGAAGTTGGGCTGCTCTTCGCTCGCCTGACCATAGTGGATCGAGTAGCTGCCTTCCCCCTTGGCCTGCGCCCCTTTGCCCATGCCGCGGTAGCTGCCATCCACATCCTGATGGACGATGGGGGCGATCTTGGTGTGATAGAGGGCGGTGTAGAAGATCTCGCTTTGCTTCTTGCTGCCCCCCTCTATGGTGAAGTTGAGGGCGTTGGCCCACTTGTCGCGGGCATTGGCGCGGGCCTCGTCGAACGAAACATCCCCTTCGGCCTGGTAGTTTTTCCGTGCGCCGGTGGCATCAACCGCCGAGAGGGCAACTTTGGCATTGATCTGGGCAGAACCGCCCTCTTCAAACTCGACGTAGGCGGTGACATCGGCGTTGGATTTGGCCTTGTGTTCGGCGGTCAAGCCCTCTACCGGCACACCCCCGGCGAGGAGGTAGACCCCTTTGATCTTCTTGTCGAAGGTCGCATAGAAGAAGATTTTCTGGTTTTTTGCCCAGCCTGAGAAGTGGGTGGCATCCCGCTCGCCGGTGATGGTGTAGCCATCTTCGCTGACGGTGAGTTTGTTGCGCAGCGAACTCGAACCCCAGTCGCTGTTGAGGATCGAGTTCAAGTCGATCTTCAACCGTTGGGGTTGGCCCTGCGGATAGGTGTAGCGGTGAAAGCCCACCCGCTCGGAGGCGGTCAACTCGGCCTTGATGCCATTTTCGGCGATACGCACCGCATAGTAGCCAGGCTCAGCCTGCTCGGATTTTTTGTCCATTTTGACCGAGATGGCCTTGCGGTAATCATTGTTCGGCTCGATGTATTTGGCCTTATCTTCGGTAAAGGGCAGGAACAGAATATCCCCGAGCCCCCCCATGCCGGTGCCGGAGAGATGGGTGTGGGAAAAACCGAACAGGGGGTCTGTGTCGAAATGATAGCCGGAGGAGGAGTGCCACCCTATCAGTTCGGTATCCGGCGAGAGTTGCACCATGCCTTCCGGTACCACGGGGCCGGGAAAAGTGTGACCGTTAAAGCCAGTGCCAACAAATGGATTCACGTATTGCAACACATTGGTTGGCGTTGGCTTTTGATCGTCGTTATCGGTGCTGCTGTTATCTGAATCGCAGCCGGATAACATGGCCAGGGTGCTGGTCAGGGTAATGGCCAGAATATTTTTCTTGAACATATGGAACGGCTCCATCGGGTAGGGGGTGAGCAGTCAGAATTTATTTTTTGATGCCGGAGTAATGCCTGCGCAATATCAAGGAGCGGCGCTGTCAATCTCGGCGAGCGCTATTATTCCCATGGCTCCTGTTTCATCGACAGAGTAAAAAAGTGTCATTCACTAGACTTTTGTGACAAGGCTGTCTGTTTGTGATCCGCGTATCATGTGATGCAGCACGTCATATTTTTTGAGTGTTCTTGTGAATCGACCAAAAAAGAGGCCCAAAGGAAGCTTTGGGCCTGAACATATATTGGCAATCAATGATGGTTATTTATTATCTGAGCGGGTCGGTTTTTGCGCCGTCATGATAAATTTCAACTCACCACCTGCCCGAATATCGCTGTGGTTGAATGTCAGGTTTTCCCCCAAGGGTTTGCCGTTGATGGTGACCGATTCCACATAGATATTTTGGGGGCCATTGTTTTCGGCGATCACGGTGAATTTCCCGCCATCAATATCCATCGTCACCTTGTCAAACAGCGGCCGACCTATGGTGTAGACCGGGACTCCCGGCGTGACCTGATAGAAGCCAAGCGCACTCATGATGTACCAGGCGGACATTTGCCCCACGTCCTCATTGCCAATCAGCCCGGTGGTGGTCGGGTGGAAGAAGCTGCGCACCGCCTGATCCACATACTCCTGGGTTTTCCACGGCTCCTTGGTCCAGTTATAGAGGTAGGGAACATGGTGATCCGGTTCGTTCCCCATCACGAACTGCCCGATATAGCCGGTCATATCCCCCTGCGAGGTATCGGCGTTGGAGTTGGCGGTGAAGAGGGCATCCAGATTCTTCCTGAATTTCTCCTCGCCCCCCATCACCTCTTTGAGCCCCTCGATATCGTGGGGAACAAACCAGCTCCACTGCCAGGTGTTGCCTTCGGTAAAGTCCTGCCCCCGGTGCTCGGCCCGATAGGGCCAGAAGGTGTCATAACGGCTGCTGTCGTTGATGTCGCAACCTGGTGGTGGCGTGACCGGGTTGCCGTTTTTATCGATAGCGCAGGAGGGGTAGTTGTTGACCCAGCTGCCATCGTAATTTTTGGGGCGCATAAAGCCGGTCGAACCATATTTGCCATATTCCGCCGGGTTGTAGTCAAAATAGGCGCGCCAGGTAGTAGCCCGGGCCAGATAGCGGTTCTCGGCGGATTTGTCGCCCGCCAGGCGGGCCAGCTGGGCGATACACCAGTCGTAGTAGGCATTCTCGACGCCGTACGAGACGGACTCGTTGACCAGCTCATCGTACTTGTCCTGGGCCATGCCGCCCTCTTCGGGCTTGAGTTTGACGTTGGCGGGGACATAGCCGTGCTGCTCGGCATACTGGCCGTGACGGGTCATCACGGTGAAGCGCTTGTCACCGTTCCAGGGATCCTGATAAGGCACCCAGGTGTTGGTCAGCGCGAGGTCAAAGTTGGCGGAGACGTTGGCCGCCTGCAGCGCCAGCTTTATCTCTTCCTGTGTGAATGCATCCGGGTATTTGACGATGACGTCGGCGATGATGGAGACCGCCGGATAGCCGACCATCTCGCCGGTATAGTCGGAGTGCAGCTCCCACTTGGGCATGATGCCGCCGGTTTTATATTTGTTGAGCAGGTCGTGCACATAGTCGATGGCGCGCTCTTTTTCGATGATGGTCTTCAATGGGTGGGCGGCGCGGAAGGTGTCCCACATGGAGTAGACCGAGTAGTTGGTAAAGCCCGGCTTGGCCTGATGCACCTTGCCATCCATCCCGCGATAGTGGCCATCCACATCCTGATAGACGAAGGGGGCGATGTAGGTGCGATAGAGCGAGGTATAAAACATCGTCTTGTCGGCATCGCTGCCACCCTCCAGGGTGAATTTATTGAGCACTTTCGCCCATGCCTGTTTGTTCTCCTGCACCACCTGATCGAAGCGGTAGCCATGTTCATCGGCGCGCAGGTTGGCCATGGCCCCTTCAATGCCGGTGCCCGAGATCGCCATCTTCATGGTGATGGGCTGCTCCCCTTTGGCAAAGTTGAGCTGGGTCACCACATCCCGCACCCGGGGTCTGGTTTCGCCATACCCGATGTAATCGGCCAGCCCCACCTCGGTGTCGCTGCTCAATTTGCCATCGACATAGAGGGTCTGCTCCACGAAGGGTTCGGAAAACTCGGCGTAGAAAAAGACTGTTTGCCACTGCCCCCACTCGTTGCTGGTTCTGGCTCCGGCAATGGCGTTGTCGCTCACCCGCTTGAAGTAAATATTGCGGGAGTGGTTACCGTACTGCTCCAGCAGCTCGTGCTGCAGATCGAGCTGGACTTTGCGATCTTCACCCGCCGGATAGCTGTAACGGTGGAAGGCGACCCGCTGGGTGGCAGTGAGTTCGGCCTTGATGCCGGTCTCTACCAGATCGGCCTTGTAATAGCCCACCTCCGACAGCTCGCTCGGCTTGTTGATGGTGACCGGGTCGGTATTGCTGCCGGTGAAGGGCAAGAAGGCGAAATCATTGAGATCCCCCTTGCCTGCTCCCGAGATATGGGTGCTGCTGAAGCCGGAAAGCTTGGCCAGATGGTGGTGATAGTCGGATGGGGAGCCCTTGCCATTCCAGTTGGCTTGGTTCCAGCTATCCGGGCCCGGCTGGATCATCCCCTCCGGCATGACGGGGGCCGGATTGACATTGCCCAGCCCATCGGTGCCGATCAGCGGATCGACATATTGCAGCACCTGCAGGGCATTGTCGGGGCGGCCGTTGTCAGTGGTCTCATCGTTTGTGTTGCAGCCATAGAGGCCAAGCAGGGCGGTCACCATGATGGCCAGCTTGTGGGGTTTGAACATCGTTGTTCCTCAATTCCGGATATGAAAA